>ERZ827469.3246-NODE-3246-length-10965-cov-3.703941_pt1 | contig 10965 bp, 9 predicted proteins | sample MGYA00519917_ERZ827469 | MGnify/ENA primary metagenome ERZ827469 (study PRJEB31778, sample SAMEA3449314) | human gut metagenome | biome: human gut; feature: human-associated habitat; material: faeces | place: United Kingdom | collected 2010/2012 ... | reverse complement strand
TGATGATCATCAACCGTTCGGGACTCACCATACGCACCGCCGTCGGGCAGATCCGCCTCGCGGGCCGCGCTACGCAGGGCGTGCGTATCATCAACCTCCGCGAGGGCGATGCCATTGCTTCGGTGATGGCCGTGCCGGCTGCCGGGGAAGAGGAAGAAGTGCAGCCCGCGGAAGGCGTTGAGACCGGAGGCGAAACCCCCGGAACCGCTCCCGCGGAGGAATAAGAAAAAGAAACAACAAAAACTTTAAAATTTCAGTTTACCATGAAGAAAACGATTTTGACGGCTCTTGCGGCGCTGCTCGTGGCAGTTCCCGCCGTGAAGGCCCAGAAAGTGAACAAGGAAGCCCTTCTCGCCAAGATCGAAAAGAGCGACGCCGACATCGCCAACGAGAAGAAGGCGGCGAAGGCAGCAACGTGGCTCGCCCGCGGCAAGGCTTTCTACGAGGTGGCGGTGGAGCCTACGAAAAGCATCTTCGCCAACATGGAACCTGCGATGCTGAAACTGGCTGTCGGCGAACCCAAGTCGACGACGAAGGAGACGCTCAACGGCACGGAGTACGACGCATGGGTGTATCCCTATTTCACGGCTTATGTCAAGGACAACAAGGTCGTGACGTGGAAGCAGAGCAAGTGGGTGCTGAAAGACGCCCCCAAGAAGGCCATCGAGGCTTACAACAAGGCTTATGAACTCGATCCCAAGACGGCCGACAAGGTCAAGGAGGGGCTGAAGCAGGTCAGCGACTTCTGCTCGCAGGTGGGCAACGTCGGCATCGACTCGGGCAACTACGTCGAGGCCGCCGACGCTTACGTGACGGCTTTCGAAGCGCAGTCCAGCCCGGCTTACGAGAAGGCCGATCCCGCGCTGCTCTACTATGCGGGTTACCTGCTGACCGTCGACGGTTCGAACAATCCCAAGTCGTTCGCCAAGGGCGGCGAGTACCTGACCAAGGCCATCGACCTGGGTTATGCCGACGAGGAGGGCAATATCTACTACTACCTCTTCCACTGCCTCTACGGACAGAAGGACCTCGACAAGGGGAATATCATGAAAGCGAAGGACGTGCTGCTGACGGGTATCGGGAAGTTCCCGAAGAACGAGCGCATCCTCGACGGACTGATGCAGCTTTACACTGCGGAGCAGGGCGTGGGCGACCCCGCCGACCTGATCGCGCTGATCGACAAGGCCATCGAGGACAACCCGTCGAACGTGGACCTCTGGTTCGGCCGCGGCCGTATCTTCTATGCGCTGAAGGACTACGACCAGAGCATCGAATCGTTCAAGAAGGTCGTGGAGCTGAAGCCCGACCTGTTCGAAGGCAACTACTACCTGGGTGTGTTCTACACGATCAAGGGCGACGCGCTCAACAAGGAGATGAACGAGAAGCAGTACAGCAGCCAGTCGGTTTACGACGCCGATCTGAAAGTTGTCAACGATGTCTACAAGGAGGCCGTGCCCTGGTTCGAGAAGGCTCACCAGATCAAGCCCGACGATGTCGACACGCTGGAGTTTCTCAAGTCCATCTGCTTCCGTCTGCGCGACGAGGCCGGCATCATGGAGAAGTACAACACCTACAATGCCCTTTACAAGCAGGTGAAAGGCATCGAATAGCCGCTTGACGGGCGGGATTCAGCGGTGATAGTTCGCCGGTCCCGCCCTTTGAACGGAGTTGCGCTGCCGTCCGTTCGGCAGACGTTATGAAAAATGCCCGGCTGGAAAGCCGGGCGTTTTTGTTTTGAAATGGAACGGGCGCAGAATCGCAGATAAGGTTTTGGGGACTGTCCCTGCGCATCCTGGATCCCGGCTTTCAGCCGGGCGGTTAGCGGGCGATGCGGCCCGAGACGGAGCCGCGGGCCAGCTGTTCGACCTCCGCGGCCGTGAACTGGTTGTAGTCGCCCGGCACGGTGTTTTTCAATGCGCAGGCCGCGGTTCCGAAGTCCAGCGCAAACTGTGCGTCGCCGGGATGTGCGGCCATTCCGTAGAGCAATCCGCCCACGAAGGCATCGCCTACGCCGACACAGTCGACCACGGGGTCGATGTCGTAAACCCGTGCGGAGAGCAGACGCCCGCCCGTGTAGAGCGTCCCCGAGATCAGGTGATGGTTGGCGCTCAACACGCTGCGCAGTCCGAAGACGATGCTCCGGCAGCGGGGGAAGCGCGCCGCAACCTGTGCCGAAGCCCGTTCGTAACCCGCCGTGTCGAGACGGTAGCCGGCGTCGCGGGCCGCAAACTGCGGCAGCTGCATGCCGAGCACCTTCTCGTATTCGTCGTCCGTGCCGAAGAAGGCGTCGCACTGCTCCATTAGCGGCGGCAGCACCTCCTGCGGCTCCTTGCCGTATTTCCAGAGGTTCTTGCGGTAGTTGATGTCGCACGAGACGGTCAGTCCCGCCGCGCGTGCCGCCGCAATCGCCTCGGCGCACACGGCCGCCGTGTCGGCGCTCACCGCGGCCGAAATCCCCGACCAGTGGAACCACGAGGCGCCGCGGAAGACGCCGGCCCAGTCGATCATCCCCGGTTGCAGGGTGTCGAAGGCCGAGTCGGCGCGGTCGTAGACGACGTGCGACGAGCGCATCGCGGCGGCCTCCTCCATGTAGTAAATCCCGAGCCGCTTGCCGCCGCGCAGGATGCCGTCCGTCCGTACGCCGTAGCGGCGCAGGTCGTCGATGCAGGCGTCGGCTACCCGATTGTCCGGCAGGCGGGTGACGAATTCGCTTTGCAGGCCGTAGTTGGCGAGCGATACGGCGACGTTGGCCTCGCTTCCGCCGTAGCTGGCGCGGAAGAGGTTCGTCTGGTTGAAACGCAGGTAATCGGGCGGCGTGAGCCGCATCATGATCTCCCCGAAGGTAACGATCTTTTGTCTGTCCATGATTTTTGTGAATAGGAATTACAAATATAGGTAAAAAGCCGGACAACTGCAAGACCGGATGGCACCCGGTTCGGGAAAAGGCTCCGACATGTGAAAGGCCCGGTCGTCGGACCGGGCCTTTCGGAAAAGGCAGGACGTTACGCCTGCCTTTTTTTGGGGGGGGGCTTTTACTTGCGGACCGTTACCTGGAGGGGCGACACGGCGGCGGCCTGCGCCTGCGCGATCTCTTCGACCCACTCCTTCATGTCCTCCACGCCGCCCTGGCTCCAGCCCGAACCGGCGTAGTAGGTCAGCGTCTGGCCGGGTTTCACGGCCTTGACGGCTACGGCGTGGCCCAGCGTGTCCGCGAGCATCTCGGCTCCGGGCAGAATCACGCCCAGGTAGATGTCGCCGTCGCGCGCGGGGTTCTTCGAGTCCGAAGCGGCCTCGCACATACCCATCCAGCCTTCGCCGCGCTGCATCTGCTTCACGTCGTGGCGCACGAAGCCCGCGGCGATCGGCATCTCGGCGAACGCGCCCTCGTAGACATTGTCCATGCGGTTGAAGCGCTGGTTGGCGTCGAGCGAGATGACTTTGGTGAGCGTCACGGGCGTACCGTCGACGTCGAACGGGGCGTAGGTCAATTCGACCGAAGTGCGGATCGGGCCGTTGTCGAGCGTCCGGGCCGTGGCGTAGTTGTGTCCCATCATCCAGAATTTGCCGCCGGCGAAGGGCAGCGATGCGCCCGAACCGAGCGTCACGCCCACCTTGTAGCAGTCCATGCCGTCGCCGTAGTTGTGGTGGTAGTTGCCCCGGGCGTACCACTCGTCGATCACCAGTTTGTCGGAGCACTTCACCCATACGTCGATGCCCGGGGTGATGAGCTTCTCGGGCGAGGTTTCGAGCGCCGGGCCGTAGAGGCGGTAGGCTACCTTGTTGTTCTCCCAGGCGTAGTCGTCGTAACGCTCGGGAACCGTGCGGCCGAACGCCTCGGCGGGGTAGTTCTCACGCTGGCCGGTGACCAGTCTGAACCGCTTGGTCTCCATCGGGTCGGCATCGGTCTGAAAGATCAGCGCCTGCGGCTCCGTTCCGCCGCGGAAGAGGACCTGCGAGGGGATCTGTTCGTTGTCGTCGTTCAGGACGACGATGTTGTCCGGCGTCACGCCCTTGAGCGCGGCGACTTCGGACCAGGCGATTTCGACGGTTTCGTCATCGCGTTCGGTCGGGGTCGTGTTGGCGACTTCGACCTTCAAACCGGGCGTGCAGGAGGCCATCAGGAGGGCTGCAGCCCACAAAATCGGGTTTTTCATAAAATTAGAATTGAAGTTTTTCCATTGTTTGTAGGCAAATTTACAATTTTTCCGTATATTGGTCAACCAAAACGGCAAATATTCTATTTAATTCGGTAATTTTTCATATTCCGAGTGGCGGAAAGTTACTAATTTTACGTTGTGAAAAAGAGCCTGATACGCATAGAAATTTAACCGCGATACCTTTATTTTTATGAAACAGTTCAACGACGACAACTTTCTGTTGCAGACCCCGACGGCCGAACGCCTCTACCACGAGCATGCGGCCCGGATGCCGATCATCGACTACCATTGCCACCTGATTCCCGAGTACGTGGCTTCGGACCACCGCTTCGACAACCTGTCGAAAATCTGGCTCGAAGGCGACCATTACAAATGGCGCGCCATGCGCACCAACGGGGTCGACGAGCGTTACTGCACGGGCAAAGATACCTCCGACTGGGAGAAGTTCGAGAAGTGGGCCGAGACGGTTCCCTACACCATGCGCAACCCGCTCTACCACTGGACCCACCTCGAACTGAAGACGGCTTTCGGGGTGACGGAACTCTTGAACCCCTCGACGGCCCGCGAAATCTACGACCATTGCACGGCGCTGTTGCAGCGTCCCGAATACCACGCCCGCGGCCTGATGCAGCGCTATAATGTCGAGGTGGTCTGCACGACGGACGATCCCGTGGATTCGCTCGAACACCACATCAAGGTCCGCGAGGACGGTTTTGCGACGAAGATGCTCCCCACGTGGCGTCCCGACAAGGCGATGGCCGTGGAGGTCCCGTCCGAGTTCCGGGCCTACATGGACAAGCTGTCGGAGGTCTCGGGCGTCACGATCGCGAAGTTCGCCGATGTGATCGACGCCCTGCGCGTGCGTCACAAGTTCTTCGAGTCGGTCGGCTGCCGCCTTTCGGACCACGGCATCGAGGAGTTCTATGCCGAGGATTACACGCAGGCCGAGATCGACGCCATTTTTAATAAGGTATACGGCGGGCACGCGCTCACGCACGGGGAGATCCTCAAGTTCAAGACCGCCATGATGGTCGAGTTCGCCACGATGGACTGGGAGACGGGCTGGACCCAGCAGTTCCACTACGGCGCCATCCGCAACAACAACTCCCGCATGTTCCGCCAGTTGGGCGCCGACACGGGTTTCGATTCGATCGGCGACTTCACGGTCGGCAAGCAGATGTCGAAATTCTTCGACATGCTCGACCGCAACGACCGCCTCACCAAGACCATCATCTACAACCTCAATCCCCGTGACAACGAGCTGGTGGCCACGATGATCGGCAACTTCCAGGACGGCCGCTACGGCGCCGGGAAGATCCAGTTCGGTTCGGGCTGGTGGTTCCTCGACCAGAAGGACGGCATGGAGAAGCAGATGAACGCCCTCTCGACGCTGGGACTGTTGAGCCGCTTCGTGGGCATGCTGACCGACTCGCGCTCGTTCCTTTCCTACCCGCGCCACGAGTATTTCCGCCGCACGCTGTGCAACCTCGTGGGCAACGACATCGAGAACGGTCTGCTGCCCGCCTCGGAGATTGACTTCATCGGCCGGGAGATCATCGAGGGCATCTGCTACCGCAACGCCAAGGACTATTTCAAATTTTAAGTTGACACAATACCATGAAAATCGTAACATTAGGTGAAATCATGCTGCGTCTTTCGACGCCCGGAAACACGCGTTTCGTTCAGTCCGATTCGTTCGACGTCGTCTACGGCGGCGGCGAGGCCAACGTGGCCGTTTCGTGCGCCAACTACGGCCACGAGGCCTATTTCGTCTCGAAACTTCCGACGCACGAGATCGGCCAGTCGGCGGTCAACGCCCTGCGCAAATACGGCGTCCGGACCGATTTCATCGCCCGCGGCGGCGACCGCGTGGGTATCTACTACCTCGAAACCGGGGCTTCGATGCGTCCCTCGAAGGTGATCTACGACCGTGCGCATTCGTCCATCGCCGAGGCCGACGCCGCTGATTTCGATTTCGACGCCATCATGGAGGGCGCCGACTGGTTCCACTGGTCGGGCATCACCCCCGCGATTTCGGACAAGGCCGCTGAGCTGACCCGCCTGGCCTGCATCGCGGCCAAGAAGCACGGCGTGACGGTGTCGGTGGACCTGAATTTCCGCAAGAAACTCTGGACCAAGGAGAAAGCCCAGTCGATCATGAAACCCCTGATGGAGTATGTCGACGTCTGCATCGGCAACGAGGAGGACGCCGAACTGTGCCTCGGGTTCAAGCCCGATGCCGACGTCGAGGGCGGCGAGACCAATGCCGAAGGCTACAAGGGCATTTTCCGCCAGATGGCCGAGACGTTCGGGTTCAAGTATGTGATCTCGACACTGCGCGAGTCGTTCTCGGCGACGCACAACGGCTGGAAGGCCATGATTTACAACGGCAAGGAGTTCTACGAGTCGAAGCGTTACGACATCGACCCGATCATCGACCGCGTGGGCGGCGGCGACTCGTTCTCGGGCGGCGTGATCCACGGCCTGCTGACCAAGCCCACGCAGGGCGAGGCACTCGAATTCGCCGTGGCGGCATCGGCCCTGAAGCACACGATCAACGGCGACTTCAACCTCGTATCGGCCGAGGAGGTGGAATCGTTGGCCGGAGGTAATGCCAGCGGCCGCGTCCAGCGCTGATTTTGCCGTGAGGGCGGACGCCTTTCGGCCTTCCCTTGCAGGCCCCGAATGGGAAATAGGCTACTATGTCCCATCCGTGTCCTGCGGCGCGAAAACCGAAATCCGTCTCGTCCTGACGACAAAATGGATTTGATTGGTAATTAAAATACAATGAGATAATGGCACGTTTTTCAAAAATGCAAGTCATGGAGGCCATTGCCGAAACCGGCATGGTTCCCGTTTTCTATCACGCTGACGCCGAGATCGCCAAGCAGGTCGTGAAAGCCTGCTACGAGGGCGGCGTGCGCGCTTTCGAGTTCACCAACCGCGGCGATTTCGCTTCGGAGGTATTCGTCGAGGTCATCAAGTTCGCCGCCAAAGAGTGCCCCGAAATGGTGCTGGGCGTTGGTACGATCGTCGATGCCCCGACCGCGGCGCTTTACATCCAGTACGGGGCCAATTTCGTCGTGGGTCCCTACCTGAATGCCGAGGTCGCCAAGGTCTGCAACCGTCATCTGGTTCCCTACACTCCCGGCTGCGGATCGGTCACCGAGATCGGTTTCGCACAGGAGTTGGGCTGCGACCTGACGAAGGTCTTCCCCGCGGGCAACGTGGGCGGCCCGTCGTTCGTCAAAAACGTCAAAGCGCCGCTGCCGTGGTCGAACATCATGGCCACCGGAGCCGTGGAACCTACCGAGGAGAACCTCACGGCGTGGTTCAAGGCCGGCGTTTTCTGCGTGGGCATGGGCTCGCAGCTCTTTCCGAAAGAGCTCATCGCCGCGAAGGACTGGGCGGCTATCACCGAAAAATGCCGTTTCGCACTCGGCGTAATCGCCGGGCTGCGCTGAATGTAAACCCGCAGGCCGCCGGAGGGCGCGCCTGCAATCACCGACAGACACTGACACTACTTAATTAAACCTCCATAATGACAAACAACAAATCGACTCTCGCTGGGAAGATGACGCAGTATCGCTGGGTCATCTGTGCGATGCTCTTCTTCGCAACGACCGTTAACTACCTCGACCGTCAGGTGCTCTCGCTGACGTGGGACGAGTTCATCAAGCCCGAATTCCACTGGAACGAGTACCACTACGGACTTATCACTTCGATCTTCTCGATCGTCTATGCCGTCTGCATGCTCTTCGCGGGCCGTTTCATCGACTGGATGGGAACCAAGAAAGGTTATCTGTGGGCCATCGGCGTCTGGTCGATGGGCGCCTGCATGCACGCCCTCTGCGGCATTGCCACCGAGGCGTGGGTGGGACTTCCCGATGCCGCCGCGCTGCGCGCCGTCGAGGCCGGGTCGGCCCTGGCCGCTACCATCGCCATGGTCAGCATGTATTTCTTCATCGCCGCGCGCTGCATCCTCGCGCTGGGCGAGGCGGGCAACTTCCCGGCAGCCATCAAGGTGACCGCCGAGTACTTCCCCAAGAAGGACCGCGCCTACGCCACCTCGATCTTCAATGCCGGCGCCTCGATCGGCGCGCTGTTCGCCCCGCTGACCATTCCGCTGCTGGCGAAAGCCTGGGGCTGGGAGATGGCCTTCATCGTGATCGGCGCCCTGGGCTTCGTCTGGATGGGCTTCTGGGTCTTCATGTACAAAAAACCGTCGGACCACCCGAAGGTGAATGCCGCCGAACTGGAGTACATCGAGCAGGACCAGCACGAAGTGATCGACGGCGAGGCTGTCGGAAAGGAGCAGGAGGGCGAGAAGATCTCCTTCTGGAAAACGCTCGGCTTCAAACAGACGTGGGCCTTCGCCTTCGGTAAGTTCATGACCGACGGCGTGTGGTGGTTCTTCCTCTTCTGGACCCCCTCGTACCTCAATTCGCAGTTCGGCATCAAGATGTCCGAAGGGCTGGGCGTGGCGCTGATCTTCACGCTCTACGCCATCACGATGCTGTCGATCTACGGCGGCAAACTCCCGACGATCATCATTAACAAAACGGGCCTGAACCCCTATGCGGCACGTATGCGCGCCATGCTGATCTTTGCGTTCATCCCCCTGCTGGTGCTGCTGGCGCAACCCTTGGGCACCATTTCGCCGTGGTTCCCGATCATCCTGATCGGTTTGGGCGGCGCGGCGCACCAGTCGTGGTCGGCCAACATCTTCTCGACCATCGGCGACATGTTCCCCAAGTCGGCGATCGCCACCGTGACGGGTATCGGCGGCATGGCCGGCGGCGTAGGCTCGATGATCCTGCAATGGTTCGCCGGGTGGCTGTTCGTGCATGCCGACGAAACGTCGATGCAGTTCATGGGCTTCGAGGGCAAACCCGCCGGATATTTCGTCGTTTTCTGTATCTGCGCCGTGGCTTACCTCATCGGCTGGATCGTGATGAAGACGCTGGTTCCGAAATACAAGCCTATTGTATTGGAGTAATTTAAAAAACTGACATACAATGATTAAGCAACTGAATAAGTCGACCGTCGAAAAGGTCGGCCGCCCCGTTCGCATCCTGCAGTTCGGCGAAGGCAACTTCTTGAGGGCCTTCGTGGACTGGCAGATCGACATCGCCAACGAGAAAGGCGTCATGGATGCCGGCGTGGCCGTGTGCCAGCCGATCATCGACCCCGAGCATAAGGTGCTGGGGATGATCGATCTGATGCACAAACAGGACAACATGTACCACGTCTACCTGGAGGGCATCGAGAACAGGCAGCCCAAGAAGGACGTGCGGCTGGTGAAGAGCATCATGGATTCGTTCAATCCCTATGTGGACTATGCGAAATACGAGGCCTGCTTCCTCTCGCCGGAGCTGAAGATCACCATTTCCAACACCACCGAGGCGGGCATCCGCTACGAGGAGGGCGACGACCTGACGGCCTGTCCGCCGAAGTCGTATCCCGCCAAGATGACGGCGCTGTTGTACAAGCGTTTCAAACATTTCAACGGCGATCCGGCGAAGGGCCTGTGCATCATCTGCTGCGAACTGATCGAGAACAACGGCTCGACGCTGCACGAATATGTCATCCGCCATGCCGAATATCACAAGCTGGGGCAGGACTTCATCGACTGGGTCGAAAAGAACTGCCACTTCTGCGACACGCTTGTGGACCGCATCGTGCCGGGCTTCCCGCGCGAGCAGATCGGCGAGATCAAGGAGGAGATCGGCTATGACGACAACCTCGTGGTGAAGGCCGAGCTGTACCACCTCTGGGCCATCGGCGGAGAGGGCTACAAGGAGGTGATGAAGGAACTTCCGCTGGACAAGGCGGGGCTGCACGTCGTTTTCATGCCGTCGATCAAGCAGTTCCGCGACAAGAAGGTCCGCATCCTGAACGGATCGCACACGGGTATGGTCCCCATCGCCCTGCAAATGGGCTGCCAGACGGTGATGGACGCTTTCAATACGCCCGCCATCGAGCGGTTCATCAACGACATGGTCGCCGAGGAGGTCATTCCGATGATCGACGAGGACCGGGAGGAGCTGACGAAGTTCGCCGCCGGGATCCTGGAGCGGTTCTACAATCCCTTCATCAAGCACATGCTCCGCTCCATTTCGCTCAACTCGCTCTCGAAGTGGGAGGCGCGCAACTATCCGACCGTGCGCGACAACTGGTTCAAGGCGCAGCGGCTGGCCGAGCGCGAAGCATTCACGTTCGCCGCGCTGATGACCCTCTACGGGCCGAACAGCGGCTTCGAACCCGACGACACGAAGGAGTTCGTGGACTACATCCGCGCCAACTGGGATTCGGCCGACATGGAGGCCGCGATCGCGAAGATCGTGAAGGAGAGCGGCATCTTCACCGTCGATTTCTCGGAGGTTCCGGGATTCATCCCGGCCGTTGCGGGCTATGTCCGCGACATCGAGGCGCTGGGCATGGAGGGCGCCTTGGCGAAGTTCTTGAAGAAATAATTTACCTTCGGAGGGCAGGGTGCGGCCTCTTTTCGGAGGCCGATCCTGCCCTTTTCAGCATACGATGATTATGAAACGATTCCTGAAAATCAACGCCGCGGACAATGTCGCCGTGGCGCTGGCCGACGACCTGCACGAGGGCGAGACGCTCGATGTCGAGGGCGTCGCCGTGACGCTTCGCGAGGACGTTGCGCGCGGCCATAAGTTCGCCCTGCGCGACATCGCCGCGGCCTACGAGCTCTTTGAAAACCGGCGAGACAACGTGATCAAGGTCGCGGTGGAGTGCTCATGATCCCATGCGGGAACCACTGGCCCAACTGTTGCCCTGTTGC
>ERZ827469.3242-NODE-3242-length-10981-cov-2.635823_pt1 | contig 10981 bp, 7 predicted proteins | sample MGYA00519917_ERZ827469 | MGnify/ENA primary metagenome ERZ827469 (study PRJEB31778, sample SAMEA3449314) | human gut metagenome | biome: human gut; feature: human-associated habitat; material: faeces | place: United Kingdom | collected 2010/2012 ... | reverse complement strand
TGCAGCCTTTTTCTAATGCAGCGTTTATTCAGAAAGCGCCTTGACAATCTCATCCGTATGCATCCCGCGGGAACCTTTTACCAAGATCCAATCGCCCTCTTTGGCACATTCCTTTACAAACGCAGCGACCTCTTCATTGTCTTTACAATTTTTTACAGCAATATTCGAAGTTTCTTCCACTTGTTTTGCGATGAACGAAGCTCCTTCGCCCACTGTAACCACAAGATCCAATGTTTTTCCCTTCTGCGCTTCTTTTACAATAAATTCGCCGATCCCGCGATGCAGCTTTTCGGACTGTTCTCCGAGTTCCAGAACATCTCCCAGCACCACGATCTTCTGTCCCGTCTTTGCATAATCAAACAGGGCATCGATATTGCTGTTAATGGAGTCCGGGCTGGCATTGTACGTATCGTCGATCACATGATATCCATGGGCATCTTTTCGTTCTCCACGCATGGAAAACGGGCGGTACTCTTTCAACGCCTGTACGGCATCGTCAAACGCCACACCAAACTGCTCCCCAAGAGCCATCGCAACCAAGGCATTATTCACATTGTGGCCGCCCATCACAGACAATTCGACTTCGCCTGTCTGTCTGCCATGATAGACAAATTTCTGCCCGGTTTCGGTCACCGTAAGATCCGTCGCCCGCACCTCGCAGTCCGCTTCGGTTCCATAATAACAGATCGGACATTTGGCCTCGCACAATGAATATGGCACATTTTCACGGGTAATCTGCTTCATGTCGCCATTTCCGCAAATATACAATTTGCCATCGTGGGAAGTTCCGACATATTTGACAATATGTCCTTTCTCCTTGGCAATATTTTCACGGCTGCCAAGATTTCCGATATGGGACACCCCGATATTGGTCATTACTGCCGTCTGTGGTTTGGCAATTTCTACCAATCGTGCCATCTCGCCCGGAAGACTCATTCCCATCTCAAAGATCGCAAGTTCGGTCTCCGGCTCCAATTCAAACATCATCATGGCAACCCCGATCTGGCTGTTCCAATTTCCCTGCGTCTTTACAACACGGTATTTTTTCTCCAATACCGCGCTGATCATCTCTTTGGTCGTCGTTTTTCCGACACTTCCCGTCACGCCGATAACCGGAATATCAAACCGGCTGCGATAATACGCCGCTGCCTTTTGAAGTGCTGCAAGGGTGTCTTCCACATAAATACAGCATCCCGAAGCCGCCGGTGCAACATCTTTTCGCGATGAAAATGTCACGCCGGCTCCTGCCTGCATCACCTGTGGGATAAACCGATGGGCATCTACCCGTTCTCCCACGATCGGCACAAACAATGAACCTTTTCCGGCTTTTCGTGAATCGGTCACCACATTTGTAACAACACCATTTTCGTCTCCCCAAAGCAGAGTTCCGTCCACTGCTTTGAGGATTTCACTGATACCAATTGGAATCATCGTTCTCGTCTTTCCTCTCTATCCGATCAGCCGATGACATCTGCCATATCAAACCGGCCACTCTCTTTTCCATTCAAAAATTTTGCTGCAGCAACGGCGCCTTTTCCAAATACCGCCTTACTGTATGCCGTATGGGAAAATGTTACCACTTCATCCGTTCCGGCAAAGATCACATCGTGGTCGCCGACAATCGTTCCGCCGCGCACCGCGCTGATTCCGAGTTCTTTTTTGCCTCGTTTTTCTCTCCTCTGGGAACGGTCAAAAATATATTCATACCGGTTATCCATCGCCTCATTGACAGCATCTGCAAGCGCAAGTGCCGTTCCCGATGGAGCATCCAGTTTCTGGTTATGATGTTTCTCTACGATCTCCACATCAAATCCTTCTGCTGCCAGCACCTTAGCTGCTTCCTGCACAAGGCGCATCAAAGTATTGATTCCCAGTGACATATTGGCAGATTTTAACACTGCTGTCTTTTTCGATGCCTCTTCAATCTTTGCCAACTGTGCCTCGTCATACCCTGTCGTACACAATACAACCGGCACTTTCTTTTCTTCACAGTATGCCAAAAGATCATCCAAAATCTTTGGTGTCGAAAAATCGATCACGGCATCGGCTTCCACATCACAGTCTTTGATGGAAGAAAATACCGGGTAATCCTTGGAACCGTCATCCACAATGTCAATTCCTGCTACGATTTCTGCTTCCGCATCTTCACTTACAATTTTTGTAATTGTCGTTCCCATAGCGCCATTACAGCCGCTCATAATGATTCTTGTCATGTCGTACATTTCCTTCCGTTGTCTTTATTTTACTTCAATCCCTGCTTTTTTCATCTCGTCAGCAAGCACTTTGGCATGCGCTTCTTCCATCTCGGTCAATGGCATACGAAGTGGTCCTACTTCCATTCCCATCATGTTCATTGCCTTTTTGACCGGAATTGGGTTCACCTCGCTAAACAATGCATGGATCAGATCCAGATATCCCAACTGCATATCCATTGCTTTTTTCGTATCACCGGCAAAGAATGCAGCTGTCATATCATGTGTCTCCTGTGGCAAAATATTAGAAAGCACGGAGATCACACCTTTTCCACCGAGGGAAAGTACCGGGATGATCTGGTCGTCGTTTCCGGAATACAGATCCACGGAACCGCCTGCCATGCTCAGTACGTCTGCCACTTCGGAAAGATCGCCTGTCGCATCTTTTACACCTACAATATTATCTACTGTCTTGCACAATTCTACTACGGTTTCCGGTGCGATCTTCACGCCGGTACGTCCCGGAATATTGTAAAGAATAATCGGAATGTTTACGCTTTCCGCAACGGCTTTGAAATGTGCTTTCAATCCGTTCTGCGTACATTTATTATAATATGGTGTTACTAACAAAAGGCCGTCCGCACCGGCTGCCTCTGCTTTTTTCGAGAGATCAACCGCAGTGCGTGTACAATTAGAACCTGTTCCGGCGACTACCGGGATTCTTTTATTTACTACTTCGCAGCAATAACGGATACACTCGATATGCTCTTCCACCGTAAGAGTAGAAGCTTCGCCTGTTGTACCGCAGATAATGATCGCATCGGTATGTCCCGCGATCTGCTGCTCGATCACTTCCTTTAATTTGTCATAGTTCACACTTCCGTCCTGATTCATCGGAGTAACAAGTGCTACTCCGGCTCCTGTAAAAATAGCCATAATTTCCTCCATTCTGCCGCGCCGCGGCGGCCATACATATATTTTTCCTGTAATGTAACCATTCAGAATCCAATGTAGGGGTGTCCTAAATAGTTACGTTGTTACAAACAGTTGAGTTTCTTTGCACTAAAACTAAAAAGGATATGCAACGTTCCGTGGAATGCTGCATATCCGCAATTTCAATACTTTGTAGCACTCCATCATAAAGATGACAGTCATATACCTGTTTGATATATGCCCAGGGTTAGCAGCATCAGGTCACTGCCCCCTTCGGCAGACTTTCCTTTCTTTGAGCCATCACTTGTGTACCTGACACATCAGGAAAAATACTGATAAAGTCCGCGCCTCTACTGTTTTATTAACTTACTTTTTATCATAACACTTCTGTATGTGTTCGTCAAGAACTTTTCATGCAGTCATGAATCGGTTTTACTCTTGAAATTCTAACATTAAATCAATTCATGAATCTCCTGCAGTGATTTGACACCGATCTCGCCTTCATGGATCACGGTATAGATTCCATCTGCCGTAGCTTTTGCTGCTGCCATCGTCGTCATATATGGAATTTTTGCCTTAATCGCATTTTTACGGATGTAACTGTCATCAAATGCCTTCTCATCGCCCGTCGCCGGAGTATTGATGATCAGCTGGATCTTTCCATTGATGATCGCATCCACGATGTTTGGTTTGCCTTCCTGCATCTTATTGATACGTTCTGCCTTGATTCCATTTTCTTTCAGCAATTCGTACGTTGTTCCGGTTGCGAGAATTCCAAAACCGCAATCCTCGAATTTCTTTGCTACTTCAACGAGTTCCGGTTTGTCTTTCTTGCTGACACTCATCAGCACATTTCCTTCCTTCGGAAGTCTTGTCTGGGTCGCTTCCTGTGCCTTAAAGAAGGCCTCTCCGACATTTTCCGAAAGTCCGAGAACTTCTCCGGTTGAACGCATTTCCGGTCCGAGTACCGGGTCTACTTCCTGGAACATGTTGAATGGGAATACGGCTTCCTTCACTCCATAGTATTTTGGATTTACCGGTTTCATATTCTCGATCGGAGAAGGATTTCCGGTCAATTCTCTTGTCATGATCTGGGTTGCCAGTTTTACCATCTGTACATTACATACTTTGGATACCAATGGAACCGTACGGGAAGCTCGCGGATTTGCCTCCAATACATATACTTTTCCATCTTCGATCGCATACTGCATATTCATCAATCCGCAGACGCCCATTTCTTCGGCAATTCTGCGTGTGTAATCTTTGATCGTCTCGACAAGTTCTGCCGGAATATTTTTGGATGGAAGGATACATGCGGAATCTCCCGAATGCACTCCTGCCAGCTCAATATGCTCCATAACAGCCGGTACAAAAGCGTGTTTTCCGTCTGCGATCGCATCTGCCTCGCATTCCATCGCATGACGAAGGAAACGGTCAATCAGGATCGGGCGGTCCGGTGTCACACCTACGGCTGCTGCCATATATTGTTTCAGGCTTTCCGGATCATTGACTACTTCCATGCCACGTCCGCCGAGGACATAGGATGGACGAACCATAACCGGATAACCGATCTCATCTGCAATTTTAAGCGCATCTTCTACATCTACCGCCATCCCTGCTTCCGGCATTGGAATGTTCAATTTTTCCATCATGCCGCGGAACAGATCACGGTCTTCTGCCATATCAATGATCTCCGGCGAAGTTCCGAGGATATTGACTCCATTTTTCTTCAGATCTGCTGCCAGATTCAGCGGTGTCTGTCCACCAAACTGAGCGATAACACCGAGTGGCTTCTCTTTTTCATATATACTCAAAACATCTTCAAGTGTTAATGGCTCGAAATACAATTTATCGGAAGTATCGTAATCTGTCGATACGGTTTCCGGATTACAGTTTACAATAATTGTCTCAAATCCCATTTCTTTCAGAGCAAAGGCTGCATGTACACAGCAATAGTCAAATTCGATACCCTGTCCGATACGGTTTGGTCCGCCGCCGAGAATCATGATCTTTTTCTTGTCCGTTACGGTAGATTCATCTTTTGCATTGTACGTAGAATAGTAATATGCACTATCTTTTGTACCACTTACACGAACCGGCTCCCAGCTCTCTGTGATACCAAATCCGGTTCTTGCCTTGCGAATCTCTTCTTCTGTCACATCGAGGATCTGTGCCAGATAACGGTCGGAAAAACCATCTTTTTTTGCTTTCTCAAGGACATCTTTTTCCGGCACTTTTCCTTTATTTGCCAAAAGCGCCTCTTCTTCCTCTACCAGTTCTTTCATCTGCTCGATAAAATAATGTTTGATCTGTGTGCGCTCAAACAATTCTTCCACGGTAGCCCCTTTACGAAGTGCCTCATACATGATAAACTGACGCTCACTTGTCGGATAGATCAGCATCTGCATCAATTCATCCTTTGTTTTCTCATGGAAATCTTTGGCAAATCCCAGACCATAACGTCCGATTTCCAGACTGCGGATAGCCTTCTGGAATGCTTCTTTATAATTTTTACCGATACTCATAACTTCGCCGACAGCACGCATCTGTGTTCCCAGCTTGTCCTCGGAATCTTTGAATTTTTCAAATGCCCATCTGGCAAATTTAATAACAACATAATCTCCGCCTGGCACATATTTGTCCAATGTACCATTGACGCCGCATGGAATCTCATCCAAGGTAAGTCCGGACGCAAGCATCGCAGATACGAGTGCGATCGGGAATCCTGTCGCTTTGGATGCCAATGCGGAAGAACGGGACGTTCTCGGATTGATCTCGATAACAACGATTCGGTCAGATACCGGATCATGGGCAAACTGCACATTGGTTCCACCGATTACCTGTACTTCATTTACAATTTTATATGCCTGCTCCTGAAGGCGTTTCTGAACGTCTTCGGAGATGGTAAGCATCGGCGCGGAACAGAAGGAATCTCCTGTGTGTACTCCGAGAGGGTCAATATTTTCAATAAAGCAGACCGTGATCATATTTCCTTTTGCATCACGCACTACTTCCAATTCCAATTCTTCCCATCCGAGAATGGATTCTTCGATCAATACCTGACCGACAAGACTTGCCTGAAGTCCACGTGCGCAGACGGTTTTCAATTCTTCTACATTATATACAAGTCCGCCGCCGGCTCCTCCCATCGTATAAGCAGGACGAAGAACGACCGGATAACCGAGTTTATCCGCGATCTCAAGGGCTTCTTCTACAGAATACGCCACTTCGCTTCGTGCCATCTCGATGCCAAGTTTATTCATCGTCTTTTTGAATTCGATACGGTCTTCTCCACGCTCGATCGCATCCACCTGAACACCGATTACTTTTACATCGTATTTATCTAAAATGCCGGCGCTTGCCAATTCGGAACATAAGTTCAGCCCTGACTGTCCACCAAGGTTTGGCAGGATCGCATCCGGACGCTCTTTTTCTATGATCTGCTCCAAACGTTTTACATTCAATGGTTCGATATAGGTAACATCTGCAATGTCCGGATCTGTCATGATCGTCGCCGGGTTTGAGTTTACCAGTACAATCTGGTATCCAAGCTGGCGAAGTGCTTTACATGCCTGTGTTCCTGAATAATCAAATTCGCAGGCCTGTCCGATGATGATCGGTCCTGATCCAATGATCAATACTTTCTTAATGTCCTCTCTTTTACTCACTTTTGTCCTCCATTCCGAAGCCGCATACGGCACTCTCTAAATTTCTCTATTCCTTTCTATTTTACAGAAAATTCAGAAAAAGTAAATAGGAAATGAGAAAATAAATAAATTTAGATGTAATATTTTATTGCAGAATGTCCCCCTTACCTTTCTCTTTCGTGACCGCTCGCGCTTAGAAGAACCCCGTAGCGGTGTCTGAGGGCAAAGAACGCCCTCTAGGCACCGACGGTGTTCTAAATCCCTTAGAGAAAGGTAAGAGGAACATTTCTTAATTAAAAACTACCGAAAACAAAAAAAGACTTCCCTCTGCCTTTTCGGCAGTTGAAAGTCTTTTTGTTTTCTGCTATGTACGATTACATAGATGTTATCTCACAGGATTTCTGAAACTTCATCTACGTAGGCTCGGATCTGTTCCGGCAGTTTGGTGCCGGTGATAATGAGTTTTCGGTAATCCCCCTGAATACGAAGCAAGTCTTCTACGTCATCCTCTGTCAAAATCCCAAGGTCAATCAATCCAAGCAATTCATCCAAAATAATAACATCGCTCTCTCCGGTTTCAAGAACTTTTTTTGAAAAGTTAAACCCATTTAGTATATTTGCTTTCTCTTCTTCTTTTTCGCTCTCTGACAAATCACAGTAACTGACGTCACTTTTATCAAATCGGAAAATCTGTACATCTGGTTCAAGCCGGTCTAAAACCTGAAACTCGTCGGCAACCTTTCCCTTCAGAAACTGGATCATCGTGATCCTCTGTCCATGCTGGAGTTCTCTGAGCGCCTGCCCTACAGCGGCAGATGTCTTTCCCTTACCTGTTCCATAAAAGGCTTGTATAATCCCTGATTCCATCGTCATAAACACCTCTCTTTAGTTTGTGCTGACACAGTTTTGACAACACTCGCTCATTTATGAGAAATAATTTACCACAAATTTTAAGAAATGGCAAGCAAATTTTTACGATCCCCTACTCGTCGTCCATACCATAAGTGTCAAATCCATCGGATCCTGATTCTTCAGATGCAGCTACAACCGCTGACATCGAATCCATTCGTTCCAGTTTGCTTACGGATATCTCATAAGCGATCCTAGTTTCAAATTCTTCGTCTCCAATGCGTTTTTGATACTCACGACTCTGGATTCTTCCCCATAGCTGAATGTGATCTCCTACTTGAAAACCATCGGCAAAACGTGCATTACGTCCCCAGCAGATACAAGGGATGTAATCGGATTTTCCATATGGACGGTTTACCGCAAGCAATACGTCTGCAATCTCGCGTCCCAATGGTGTCTTACGATATACCGGCACCTTGCAGATATATCCGTCCAGGAAAATATGATTTGGTTTTTCACATTCTCCCGGCTCGTCGTCCACGCGGATGTCACGAACAAACATCGAAAGAACCAAACGATTGTGATTTTCTTCGTGACGATTGTAAGAGCGGAACTGTCCGGATGCTTCGATGAATTTTCCGCGGTAATCCTGTTTGACATCGATCAAACGTTCAGACACCATAAGCGGAATCGTATCGAATACATTACTTAGACGTCGTACTGACAATTGAAGAGTATAGAATCCCTCTCCATACACCTCATGGCTGAAGGTGAAATCGCTGATCACCTCTCCATACACATTTACCTGATTGTTTCCTAGCACCTTATCTGTCATCATATATGACCCCCTTTGTTTATTTACCTGTGTTTTGGCATCGAACAGCACTTGATGTCCTGTGTGCAAAACAACACACTTTAATATTATAACACAGACTTTTTTTCTTTACCATATACTATATGCACAAAATTTTCTTTTTAGAACAAAAACTTTCGATTTGCCATATCTTTTTTTCTGTGCTATGATAGAGAACAGAGTTTTTAAAGTAAACATATGAAAGGACGATTAAAAAAATGGTAAAATCAAGAGATGATATAAGAAATATTGCAATCATTGCCCACGTCGATCACGGAAAAACAACCATCGTGGACGAATTGCTCAAACAAAGCGGGGTCTTCCGAAAAAATCAGGAAGTTGCGGAACGTGTTATGGACTCCAATGATATTGAAAGAGAACGTGGTATTACCATCCTTTCTAAAAATACAGCCATTCATTATAATGATATTAAAATAAATATTATTGATACTCCGGGACATGCTGATTTCGGCGGCGAAGTAGAACGTGTCCTCAAAATGGTAAACGGTGTCGTTCTTGTGGTCGATGCCTTTGAAGGGGCGATGCCTCAGACAAAATTTGTATTGAAAAAAGCGTTGGAACTCAGCCTTCCTGTCGTTGTCTGTGTCAATAAGATCGACCGTCCGGAAGCTCGTCCGGCAGAAGTTGTCGATGAGATCCTGGAACTTTTCATTGACCTCGATGCCAATGAAGAGCAGCTTGACTGCCCATTTATCTTTGCTTCTGCCAAAGAGGGAATTGCTTCCACTTCTTATGAAGAACCGGGAACTGATATGAAACCTCTGTTTGATGCGATCGTAAATTATATTCCGGCTCCAACCGGAGATCCGGATGCAGATACCCAGGTTCTTATCAGTACGATCGATTACAATGAATATGTCGGTCGTATCGGTGTCGGAAAAGTGGACAACGGTTCTGTGCACGTCAATCAGGATGTTGTGATCGTAAATGCACACGATCCGGAAAAAAATAATAAAGTAAAAATCAGTAAATTGTATGAATTTGAGGGATTGAACCGTGTTGAAGTAGAAGAAGCCGGCATCGGTTCCATCGTAGCAATCTCCGGTATTTCGGATATTCACATCGGGGATACGCTGTGTTCTCCGGAAAATCCAAAACCGATTCCATTCCAGCGAATTTCCGAACCTACTATCTCTATGGACTTTATCGTAAATGACAGTCCGCTTGCCGGTCAGGAAGGAAAATACGTTACTTCCCGTCATTTGCGTGACCGCTTATATAAAATGCTCAATACCGATGTCAGTCTTCGTGTCGAAGATACTGAGACGACCGAGGCTTACAAAGTTTCCGGCCGTGGAGAACTGCATCTTTCCGTATTGATCGAGAATATGCGCCGCGAAGGATATGAGTTTGCAGTAAGCAAAGCGGAAGTTCTCTATCATACGGATGAAAACGGAAAGAAACTTGAGCCGATCGAGACAGCTTATATTGATGTGCCGGATGAATTTACAGGAGTTGTAATCGAAAAACTCGGCCAAAGAAAAGGAGAACTTCGCAATATGGGGGTTTCCAACGGCGGTTACACACGTCTTGAGTTTTCCATTCCGTCCAGAGGATTGATCGGATATCGCGGAGAATTTATGACAGATACAAAAGGAAACGGTATCATTAATACAAGCTTCGACGGATATGAGCCGTACAAAGGCGATATCCAGTATCGTAAGCAGGGATCGCTTATCGCATTTGAGACAGGTGAATCTGTAACTTATGGTTTATACAGCGCGCAGGAACGCGGAACTTTGTTTATCGGACCGGGAGAAAAGGTTTATTCAGGTATGGTGATCGGCCAGAATGGAAAAACAGATGATATTGAGTTGAACGTATGTAAGACAAAGCATCTGACAAATACACGTTCCTCCAGCGCAGATGAAGCTTTGAGACTGACTCCGCCTAAAATTTTAAGTCTTGAGCAGGCTCTTGATTTTATCGACACCGACGAGCTTTTGGAGGTGACGCCGAAGACGCTGCGTATCCGCAAAAAAATCCTGGATTCAAGGATGCGGAAGAGAAGTATGATGAAATAAATTATGAAAATTTAATGAAATTTGAAGAATTTACAGAATTCAAAACGATTTATTATATACATTAGAGCTGTTCTGTGTTATAATATTTTCATAATATAAACATCCTTTTTACACATGTTTATGTTAAGTATATACAAAAAGGAGTTGAACAGCATGAATTTTATCATCAGCGGAAAAAACATTGAAGTAACACCGGGGCTTAAAGAGGCTATCGAACAAAAGTTAGGAAAACTTGAGAGGTATTTCACTCCTGAAACAGAAATCAATGTAACGCTCAGTGTAGAAAAAGGACGTCAGAAAATTGAGGTAACAATCCCAGTGAAGGGAAATATTATCCGTTCTGAGCAGACAAGCAATGATATGTATGTTTCTATTGATCTTGTGGAAGAAGTCATTGAAAGACAGCTTCGTAAATATAAGACAAAAATTATAGGCAAACATAAAGACGGAGGAAACCTCCGC
>ERZ827469.3240-NODE-3240-length-10990-cov-3.202195_pt1 | contig 10990 bp, 10 predicted proteins | sample MGYA00519917_ERZ827469 | MGnify/ENA primary metagenome ERZ827469 (study PRJEB31778, sample SAMEA3449314) | human gut metagenome | biome: human gut; feature: human-associated habitat; material: faeces | place: United Kingdom | collected 2010/2012 ... | reverse complement strand
CCTACTAGGTTTGATATTGTAACTGATACTGCTACTGAACTTCCGTTTAAAACCGAGATTATTAACCTTGCTACACAGAAGCTTCTTGGTAAACTTAAAGATGAAGGTTATCAAATTGCTATAAATGAAAGTAATTCTTTAAAATAAAACGTTACTATGAGAATTGTAAGTTACGGAAAAACATTTGTCGATAATGTTACTGTTGATACTAAGTTATCTAATGGTCAACTCGGCATTTGTACTGCTTATGGTACTGCTTTGCCTACTACTGGTAGACCTGAGCCGTTTGTAATTATGTCTGCAATTCCTACTAAGGACGGTGGATTTATGAATCAACGTGGAGTGGATATTAATCCTTTTAACTTCACTTATAACGTTCGTAAATATACGGAAACAGATCAGAAAGAAACTATTATTCTTAAAGGTCTTACGAATCCGGCACTTAAGTCTGCTGAAGGTATTGTATATAATGCAGATGCTGAGTTCTGTGGTGCTATTGAAATTTGTTCTTCTGAGGAGTATCGCCATGGTCTGACGGTTAATCCTAATCCTCAGATTGTTCAAATACCTGTTCGGATTCATGCTACTGATACCGTTGATCGGTTGGTAGAGAAGATTAAGAAAAACCTTAGTCTTACCGCTTATAACAAAGAGTTGTTTGATATTACTATCGAGAAAGCTGATGGTGCTGTTCAGATAACTGTTGTTGCTAAAAAGCCTACCAAATTGACGATGAACGTATTCGGTATTCTTGCCGATCAAAAAGCCAATGGTACTATTACCGTTGAACATACAAAGTTATCCGGTTTCTTAGCTGATGTTGCTCTTAGTGATGAAGACCTTCGTTATTCTCTGATTAACATGGGTTGGAATCCTCATGATGAGTGGCAGAAAGCTTGGGGTATTGGTGACCCGAAAGTTGGCTTTGATAAAGTCGCTTATCTTGTTATTTCTACAGCTGAGTTTAATCAATTCCCTGAGATTGCCGCTGATAACAATAGTCCTCGCAAATTCCAAATCGTTGTTGGAACGGAAGATGTGATCGATGCTGTTGTAAATAAACTTGCAGCTATTAAGATTTTAGCTAAAGGTCCCGGCGATAATGCCATTTCTCTGAATACTGCAACTGACTAAAGTTGCTTGGAAAACTACGCAGTGCTTAACGGTTCTGCGTAGTTATATTTGTTTAAACTTAATGCTATGGAATGTAATATTAAAATTGTCAAGTTAAAACAAGTTCTTCCTCTTGGTACATTTCCTAAGCGTGAGCATAACGTTCGATTCTTCTATCATCGTACTGATGGTTGTTACTATATGTATGATGAAAAAGGTTGCGAAATTAATCTAACTACTGATGGTAATATTATTGCTATTGATAGAGAGTTGATTGTTGGTAGTGAATCTTTGACTGATGACACTCTTGTTTGCATTGGTCTTAAAGCTAATTATGTGCATCCTAGTCGTGGTGTTAGAAATAATACTTGTGGTTGTCAAGATACATATATTCGTGCTTGGACTTACATCAAAGATCTTCAAGATTTTATGCAGTCTGGTCATATCGAACGTGATTACTATAGAGTTACTTTAGTTCCTTCTCCTGAAGAGGGTGGTATTGTTGGATGTAGTGGTTCTGCTATTGTTCCTGATGAAAACTCAGATGGCTTCCGTTTCCAATTTGAAGCTGGTAGTCGTGTTGAACTTTATGCTAAACCTGTTCAAGGTTATCACTTTAAAGGTTGGAAAGAGTTCCATACTAATGAAATTATGTCTATTAGTCCTAATTGGTCTTTTACTATTAAGAAAGATATGGATTTGATAGGCGTATTTGAAAAGGATGAAGCTCCTATTGAACAATTCTATATTAATGTTAATGCTGATCCGGCTAATGCAGGATATGTAGTTGGTGCCGGAACATTCCCAAAAGGTACAAGGCATTCTATAACAGCTGCGGCAATTCAAGGGTATCATTTTACTCATTGGACTGATAGTTTAAATCGTATTGTTTCTACTAATCTTCAATATGATCTTATTGTTGAGAAAGATGAAACTTATACTGCACACTTCGAGCTTGATGCTCCTGTTATTGAGGAGTACAATGTAACTATTATAACCAATCCTGCTGATAAAGGTTCAGTTAGCGGTGGTGGTACTTATAAATCCGGTCAAACTGCAATAATTGTTCCAAGTCCTGTTGAGGGTTGGGCTGTTGATACAGTTACTGCTTCTGGTGGTAATCTTGTAGATAATGGTAATGGTACATATAGCATCGTTGTTACACGAGATCTTACGATTACGGTAAACTTTAAAGAAGCTATTCGTTATTTCACGTTTAGTATCGTGGCAGATGCGAATGGTTTAGTTCGATATAAAGATATTAATGATGCTTGGTCTCAATGGGCAGAAAGACACGAAGTCACTGCTCCGGAAAAGACTATTGTCACTATCGCTGGTAAAGCTAACGGCGGTTATGAATTTGAAAAGTGGGTAACTCCTACTGGTGCTAATCTTCCTAATAATGAAAACAATATCATTATTGAAGAAGGTCTGCATCGCAAAGTTTATACTGCTTATTTTAAGGAAACTTACATTCCACCTGAAACTCATATTGTTAATATCACTGCTGGTTCTAATGGTAAATGTAAATATAAGATTGGCTCTGGTGAATATTCAGAAGCTGCATCTTCGCATTCTAACATTAGTGTTACTGACGGTGAGACAATTGAGGTATTAGGTGTTCCTGATAGCGGTTATTCTTTTGAACAATGGAATATTGGTGGAACTACTTCTAACTCTAATCCTTATTCAAAGGTTATCACTGAGAATGTAGATTTCTCTTGTACGTTCGTAGAGATTCCACCGGAAGAAGTTACTATTACGGTAGGTTCTGACGGAACTAATGAAACTCGTTATCGTATAGGTGATGGTTCTTGGTCTAGTTGGTCTACTTCTGAACACACGTTTAAAACTGCTGTAGGTTCGATTTATTCAGTTGAAGCTCGTGCGGTTGGCAATTACAAGTTCAGAGAGTGGAATACAAGTGGTGCAAAGGTTTCAGATAATCCTGCAACATTCACTGCTAAAACCGGAACGAATGCAACGCATATTGCTACATTCGACCAAGTAATCATGCGAACGCTAACTCTTACTGCTGGAACGGGTGGTAAATGCCGTGCAAAGATCAATGGAAGTTGGAGTGACTATTATAGTGGCACAAAGACTTACTCTGATATTGTTGACGGAACTACTGTTTCTGTAGAAGCATTAGCAGATAGCGGCTATCATTTTAAAGAATGGACTGATTCGGGTGCGCCCTCGACTACTTCACGTGATATTGTCATGAATGACTCTAAATCTATTGAAGCTCGTTTTGAAGTTGATGCTCCTGATAAATTCCAAGTCACCTATGAAGCTATTCCTAACGGAAGTGCTACAATGGAAAGTGCTGGTACTTATAATGATGGTGATACTTGTACGATTAAAGTTAATGTAAGTCCAGGTTATACTTTGAATAAAGTGCTTGTTGATGGTGTTAAAATCATTCTTAACAGTAACAATCAGTATAGCTTTGTGGTTGAGAAAAACATTAAGGTTACTATTGAATGTGATCTTATTCCTGAACCCACACATTATACACTTACAGTTAAAACCGAAGATGAAGGTGTAGCTCAAGGTGGTGTTGGTATCAATAAAGAATCTAATTTGGGAGTTGAAACTGCTGAATTTGAGGATGGTACTGTTGCTACTATTCATGCTACAGCTGCTGAGGGTTATAGCTTTGGCGGTTGGTGGAAAGATGGAGTTAAGGTTTCTGACGATGTAACTCTAAGTGTTACTATTGACGCGGATAAGACTTACATTGCTAAATTTACTCAAGATCCATATCTCGAATTAGATAAGACTTCTCTTACTTTCGAGGCTGCTGGTGGAACTCAAACTGTTAATGTTACTTCTAACGTCGAATGGACGGTTTCATAATTAGGGGAGGGGTACTAAGATGGCTATTGCTTCTTGGCTTACCCCTGCCGCTAAGAGTGGTACGGGTAATAAAACGGTTGGTTTAACTGCGAGTAAGAATGCCGGTGCGAGCAGAACAACTATTGTTACTGTTTCAGTCAGCGGTATTACGAAAACTATTAATTGTACTCAAGTAGAAGCTGATAAGTTTACTATTAAGATTTCAGCTTTAACTACTAATAGTTCAGGAACTATTATTACAAATGTTGGTGATTGTTCTATTGGTTCATCCGCTACAGGTGGAGTTAAAGAAGGAACTTATTATCGTGATACACAAGTCACATTGACTGCTAAAGCCGCTCCTACTGGGTATGATTTTGTTGGTTGGTATGAAGGCTCTAATCTTGTTTCTACAAGCCTTTCTTTCGCTGTTACTTTAACTGCTAATAGAACTCTTGTTGCTAAATATAAGATTAAGAGCTATACTGTTAATGCAACTTCTGAGGATACAAATAAAGGTACTGTAAGTCCTGCTGGTCAAACTGTAGAACACGGTGCTAATGCTATTGTAGTTGCAACTCCTAAGGCTGCTTATAATTTTGCTGGTTGGTACAATGGAACAACTAAAGTATCTAGCAATGCTTCATATACATTTGCTGTTACTGCCAATATCAGCTTAACTGCTAAGTTTACAATTAAGACTTTCACAACTACTACTGCTAATTCAACTGGTGGTACAGCGAGTGTTAATAAGTCTAGTGTAGAATACGGTGGTTCTGCTATTTGGACAGCTACTCCAAGTACTGGCTATAATTTTAGTAAGTGGTCTAATGGTTCTACTACTAATCCTCTGACAGTTTCTAACATTACTGCCAATACTCATATTACTCCGGTATTTGTTCTTAAGTCATATACTGTAACTTGGAATCCTAATGGTGGAACTGTAGATCCTACATCAACTACTAAGACTCATGGTTCTACTTTAGGCACATTACCTACTCCGACAAGAGCTGCTGATGCTCAATACACTTATACATTTAAGGGTTGGTTTACAGCTACAACGGGTGGTACTCAAATATCTGCATCTACTACTGTAACAGGAAACGTTACTTATTATGCTCAGTGGACTGCTACTCTTAGAAGTTACACTGCAACATTCAATGGTAACGGTGGTGGCACTCCTAGTCCATCAACTATTACTAAAACGTATGGTTCAGAATTAGGTACTCTTCCGACTTGTTCTAGAACAGGTTATACATTCCTTGGTTGGTACACGGCATCTAGTGGTGGTACGAAGATTTCATCTACTACTAAGATAACTGGTACTGTTACCTATTATGCTCAATGGTCTATTAATAGTTATACTTTAACTTACAATGTTAATGGTGGTAATGCAGTAAGTCCTGCTTCTAAGAGCGTTCAATATGGAAGTGCTTATGGTACTTTGCCGACGCCTACTAGAGCTTCTACTGCACAATACAGTTACACATTTGCTGGTTGGTATACTGCTGCTACTGGTGGAACGCAAGTTACTGCTAATACGACAATGGGTGCAAGTAATACTACAATATATGCACATTGGACTGCAACTAAACGGAGTTATACAATAAATTATCAAACAACATACGGGTCTTTGAATAGAACTAGTCAATCTGTTGCTTATGGGTCGAAAGGCTCTTGTACTTTGACTATGCCTTCAAATGATGCTCAGTACACTTATACTTTTCAAGGCTGGTATACTGCTGCTAACGGTGGTGGAACTAAGGTTGGTTCTTCATTAACTTTAGAAACACCGAGTGTAACAGGTGCTGCTACTTATTATGCTTATGTGACCAGAGCTGTTAATAGGTACACCTTTACATTTAACGCTAATGGTGGTAGTACTCCTTCTTCTTCATCTATAACTAAAGCTTATAATGAAGCTATTGGAACGTTACCTACTTGTTCAAGAGCTGCGGATAATACTTATACGTATGCGTTCGCAGGTTGGTTCGATACTACTGCCGCTACTGGTACTAAATTAACTACGACAACTAAGGTTACTTCTAATAAGACTTGGTACGCTAGATGGACTGCAACTTATAAGAATTATACGGTTACTTGGAATGGTAATGGTGGTACTCCTAGCAAGTCTAGTAGTTCATTCCATTACAATGACGCTTTAGGAACTCTTCCTACTGCTACAAGAACTGGATATACTTTTAAGGGATGGTCTACGTCAGCTAGTGGTTCTGTTAATGTAAGCACAACTACCAAAGTTACTGGTAATGTTACTTACTATGCTGTATGGCAAATTAACAGTTATACACTGACTGTAACTGCGGGTGCAGGTGGTACTGTTAGTGGAAGTGGTACTTACAATTATGGTGCAACTGCTACATTAAAGGCTACACCGTCTGCCGGTTATCACTTTGTTAAATGGAGTGATGGTAATACGAATGCTAGCAGAACTGTTACTGTTACTGGAAATGCTACTTACACTGCAACGTTTGAACAAGATCCTTATTTGAATCTTGATAAAACTAGTTTAACGTTTGAAGCTGCTGGTGGTACACAAACTGTCAAAGTAACTTCTAATATTAATTGGACTGTTTCTTAAACTTTTAAATGTTCCGCTACGCTTTGCAGACCCTAGTAGGGGAATAACTTGTGGGGCGTGCGGAACTTCAAACTTTTTTACGAATAATTAAATTATTACTGTTATGGTTAAAGATTCTGCTTTGAATGAAAGAGCAACTGCTGTTGAAATTGGTGGTTTAGTTGATGGAGTTGGTGCACCTGTTATGCGCGCCGGATATGCTTTGAAAGCTAAACCGAGTTGGATCACTTTAAGTGCTGTTGAGGGAACTGGTAATTCTCAAGTAGATGTTACTGCTCCGGTTTATAAAGGTCGTAACGGACGTTCTGGTTTGATTACCGTTGCTGTTGAAGACTTGACTGAAGACGTTACGTTGCAGCAGGAAGGTTCTACGATTTGGGACGTTACTACTCAATCGTTAGCTTTCGTTAAAACGGGTGAAGCTAAGAAGTTCACTGGTAACTCCAACTTGGCTGCTATTACGTTTGCTGTTGATTCTGACGCTTCTTCTTGGTTGACTGCCGGTAAATTGGTTGTAGCTGAACAACAATATAACTCTGGTGCTGAGATTGAGGGTGACCCCGGGGCAGATGACGTTTACGCTTTCGAAATTACGTTTACTGCTGCTGCTAATCCGACAGTTAATACTCGTTCCGGACATGTTACTGTTAATGGTCAGAAATATACTGTAACTCAAGCTGCCGGTGATGCTACCTTGTCTGTATCTCCGACTGCATTGACTTTCGCTGCTGCGGGAGAAACTAAACAGATAACGATTACTACGAATACCGCTTGGACTATTTCGTAAGTCGTCTGTTGATTTGATTATGGGGCTGATAGGTGCTAAGGTACCTATTAGACCTTTTGTTGTATATACAGATATTTAAACTATGGAAGAAACAATTATTTTTAATCTTTTTAATTCCATAAGTTTTGCGTTTATTGCCATTGTGCTTTTAACTACTTATGGCATTAATGAGATTATCACTAAGATTACTAAAAAGAAACTACCGAGATACTTCAAGTCTCTTGTTAGCTTAATCGTAGGTATTGCAATTATGGTGCTTTACTTATACAAATTAGATGCTTCATTGGAAACGGTGCTGCTATCTTTTCTGATATGTACCTTTGGGTATGATTTAATTATCAAACCTATACTCAAAGCTATAAAACGGCATTTTGCTGATTCTAAAAGCGTATAATCGCGGACTAAAGAAGTGCTACTGCTAAATTGCGTAGTACTCCCTTTTGTCATATCAAGGAAAATCATTGCTCGCTTAAATCATTGACTAAACGTTCTATTAATGATTTAAATTCCTTTAGGTACGACACCTGTGACTTATACTAATTTGAATAAGCTCTTATTAATTAGAGATATTCAAGAGATTGCTAAAACTTATATCAATGATGATAGAAGTTATCGTTGGATTTGGAAGAACAAAATTGCTGACGTATATCATATTGGTTATGTAACTTTTATGAATTACATTAGTGTTCCCTCTATTAATACAAAGATTGACGAAGCTATCGCTAAGAAGAAACGTTGAATATAATGTTCAACTATTGAGTATTAATGTTCATGTTATAAATCATTTCATTGTTATCAGTACTAATAGTAATATATTTGTTGTGCATCTCAATGTCGAGGTGCATTAAAACAAATTAATGCTATGAATACTGAAAACGAAACTGGTGTTAAAGTTCCGAAAGGACAAATTAACTACAACACTGTTGCAGGTTCTTTAGGTCTTGCTGCTTTTGCAGGACTTGGATTGAGAAATTGGTTAGGTAACGGTAATGGTTCGGTTACTGCCGGAGCTACTGCTGTTGCTGAAACTCAATTAGTTTCTGGTCTTATGGCTGAACTTGCTAAAGAGAAGTCTGAACGTTATGCCGATAATGTAGGTATAAATACGTTTAAAGAAGCTTTAGCTTTAATCAAAGAAGAACGTGAAACTCGTCAAGCTAACGACAAGATTATATTTGAAACTCTTGCTCGTTTGGATAAGGAATCTGCACTTAACAAACAGGATATTGAAAACTTCAAGAAAGAAGTCGCTCGTGAGTTCAGTGATGTTCGTCACGATTTCAAAGCTGCTATCGCTCTTGAAGCTGAACGTAGAGAATCTGCTGATGAACGAATTGTTGATTATGCAAATGGCAATTTCGTTAAATACATCAAAAAGATCAATGCTGCTGAAATTTGTCCGGTTGTTGAGTTAACGGCTCGTGCTGCTGGTCCTGCTATTCCGGATCCTAATGCTTCTACTTCAACTCCACAAGCTTAATCTTGAAGTGGTATGACTAACGCAGAACTTGTTGCAGTAGCTGTTGGTAAATGGCTAACACCAATCGTTAAAACTATTGGAGGTGGGATTAAGATTCCTGTTACTTCTGGTATCGGAAAGTTTATGGGTAGTGTTTTTGGTTTAGATCTTTCTACTTATAATCTTCTGAATGAATTAGATTTTATTATAGAGCCTACACTTGATTATATTATTAAGCCTCAGTTGGCTAAGTTATCTAAGTTCATACCTGATGAGCAGATTCCTAAAGTAGTTAATAGCTATCTTGATGCAGCTATTTCTAAAGCTACTGCTAAAGGTTCTGTGAATCTATTTGGTTTTGAGTTCGAAGCTACTGCTTTTCAAAATCTCAAACGTGAAATTGATAACTCTCTTAAAAATAATGTAAGTCATGATGAAAGACCCGCATGAGCATAGTGATATGCCACACGAAAGTGAAGATGTAAGAAAGAGGGATTGTCGAAAGTATAAAGAACTCTACGGAAAACATTTTACTAAAAACCTATGTGAATGGGCTGTTGAACGTATGGAGAATCGTAATGGTACTACTCACCATTATAGTCTTGATGAAGTCAAATCTATTTGGCACAAATACAAGATGAATGATCTCCATAATGCTAACTGGTATGATGTTATGTATGTAATGAATATGGCTTACGCAGATTTCTATGGTCGTTTGTTTACCGAACATCATGAATGTGCTATGTATGCTTATCTTTACATTAGTGACCCCGACGGTTACGAAGGTATTGCTTTTCAAAGATGGTTAGCTGATATTAAAGCTCAAGACGATGAAGTGCCTTGGCAGAGATTCATCTAATTAGTTTTGGTCGCAGGTGTTATTTATATCAAGGCAATTTTAATTATTCCTAATCCGACTACTGGTTCCGCTGGTAGTCGGATTTTTTTGTTTATAGCAACTTATTCAAACACGCAAGTATGAATTATAAAACACGTTGTGTAATGAGTGGTATTTTTATTGCTATATTGAACTTGATTGGTGTTATTGTTTCATCTATTGGTGTTGTCTTCGTAAAAGAATGGATTGCTAAGAAGAGACGTAAGGCTGTTACTAATCTTCTTACATCTAAAGCAGAATGTTGGATGCAACTCGATAAAATAGCCTCAAACATTAGAGAATCTCTTAATGCTAAAGGTGTTTACATTGCATACTTTCATAATGGTGGTAAGTTCTGTAATGGTATTAATATGGATAAGTTTACTGTTATCGCAGAAGATTACGATATTAGTATTACAGATCCTTATAAGAATCGTTATAAGAATGTTCTTACTTCTATTATGCCTTATACTATTCTACGCTTATATAGAGATAGTAAGTACATTTTCCGTATGAGTGCTTTGACAAAGTATCATTCTAATATGTATGTTGGAGATCTTCGTTCACGTGGATGTAATACTGCTATTAGCATTCTTATTCGTGACTTGAAAACTGATATGCCTATTGGCTTTCTTAGTGCTGAGTTCGAGCTTGACTTTGAACCTGACACTGAAATGATGCAAACATTCTGGAAAAATCACAATCGTATTTCTCGCAATATGACTATGGTTATAGATGCGACAGAAGATACCATTAAAAACTAAAATACCATGACTGTTATTTACGCAAGAACTAGTCTGCCATCAAGGTGTGGTAGAGGTTTCAAAAATCAAAAGAACGTTATTAGAGTTACTAACCGGTATACTAATGCTGGTCCGTGGCACGGAGTTGTTCCAGTTAAGAATCGTCCTATTATGATCATAGGTGGTTCTGATACTCCTGAACTTGAATTGTCTACTAATCTTCTTAAATTTATCCCTAGAGGTGAAACTAAGGAGCTTGGTATTATTACTAATAAATCTTGGCGAATTGTTTAATGTATTATTATGGCAACACTTAATCAATTAGGAAGTAAGATTTCTAATATATTAGGTAAGCCCGGTGATCATAGCATTCAAGAGAGAGCTAAAGATGCTTGTAAAAATAGTGGTCAGCGCATTGAGGATCATTTCGAGGACATCCTCGAAATGATAACACTGGGTAAAACAGCTCAACGAGAAGTTGATAGCGTTAAATTATCTCGCTACGCCTGTTATCTCGTCGTGCAAAATGCCGATCCGGGTAAAGAAGTCGTTGCCCTTGGTCAAACCTATT
>ERZ827469.3237-NODE-3237-length-10994-cov-4.702441_pt1 | contig 10994 bp, 12 predicted proteins | sample MGYA00519917_ERZ827469 | MGnify/ENA primary metagenome ERZ827469 (study PRJEB31778, sample SAMEA3449314) | human gut metagenome | biome: human gut; feature: human-associated habitat; material: faeces | place: United Kingdom | collected 2010/2012 ... | reverse complement strand
TCTGAGGTGAGCATATCACCTCTGTTCAGGTGGCCAAATTCAGTAAACCACTTCAACCAGAGAAGGCACCGAATTTGGAGGAGGGACAGGCAAAGGTAACTACTGGGACCCACATGGCGAGCCTCAATTCCTTAAGAAGGGATTCGATGAAGAGTGTGATGCGATTACTGCGGTAATCAAAAAGGAGCTATCTCTGTGAACCCTCCGATGCATAAGCGTGTTCGTAACATCTTCGTTGATGCCGGTTTAACTGCCGGATATACCGTTCAGTCGCTGACATGGACCGATACCGGGAAATTGACGGAGAGATTCATCGTATTCCGGCCAAACGGCGGTACGGCAGTAGATCGTGATATGGCTGCTGATTATTACGTCCTGGTGGATGTCATAACTGGTAAGTCTGCTGGCGACTACGCGAAATCAGAGACCGATGTGCAGGCCATTATCGACTACGTCAAGCAGAACCCTATGACGAATACCTGCATCGGACAGATATCTAACCTTGGCGGAACCCCATCACCGGTAATGACTGCAGAAGGGCGCATGGTGTGGCGCTTGCAGTTCGCCTGCCTCTTTGGCGGGTAACACCAAATCAAATCACACAAGGTCGCCTGGAGCGGCCTTTTTTATTATCTGAAGTGAGGTAAGCAACGATGCAAGGCTGCTCCAATAACGAACAACTTATCGGTCGCGCGAAGACGCTGGAACTGGCTTACGGCTGTTCTGACCAGATGCCGGCAGAAGGCGACTGGAAACTCATGGGTCTGCCGACTTCTGCAACCTGGGACATGAGCCCGGAAGCGCTGACGTCTGATGCAGACAATGGCGGTTTCAGTTCGAATCTGATTGCCAGCCTGGATCCGACCTATTCCATTGAGGGAGAGGTGCGCGTTCAGGACCGTACTGATGAATTTGGCATTCAGCAGTTCGTGAAGTATATCGCCGATGAAGTCCGAGCCCGACGCCAGCCTGCGGTCTGGATGCGTTTCCATTGGGGTGATTTCTATCACATTGGCTACATGGTCCCGACCGGAGCCAGTGATGGCGGTGGAGTGAAGGAAATCGTGACATACAGCTTTGAGTTCAAACTGGCTGACGGTAACACCTTCCAGATCACCGAAGCTGATGATGGCATTCCGGTAACAGGTGTCACAGTCGCTCCGACTACCAGCACTGTAGCGGCAGGTTCAAGTACCACGTTCACTGTCAATGTAGCTCCGGATGATGCTGACAATAAACTGTTTACTGTCACTTCCTCTGTGCCGTCGCGAGCGACAGTGGCCTTCACCGGCAATACCGTGACTGTCTCCGCACCTTCTGGTGCAACGGCTGGTACCGCGGTAATCACCGTTAAGACCGTAGATGGCGAATTTACAGCCACTCACACGGTAACCGTCACTGTGTAAGCAAAACAAAGGGCAGGATTTCTGCCCTTGATTTTGTTTATGGGGGAAAGATGACACCAGTTAAAGAGTTTGGAGAATGCCTGATTACCGCCGGAGACAGGGATTATTTCTTCCGTCCGTCACTGCTGGCCATGTCGCGAATTGGCGAACCTGCTGAAATCGTTCAGACGTTCTACGACCTCTGCAATGACGAAGTGACCCCTCTGTTAAGGCGGGCTGCTGAATCCTACATCCATAATGAGTACGACCGGCTGCCTGATTGCGTGTTGCAGTACATTCAGAGTGGTCTATTGAGCCGCAAGTCGATTATGGCTGCCCATACCGTATTGACCGCCTGCTGTGCTGACGATATCGGCGAGTTGATAGGATGGATGAAGCCAGGGAAAAGCAGAAAGCGCAGTTTTGTCTGGCGGCAGGGAAGCATGCCGCCGCATAACATGGTCATAGTCGCCCAAAGCCTGATGATGCACGGCATTATCGGCAAGGCAAAAGTGAGGAAGCTTCAGCGGCACGAATCCAGCGATACCACATCTGAATTCCGGGCATCAGATTACATCATCGCAGCGCGTAACCACTTCGGTATCAGCAAGGAAGAGGCCGGTCAACTGACGATGACTGAGTTTCAGCTAATGCTCATCGCTAAATACCCTGAGCAGAAAGGGTACACCCGCGAAGAGTACGATCACGCGGCTGATGAGTACTTTGCGCGGCGCAAGCGCAGGATCGAGAAAAACGAACCTAGGATAATGAATCAACATCGTGACGTGTCACAATGCTAAAATTATGAGCGCCGCGCTTGACCACCGGATCAACATAACTTAATCTTCAATCACAACAAAAAAACTATTGCAAATCAGTTTAAGATCTTGGTGAAGCGCTAATTCACTGGGATTTTTTGCACCCTGAAACAAAGTGATTAAGGAGGAGCTATGTTTGGTTTCTCATTCAAGCGCAAAGCAACAGCTGGAGTTGAAAGTTCTGTAGACCGCTTAACTAACATTCTTATTGAAAATCAAGACAGACTAACCATCGATCGTGATGGGGTCATAAGCCTTAACTTGGACAACGAGAAAGTTCGCAGGGAGATGAAAAGACAGTTTCAGCACCTTGCAAAAGTCGAGCCCGCAAAGGCCAGGTGATAGATGGGCACTCTACTGTTGTCGGCAATACTAGTAAGCGGGTACATCTTTACAGTTACATCGGTATCTTCGAGATACAAATTTAAGCGCTCTGATGGATGGGGCGCTTATTTTTATGTCGCCACATGGGGGACTGGTTTCTGTATTCTGAGTTGGCTTATATGCTCCCTGATGGGATTCTTTGGACTGATTGACCTTTTCGCTGAATTGGTTGGTATAAACAAAGAGAATGTCAAAACCCTCATACCTTTGTCTGCCGATGCAGTTGCTACGGGTAAAAGCCTAAAAATAGCCATGTGGGTAGTCGGGACTGTTGTCCTTGCTACTAGTTGTGGTTTGTTGAATAAATTTTGGCATGCTTGCGGCGATCATCGTTTTAAGGCCCTTGCAAAAGCAGCCAGAAACAACCCACTAGAAACTTTGGCTATTGAGGCATCAGCAACTCTTTCGCCCGTGATCTTCACGCTTAAATCAAAAAAGTTCTACGTAGGGTGGGTGATACGACCACCACTCGAACATGGAAAAATTGAGCATATGGCTTTCATACCGTTACTTAGCGGGTATAGAGATAAGGATACGCTCAAGATTGTAGTGACGACTAACTATGATGCGCACTACGAAAGCATAGGGCTCTTTGGTGACGTTGTTGGCATTGACGGACCTCCCAGGGTGAAAAGCGACCTATCATTTAACGATTTTAGGGTTGTATGCCCAGTTTCAGAAATTGAAAACTTATCCTTTTTTGATTTTGAAACCTACAACAACTTTAAGTCGCAGGAAGAAAAAGAAGAAAAAAATCTGCGAAGGATTAGAACTAAAGTTGCAAGGCTCTAGCGTTAAGAATGAAACCCGCCCTCCGGCGGGTTTTTGCTTTCTGGATTACCGGGCATGTGTGACAACGATAGCCATACCAAACCCTAACGCCATAAGCATCGATCCAGCTCCTGCCGCGCCGCCAACGGACGCCATAGCGGCTAGGGCGGCACACATTTTCGGGAATCGGTGGTCATTGAGAGCGGTTTTCAGTTTTTCCATTAGTTATTCCTCGACATTAGCGATGACATTGAGTGCTGCCGTCGTAGACTAACCTGGAGAGATGGATTCACTACAGGATAAAACAGGACAAAACGTCCTGTTTTATTAAATAGTTCCTGGCCCATGGTTTTGTCGTTCCCCCGCATCCCTGCTAATCTGTCGAAAACAAACCAATGGGGATAGGGATATGAAAAAGGCTTTATTTGTGTTCTTGGCACTGATGTCATTTAGCGCGGTATCAGCTACGACATTCAGCATTCCAACGGATTCGAAAGCTAAATATACCATCATTAATAAAACCTTGAATGGCTCCATGGCAACCATCACGACCATGAGAGAGGGTCCGTCAGGTTCGTCTTACTCCCAGCGCCTGTATGACTGCACGTCGTGGACGGTTAAGTATCTTGGTGATGGGGATACGCTGGAACAGATGAAAGCATCCAAGCCTGACGAAGGCATGTCACCAATAGTTGATAATTCAATTGCGTAATATATAGGCCAACGGGCCTGTAAATAACTATACCCGCTCCGGCGGGTTTTTTTATGCCCGGAGTATGCGATGGCAGAAAAAGCAGGTGAAATTTATTATGACATTGAGGCTAACGTATCCGGCCTGATCCAGGCGCAGCAGCAGGTTAATAAGCGTCTTGACCAAATGGACGCCAAGTTTGAGCAATCGTCACGATCTGCCGGGCGGTTTGAAGGTGCTTTAAATAAAGTTGGCGTTGCCATTGCAGCAGCTTTCACCATTGATGCAGCGAAGAAGCTTATCGCCATCGGCGACGAGATGGTTACGCTCCAGGCGAGGATAGCCAGACTAAGCCCCAGCATTGACGTGGCCAAAGAAACACTTGCCTCCCTGTCTACAATCGCGGCTCAAACAGGTAATAGCCTGTCAGAAACTGAGAGGTTATGGGAATCACTGACGACAGCGCTAAAGGAAACTGGCGCCACTAACTCGCAAATTCTCGGGTTGACATCGACACTGCAAAAAATTGGCACGATCGGTGGGTCCTCTACTGAGGAAATGGCAAACGCATTGCGGCAGTTCGGCCAGTCTATTTCTGGCGGTATCGTCCGTGCTGAAGAGTTCAACTCTATTCTTGAGCAGATGCCTGAACTTGCGCGCCAGATTGCAGCGGGGCTGGGGATATCAATCGGCGATCTTCGCAAGAGAATGCTGGAAGGTAAACTGACGGCTCAGGATGCTCTTAACGCCATTCAACGTCAGTCGCAATCGGTCAATGAAGAGTTCGATAAAATGCCGGTCAGCATTGATCGCGCAAAGAACAGCCTCGATGTGGCCTTCAAAAATGCTATTAACGACCTGAACCAGGCAATAGGCCTGACCACGACCCTTGCAGGATTAATGCAGAGCGTCGCGGATAACCTCAATTACTACAACAACAATGTCGGCGATTCTTCAAGAATGCCGAAGCTGATCAAGCTCCAGCAGGATCTGAACAATGAGCTGAAAGACGGCCAGAGATGGTATGAAACTGACTCAGTTTTTCAGGCCAGAAGGGCGCAGGCAGCAGTGCAGCTGAAGCAGATCGAGGGGGAAATAGCCCACATTCGAGCAAAGGCTCAGAAGGACGCCGGAAGCAACCAGTTTAATGCGCCGCCGACCAAAGGTGATGACGCCGCAACCAAGAAGCTGGTTCAAAACTCTGAACGCCGGCTTGCGTTGGCCAAACTTGAAGGCGAGGCGCGAGCCAGGCTTCAGGCCCAATATGATGCAGCTGATGCTGGGGTGACCGATCCTAAGCGAATAAAAGCGCTGCAGAACGAATACGCCGAAACCTACCGGGTTACGGAGGCTAGGAAGGAAAGCGACAAAGCCGGGAAGCAGTCGGCGTCTACCGCAGATTCAATTGCCCAAAAACTCGAAAACCTTCGCCAGCAGTCTGAGCTTGCAGCGGACTCAACTCAGGAGTTGAGCCGTGAGCAGGCGATATTGCGTGCGCAGCAGTCTCTCGGTAAATCGGCTACTCAGGCTCAAATCCAGGAAGCAGGCAAATACGCAGCAGCCGCATGGGATGCAGCCGCAGCGGCGAAGGGGGTAACAGAGGCGCTTAATGCCATTCCGGAACAGGCTGAGAATAAATCCTACGCTGAATCCATGCAGAACCTGAAAGCGGCGCTGAACGCCGGGAAGATTGATCTGCAGGAGTACAACGCAGCCACTGAGCAGATGGAGCAGCAGCATCAGGCCAACCTTGCCAAAATACGCTCGCAGCAGGTGGTTAACCCCACCCAGCAGGCACTTGCAGAAGTTGACCCGGTGCAGCAGTTGGCCAACCAGCACGCGCAGGAACTGGCGCTGATTCAGCAGTTCGAGCAGCAAGGGGTTATCGCTCACACTCAGGCCTTGGCACTGAAAAAAGCCGCTGACACTCAGTATGAGCAGGAGCGTACAAATGCTCAATGGGCATTGTTTACGCAGCAGAGTGTAGGTTATCAGGCTCTTGGCGCTGCGGTTGACGCTTTTGGTAATCAGGCTTCCAATGCTTTAACCGGCATCATCACTGGCAGTATGTCAGCCTCAGATGCATTGCAGTCTATCGGAAACACCATTCTGAATGACGTGATTAACACGTTTGTTCAGATGGGTATGCAGCAGGCCAAATCGGCAATCATGGGGGCGACAGCGCAGAATGCTGCGATCGCAACTACGACGGCCGCACAGGTTAGTTCATTAGCTACGACCACTGCTGCCAGTACATCATCGGCGGCGGCCACAACTGCAGCGTGGACACCGGCGGCGCTGGTTGCGTCGATAGGCTCCTTCGGCGGAGCGGTCGCTATTGGCCTCGGTGCCCTGGTGGCTGCGCTGGCTGTAGGCTCATCGTTGGCCGGCAAGCGCAAGAACGGCGGCCCTGTATCTGCTGGCTCAATGTATCAGGTTGGTGAAGACGGAAAACCAGAGATTTACCAGGCCAGCACCGGCAAGCAGTACATGATCCCCGGTGATAACGGCTCTGTCATCAGCAATAAGGATTTGCAGGGCAGTGGCGGCGGCTCGCTGCAGGTAGTGAACAACGTCTACAACTACGCCAGCGGTGTGCAGGTTGACACTCGCAGTACCCAGAACGGTAGCGAGTTGCTGATTGAAACGTTTGTTACCGATCTGCAGAATGGTGGGCCCATGTCTGGACAGATGGAATCGACATATGGCCTCCGTCGACAAGCATCAGGTGACTACTAAAACCAACCCGCTTCGGCGGGTTTTTTAATGCCCGGAGGAAACGTGGCAATTCAATACCCTCCGTTCCTGCCGCTCCCACAGCGCGCAGACCAGAACATGACGCAGGATACTGCGTGGCAGACTACGCAGCCGGCTGTCGGGCCTGTAATCTTCACGCCGATAACAACTGATCTGAAATCGACCTGGTCTCTGCAATGGAAATTCACGCTGCAGCAGGCCGAGCGCTTTAAGTCGTGGCTACGTTCGCCGACGTACTGCGACCGTGGGCGAAACTGGTTCCAGATGCCGATCGATCTCGGCGACACACAAGGCGTGCAGCTTCAAACGCTGCATTTTATCAGCATGCCGGTGCAGACCAGCAAAAACGGCAGCATCGTCACCTGGACAGCAAGCGTCATTTGTAACGGCATCGAGGACATCACCGAGGACTACGACGACTGGATTGTTGAGGCCCAGCCTGGCTATGGATACTGGCTGGATTATCTGGTTACCGAAGTTATGCCGAGGGCCGACTGATGCCGACTTTGAGAGAGTGGAAGGAGCGTCGGCCGGCCAGCGATATCAAGCAGACCATCGAGTTTTATCACCCGGCGTTCGGTTACTACCGCGTGGTCAATAAGCTGTTTCGTGAAGCGTCGTTTGGCGGGAGCCTTTACCAGCCTGCGGCATTCGACATCACCGAGCCCACACAAAACGGGTCGGCCATCATCACAATGGCTATCACGTTCCTGCAGGGCGCCGAGGACGTCAGGAACACGCTTAAGAGCTGGACGGGCGCCGGGCGCATGACGCCCATTACCTGCAAATACCAGCAATGGAATGCGATCGGCGATGCGACGCCGATGAAGACCTGGTCGTTGTTTGTGAAGGACGTCGGCGCCGATGGCAGCAACGTCACGGTGAACTCTGGCAAGACCAACCCGCTGACGCTGGCCAACCCCATCATTTACACCACGAAAGACTACCCTGGGCTTATTACCGTATGACACAGAGCGAATTTATCGGGCTGGTTAATGGCAAGCCCTGGGCTAACCGCGCCTGCACGTTCGACGAGGTGGATTGTTGGGGTCTCGTCGTTTTGTATTACCGGCACGTTCTGGGGCTGGAGCTCCACCACGTCGCAGGATACGAATCTGGCTCAGATTTTATCACCTGCTACGAAGAAGAGCTCGAACACTGGCGGCGGGTTCCAGTGCCTGTTTCCGGCTGCCTTGCGGTGTTCTATTACGGCAATCAGCCGGCGCACGTCGGCGTGATGATTAACCCGGGTAAATGCCTGCACTCCCGCGGCGAGTTCGGCTTTGTCCGCATGGACAGCGCCGTCATCCTTCAGAAAATCTATAACAAAGTGGAGTATCTGGTGCATGGTTCGATATGAGCTACAGCGCCTGCCGGGCGCACCTAAGCAACGCGGAACGGAAGAACCAGGCACACAGTTGATCGCCTTGCTCGACAAGCTGAAGCTACACAATAACGTCGTGGTGAAGCTCAACGGCCGCAAACTGGATGATGATTTTGACCTATCCTGTCCGCTGCGCGCTGGCGATGTGGTTTCGGTATTTGACCAGCCAGAGGGCGGCGGACTGATTAAAACGCTGCTCAACCCGATTGAGCACCTGAACCCGATCCGTTTCACCAAGAAGGTGCTGTCGGGAATCATGGGGCAACAGACTGCATCATCTCCGTCCATTTCCACTGGTGAATCCCCGAATAACGACGCCACCGGGCAGACCAACCGCGCGCGGCTGTACAAGGGAAGGCCGAATATTTATGGTCTGTGCCGGGTATATCCGGATTTGATTCAGCAGGCGCTGTTTGAGTACATCGACAACAACAAATTCATCACTGAATGGTTTGAAGTGGGCTTCGGTAAATACACCATTTCCTCTGTCCGATATTCTGAGTCGAATCTCGGGAGTCTGGCCGGCGCCAGTTATCAAATTTTCGACCCTGGCGTGACGATAGGCACCATTGATGTTGGGTATCAGTTTGATGACGTCGATAACGAAGAAGTGCCTGGGCTGAATGAAAGTGAGGATTTTCCCGCCCAGACAGCGACGACGACAGCGCCGACAGCCATGCTGATCGAAAGCAACCAGCTGAAAGCCACAGTTTTGTCGAATGATGATAACTTTTCATACTTCGCGGCGCTTGCCGTTCCGCATCCGGTGACTTTCGTTATCAACGCGACATGGAACTCCGGCGGCGGCCCGGTGACGAGGAACGTTACCGGCAGCGGAAATATCGTCTACTCAGAAAGTTATATCGGGGAGGATACGCAGTCTTACACCACGTTCTATCTTGGCGATATGACAGGGGAGGTTACGACGCTACCGGCGGACGCCACGCTGAACCTGACACTTTTCACCCTCAACGACCAGACGCCGCTGGTGATTGGCCCGTCGGTTTCACCATTGGTGTCATCTCAGGTATGGGTGCACGTAATGGTGCAGCTCGGCGCAACGGCGGGAACGTCACGCTATCGGATCCGGTTCTGGAAGGTCGACGACAGCAACAACCAGATACCTGGGACTTCAGAGCAGTACGATTATTTCTTCGATAACGATTTCCAGGTGACTACGCGGTATTTTCGCACCTCGCACAAATACACACCGGCCGCCGGCGCCGGGCGTTACGCTGTGACGATTGAGCGCCTGGATAACAGCAACGATGGTAACGTCGTGACACTGATGGCGATCCATGCGGTGAATGTGCGCGAAAACGTGATTTACCCTGACGACACTATCGCCAAAGTCACCATAAAGGGGCCGAACAACAGCAACAGTAACCGCGAGCAGAAATATAACATGCTCGCACAGCGCCATACCATCAGCTACGACCGCACCACTGGCCTGATTGATTACACGCTGCGCCCAAGCCGCTCGTTTGCCGACGCCGTACTGCATGAATGGATAGTCATCGGCAGGCAGGACGCTGCGAGCATCGATATCGCTACGCTGTACGCGATCGCCGATTCGATAACAGTTCCTGAGTTGGGATACTTCGATTACACCTTCTCGGATGAAAAGTTGTCCCTCGGCGAGCGCATCAAAACCATCTGCAATGTGGCCCGAGTCGATGGGAACAACATCGGTGATGTGCTGACCTTCTGGCGTGATGAGAAAGTCGAGAATCCTGATGCGGTTTTCGCGCGCTCAAACATGTTCTGGGACGAGTATAAAGTTTCCTGGCAGATGTCACTGCCCGGCGGTTACGACGGCGTCACGGTAGATTATGTCGACCCGCTCACCAACAAGAAGGCCTATATCTACCTGCAGATTGACCAGAGCGGGATTGTTGAGGTTGAGGATGCGACCATCAACGCGTTGCAGATCAGCCTGGACGGTTCCCGTAACAAGGTGCAGGCGGAGGACAGGGCGTGGCTTGAGGCGCGCCGTATTATGCTCTCGCGCGTCGGTATGACGGTGAAAGTTCTGGAATCGACGCAAGTTATCCGCGGCGCGGTGGTGCAGTGTCCTGATATGTACGATAACAAGCAGCAGAACGGATATATCACCTCCCGTAACGGGGATGTGTTCAGTACCTCTGAGCGCATCGATTTTACGCTCGGAGATATGTGGGTGGTGATGACTGACAGCCTCGGCAATTACCGCGGGCGCTGGCGGGCCTATCCGGTAAGTGGCAAGGCCAAGGCATTCCAGGCCGCAGCCGATACCTTCGAACTCAACATTTATGACCGCGTAAATGTGCAAAACCCAAGCCGGTATTTCATCGCTACCGACTCGGAACTGAACTCCACAATATGGCGCGTAGATAGCGCCAAACCCAATGGTGACGATACTCAAACTCTCTCGCTCACTGAGTATTCAGACTCGATTTATCCGTAACACACAGCAGTAATAACAACCTTCGCGCACACCATCAGATTTACTTCTGAGGGCTTCGTGCGCCATTTATATAGGGCGACATGCACAATGGCACAAGTACCACTCCCAACCCCGACCGACAATGATGTGCCTAGCACAGATATCCGGGACGCAGTTTATGGCGGCGCCATGCTGGATAAGGTTGTCACCAGCACTGAGCTGACGTACACCGATCGTCTCGGCGGCGAGCACTACACAGTAGACGGAATTAAGGCTGAAGGGGATAAGGTTGTCGAGGAGACCCGCCAGAACCTGATCCCCCTCAGTCGTCAGTATATGACTCTGTCAGCCGCTCAGGCTGATATTGTGAATATCCCGG
>ERZ827469.3228-NODE-3228-length-11013-cov-2.689907_pt1 | contig 11013 bp, 12 predicted proteins | sample MGYA00519917_ERZ827469 | MGnify/ENA primary metagenome ERZ827469 (study PRJEB31778, sample SAMEA3449314) | human gut metagenome | biome: human gut; feature: human-associated habitat; material: faeces | place: United Kingdom | collected 2010/2012 ... | reverse complement strand
TCTGTCATGGTATCACAGTCATCGAAGCTGAGATGTGCAAAGCATCTTGTACCGGTATAGTATTCGAGCAACCACTCAGACACCCCATATGCCAGTGCCGCCAACTTTGTAGCAAAGGAATCTGTAAGGTATACCATACCTTTCTGCTCTTTGCCGCAGCGCTCGATGCAGTAGTTGTACGGGAGTCTATCGGCAAGTGTCGCGCTGCAAATTCCATCGGCAAAGTTCTTGTGTGCTTTGATGTATTCTTCCGAAGTTACAGACTCAAACTTTTCGAGCGTATCTTCATATCCAATCGTTTTTTCTTCGTGAGTTGGGTTGAGCTGCGTGCATTTAATGAAATAAACATTTTTCATGACTTGTTTCTCCTTTTGCTTTATAATACGACAAATCGCACGATATTCATATCCCTTAGAGATACAAACACCGTGCGAAAATTGTTATGCGAGATTACGCTTTACGATATTGCACAAAATCTGAGGCATCGCTTCAAGATTCCCAATATCAATAAAGTTTTTGCCGAATTCATTTTCTACCTGAGCACGGGCAGAGCCAATACCAGCACCAACAACCAAAATTCCGTAACGGGAAAGTTCTTTGATGGTTTTCTGGATGCCGTCACGGCCGGAAGCGGAACACCCGTCAGTACTCACAATCAGAAGCCGCTTTTCAGCAGTTTCCTTTTTGAGTTTCTCGGCCATATACTTCATTGCGGGTCCAGTCGGAGTGCCAGAGCGAGACTGCATACCGGTAATGCGGTACTTATCCTTCCCGTCTATATCCTGGTCCACATAATTGATAATCTGCAGACCAAAACCAGACGTTGTAAATCCGCATACATAACAAGGCAATTCCATTCGGTAACAGAGGTCCTGAATGATAATACCAGTACGAATCGAAGCTTCAATCGCATCATCGCGCATGGAACAGGATTCATCGCACAGATAACCGACAGCAAGACGCGGATTGTCACGAGGAAAGTTCTTGCGGCTGAAAATCTTGCCATCCCGATGATAAGCCAGACGAGCTTCCACCCGGCTTCCCATGGGAAGACCGGAAACAGTATCGTCATTTTCTTCATCGCGAATCATGGTTTTGAGCCGCCGTTCCAGATTCTTCGTCACAACAAGCAAGTCATTAGAAAGTTCGTTGTAAACAGCGACATTCGATTTACTCACTTCCTGCGCACGGTCAACCGTAACTTTGGCCCCGATTTCAGAACTGATGTGTCGAGCTTCCTCATTCAGTTCATTGTTCTTTTCCCGATTTGCCTTTTCCGTTGCCGCGTCTTTCTTGCGGGCATTTTCAATCGAATTGATGTCCCGTTTTGCAGCAGACAAGTCAGGTGTACCGGAAGAACCGCCTTTACCAGACGACTGAACACTAGAATTACTCTTGTCAGACGCCTGAGCAGCTTTAGCGTTCTGTTTCCCGTTATTGCGGTCCTTAGCTTCCTGGGACCGAGCTGAGCTATGCGTGATGCTCTCCGAGTTCTGGTTCTTTCCTTCCGTCAAGCCAGCTCTTTTAGCAGCATCCTTTGCAATTTGCTCAATCTTTTCCAGAGCCTTCTGAAGCCTTTCTCCCGCTTCCTTATCAGAATCCGCATTGTTTTCAGTTCCACCTGCACCAGAATTGGAATCAGCACCGCCATCGGACGTTGCATTTCCCTGCTGAGATTGAGAATTGCTACTTCCCTGCTGGTTTTGGACCTGGGGCTGAGACTGGGGATTACCGTTCCCCTGCTGAGACTGGGACTGGTCATTGCTACTGCCCTGTGCTTGACCGGGCATACAAATACCAGACCCACTTTTGCTGTTTTCCTGGCTGGAGCCTTTCTTTTGCTTTGGCTTTTTTTCCAGCTCTTTGATTAAGTCGGCAACCAGAGGATACAAAATACAGCAAATCTCGTTGACACCTTCGAGACGTTTTTGGGGATTGCGCTCGTACTTGACATCGTCAATCACAAAGACGCAGTCTTCCAATGTCTGAACGTATTCATCCGGAATACCTTCATCCATCGTAATGTCGTATTTGGCGTACAGCAGAATCTGGTTGAGCATGGCTTCGAACGGAGAACATTTTTGCTTGAGCATTTTGCCAAAGCTAACGCTTTCAGAAATTTGTACTTCGTCCAAAGTTGCCAGCTCAGTGGTTGCAAGGCCCCCGTACATTTCCTGAATTTCCCGTTCAATGAAACCATCTTCCAGAGCATTTTCAATGTTGCGTGCAATAGAAACGAATGGTTTGCAGAATCTCGGCTTTTTCAGTCGTTTTGTCAATTCCGCTCCATCTTTTTCCGATGCACGGTCCGGAATTTTCGGCCACCAGATTCCCTGGTTCAAATGCCCAACCCAGTTTTTCAGGGTCGGAAAATCCGTAAACAGAATATGAGCGACTTCATGAACGCGAAATCCCTGAATTGCGTAGTGCCGAAGTTCTCTCGAATCCAGCAGAGTCACCAAGCTGTTATTCGTACCAATACAGATGTTGTAGCCGTCTGTGTATGCGGTTATCTCCGGATTCCGGAGCATTTCAACTGTCAATGCATTGACACGCCTGTCTTCTTCCATTTCGGAGATGCTGTATCCATATCTTCTCAGATATCCGCAGACACCGGTAATCATGTCCTTTGCTGCGGTTTCTGTGTAGTTGCGGTATGCTTCCGATGTGAAAAATGCAGTATCCGGTACAGCTTTTTCAGAATTTGCCAGTTCTTCGATACGCTGACTCCAATAAGTTTTGCTCATACGAGAGCCTCCTTCCCGTTACGACGGCCTTTCCGGGTATACGGCTTTACACCGTTCCAGCCAGACCGTGTCTTGACATTCTCCACATTGACGATGATATTTTCTTTCTTATTCTTTTTCATAATATTTTCTCCTTAACTTTGAATGTAATAAGTATCGCCTTCAACGAGGGTGCCTTCTTTAACGTTTGCCTTTTCTGCAACCGTTGCATATCCTCTTACGATTCCATTAACGATAGCAGAATCACAGATAAGGGAATGCCCCATGCAAATTGCTTTGCTCTTAATCGAAGCTTCACCGCGTACAACGGCATCTTCACAAGCCGAGCCTTCACAAACAGCATTATCTGCAACGAGTGCATTATCTTTCACGCAGGCAGAGCCGCCAAAGACAATGGCTTCGTCAGCAACCCAGCACTGGCCGTCCTGGTCGAGATTTTCAGGCTTTTCAATCCATCCGCCAGTTTCTCCGGCCTGAACTTCATAGCCTTCAACGGTCTCAAATGTTTTGGCTGCAACAATCTTATAGAGCTCATGCCCCAGCCAAATTTTGCGAGTGCCAGACATTTTGTACTTGGCTCCACCTACTCCCGTCCATACGGCCGAGTCTTTGATTTTTCCATCGAGATAATCCCGTGTCCTATCCACGTAGCCGTGACTAAGACGTTCATGAAATTCCTTGTTCCAATTAGAAATTGAGTACATGCAAAAGCTACCTTCTGTACCGATACGCCCCCACCGTGCTACAAAAGTTGTCCCGGTAGGGTCTTCGGTCATCAGATAGAACTTATTATGATTGTCTTCCCTACATTCAAAATACGCAATTCGGCTCATTGTTTTCACTCCTAAAAAAGTTGCTGCCCTTGTTGCCAAGAGCAGCATTGTGATGTTCTGTTAGATTTTGTCAAGTGCGGTAGCCGCCTCATCCGCCACATGCAACAGCCAAGACAGCGGGTGCATCTCATAGCAGGTCCAGACAGTGTTTGCATTTGCTGCATTCGAAACGCCCATATGGTTGTTCACAGCAGCGTACTCCTCCATAGAAAGCGGCATTCCGGTCGCCGTAATACGATAGCAGGAAAGGTCCCCGTGATTGTTGCCGCCAACAGATTCCTTCGGCTTGAAATCGTAATACGGAACTTCCTTCCAGCGGCCGGTAGTTTTATCCTTCACATTGCGCGTACTCACCGGATAGGTGAAAACCTTGCACAGGTCGTGAAAGAGCGCAACCGTCAGCAGCGTATCACGGGAATACTGATTGGGTGCCCACAGGTCCGCAATCTCCAAAAGCCGCTTTGCAACGGTGATGGAATGCGCACACAGGCCGCCTTCCTCAGCCCCATGAAACCTGGTACTTGCAGGTGCAGTGTAGAAATCGGTTGTTTCCAGCCATGCCATCATTTGGTCGATACCAGGGCGGGTGATGCCTTTTGCCATTTCAATGAATTGTTCTTTCGTTGTCATAATAAAAGCTCCCTTTCTTATAATGCAAAAAGGGGCGAGCCTCCCGAGATGGGAAGTCCGCCCCTTTAAGCGAATTGTGAATCGTACGAGCACAAGTGTGCCAAGTAGATGTTATCTATCGTACATTTTTCATTGTATGGATATCGCACGCAGCGTCAAGCGTTTCTGCGCACCGCAGCATTGCTGGACTGCATTTTCTGCATTAGCGAATACCGGGCATAGTCGAAGAGTTTGGCCCAGTTGTCAACCGCGTTCGGCGAGGTAGTAACGCTCGTCAGCCGGTCATTTCCAAACGGATAATCAACGCTGTCAACAATCATATTTTCATAGAACAGCGTGGCTTTTGCCTTATACTGCTCTTTACCGAATTCATTGATTGCGCCGCTGGCTTTCACAGTCAGCAGATAGTCACCAGGGAAGTATGTTCCGTCAACATGGTATTCGGCATATCCGACACTCATTTCGAGCCCGGGCTTATCGCGCCAGATAGCGAACAGCGTATCGATGTTATGAATAGAATACGTGATGCTGCAATGGATGTTTCTCCGGTCTTCTACGAGCAGCGCATTTCCAAGACTTTGCAGAACGTCATAATAAGCGCCCATGTCACTGTTGTCGTCAAACGGTAGTGCAACGGTCCTGTCTCCGCTTTCCATCGAAGCTTCGGGGTCAAACGAAACTCCCGTTGTCATCCAGGATTTCTTTACCTGCATTGCATAGACCTCATCCGGGTTGATGCCATATACAGAAAGATAGTCCATGCATGTCACGATTTCGCGCTTTTCTTTGTCTCCCGGAATCGTATAGAGGGTTTCAGCCTTTTCCCACGTTACGAATGTCGGTAATTCGCACGCAAGCCGAGAATTGTTGATTTGCATGATTTTGGCTGAATCACCGTGAATATTCAGGACATCAGCCACAATATCCTCGATATGCTTGTACTCCTTATTGTGATAGACATAAACCACGCCATCCGGAACGGATGTAGCGTCAACCGCCATCCAGGTGGTTTTGAGTTCCTGGCGCACATAGGCAGCCTTACGGTCTATCTCCGGCATATGAAGAGCTGCGAAGCGTTTAAGATAGTATTTCTGGTTCTCTGAGAATTGCATAATTTGTCCGTCCTTTCTTTGTGTAAACAAATAAAATAGCGGACTCTCTACATACATAGAGAATCCGCTTGCGGGTTGTGAATACTATTTTTGGTAGAAAACTATTGTTATCTATCTTACAATATTCATCCTATTCAATTCGCACACTTTGACAAGGCCGGGACTGGCGGTGGAACAAACTTCATATTTTCCGCATCCACATCAACAATCAGAGAAGTGAGGCTGATATTAGACTTGAGGTCCGGGTTGGAAGCAAACGGTTCAGCTTCGGCTTTTTCGGGAACGTAGGTTCCGTTCAGGATGCTTTCCAGCTTTTTGGTCTGCTGCTGCATAATTGCCTTGGCAGATGTCGTTCCACGTTCTTTGGTGAAGTAATCGACATAACATGCCGTCATCCCGATAAGGCAGTCCCGCAGCACATTATTCCCTTCGCAGAAATCCGTGACAGCATCAATCCACTGCCGCATTGCTTTCTGATTCACGAAATGCTGAACAAGCCGTGCATCCTCATAACACATATGTTTTGCTAATCTCACGGTGAACGTTTTACCATATTCACTTTGTTTATGTCCCAGAAAACAGGATTTGAAATCCGGGCCCAAATTACAGTCAATCATCTTCGTTCACCTTCAATTTGCTTTGATTGCCTTACTTCTTTTGCTTCTTATCCCTGATGTATTCCATCAGCTGTTCTGTCGTGGTAAATTTATGGGCACGCATCTTGGCGTAGCAGCGATTGCACACTTTCCGGCAAAGAACCGGTGTCCGACCGCATACGATGCAAGGCCCCTGCTGATTTGCAACGCGGTCTTTTTGTGTATGTCCCTCTGACCTCAGTACTGCATTATTTGAGAGAGCACGCCAGCATTTCCTGCAAAGTCCTGATGTTCCGCAAGTCTCACCACAAACAACACATTTCTTGGATTTTGGATACCGTTCTGTGTAGATTTTCTTGATTGCGCTCCGAACCAGCATTTTAGATTTTTGGATTGTCTCGTCATCCTGGGATTCAATGCCCTTGTTCAGCGTATCCCAACACGCCAACCACTCGGTTTCCGTCAGCTGGCATCCAGGCAGCGGTTTCCGAACCTTTCTATCCTGTCGAATCGCATATCTCATACAAAATCACCATTCAGGGTCAAGCACAGACAATCCTGTAAAGATATCGCGCTTCGAATCAATCGACACGATTTTCCAAGCACCATTGATGATGCGCATACCAATCGTTGCCTTCATATGTGCATCGCCGTTTGTTGTAGATACTTTCAGCTTTACGTTCATCTTCACGCCGTCGTTCCCGTCAAGCCGATAGGTATACGCATCCGGGTATCCTTCAATCTTATCATCGGGCGTTACCGTAATTGACGTAACAGATGCGCCGAGGGCTTTCTTGTCAGCGTTAGCCTGAATTGCTTCCACATCATCATCGCTGTCAACTGGTTCCGGAACACAGTTCGAGATTTCATTGGAATCCAGCAGAACGTTTGAGAAGTCGCTCTCCCCTGCCCCAATGGAAAGGAGACGATAGACTTCCTTCATGACAGCAGAGAGCTTGCTCTGATAAGCGTCTCTTGTATCGGAATCGATATCCGCAAGCAGCATCTGCTTCTTATTTCCATCAGCGGCAATCTGATAGACGCGGCCGTTGAAGTCGCCCATATCCGTAGAAATCACATAGGCAGCATCGCTGTCGAGGTCCAGAGCGCGGGGTAGCGTAACAGTCCACACGCCGGTTTCAGCGTTCTTTGCCGTGTAATTTGAGAGGTCTGTTTCCTGGAAGCTCACCTTGTTGTTCGGAACAGTGAAAGAGTAATCGGTAAGAATTCCTGTTGGCGGGTTCAGGACCCAGGCACCGTTCGTGTATTCTGCTGTCAATGTATAGTCCGGGGATGTATCAGCCGTAACTTCACCCGGAGTTTTCATAAACACATTGATAACTGCTTTCGAGCCTTCCTTGGCAGAGTTCAAGCAGATATTGGTCATATCCGTTTTCTGGAACGTCTCGAAGTCATTGACAACGACCCAGTCCTGAAGTTTTTCCCCGAAAGTGTTCGGAACGCCGAGTGCCGTTGCCGTCTTCTCAGCATCCCCATCCTGCAGGCCCTCAATAAAATCATGAACCGGCTGTTCATATTCAGTCAAATTGTTGCTGATAAGCCGCTTCAAGCCGGTCTTGTTCTCTTCATCCTGCAACTGCTGAGAAATGGCGGCTTCCTGAGACGCTGCCTCTTCCTCGGGGGTCATCTGTTTCCCACACCCAGAAAACAGCAGCCCGCATGTCATTACAAGCGCGAGTGTTCCCGCAAACAAACGTTTCATTGTATTCTCCTTCTGTGGCAAATCACCCTGCTGAACTGACATTGCCATCTTTATCAATCCAGTTGTTTTCATAGTAAATTTCAAACATCGCTTTAACGGAATCGGCTTTGCACAGCTCCTGTCTTTCCGTGTTGCTGCCGGACGCATAAACGGAACAGCTTCCGTCATCCGCAACCACCAGTTCAACTTTTGCGGAATCATCCGTCTTATTGATATTTTCCTGCAGTGCTGCGGTCGCATTATTCAGAGACGTAAGCATCTCATCATTGGACAGTGAAACCTGCTGCATCGGGTCCGAGAACGTATTATCCGTACTAGCGGACGCACACCCCGCCAACAGCATCATAGCCATAACAAACGACAGCATAGCAGCCATCAGTTTCTTCATATACCTTGTGCCCCCTTAAATTGCAAATCTCAGCATTGCGCCAAACAGCGTATCCGCCAACATCATAAAAGCAGCTGACGCAGCAACCACACAAAGAATCACACCCGTACGCTTTGTAGTTTCCTTAGCGCTAAGCCAAGTCACATTTGACGGATGCAGCGTATCGGCTACCTTGGCCGGAATCGAGCGAATTTCATTCTTTTTCACAGCGTTTCTCCTTAAAAGTGGGCACCGATAATTGTTAGAGCCAGAATCGCAATAGTGAGCACAACGCCAACCTTCACAACAAACTTGTTTACTTTCAGGTTGTTGTCATTCCGGCGAGTCGTCATAAAGTCACTTGCACCGCAAAGAGCCGCGTTCAAGCCACCCTTTTCGTTTTTGACAATATAACATGCACAGCTCACGACAAGACTGGCTGCCAATACCACAAGGCCCAAGATAAATTCGATAATGCTCATTTGCCTTTCCCCCTTATCCCAAGAATCCTTTATGATGACGCACAGTCAGATATCCTTCCATGCTGCGCACAACCTCAAGCGCCACGCTGGACATAATCATCAAGCTTGTACCACCAAAAGAAATCTGAGTTCCACTGATTAAACTAAGCACCATCGGCATCAGAGCAATGATGGCCAGATAAAAGGAACCAGTCTGTGCCATTTTGTGTAATGCTTTGTTCAGCATCTCGGTTGTCTGAGGGCCGGGCCGATATCCGGGCACTGCGCCGCCTTGATTGCGCAGGTTGCTGGAAATCAAAACAGCATCAAACTGAATCTCGATATAGAAGAAATTGAAAAGAGCAATCAGGATAACGTATACGGCATAGTAAATCCAGCTGCCGGAAGAAAATACAGAAAGGACCGAATGAAGTCTTACGTGCTTCGTGGCGTCTACGAACATATCTACCGTTGCCGGGATACTCATAATAACGCCAGCAAAGATAATCGGCATCACACCACTCATTAAGAGCTTTACGGGGATATATGAAGCCTGGCCTCTTGCATTGTATTTACGTGCTGCGTATTGAACGGGGATACGACGTTCTGCCCCATCACTGTAGGATACGAACCACACGGCGAAGAGCATTGCAACTACCATCCCGATACCCACGAGAGAGTACAGCCAGTTGCCGCTCTCGACCTGAACGGCAATGTTATGGGCAATCGTGTTGATGTCGGTCCAGCGAGACACGATACCGGCAAAAATCAGAATTGAAACGCCGTTGCCAATTCCAAACTCATCAATTCGGCCGCCAATCCAGACAGAAAGCTGAGACCCTGCAAGGAAAGTTGCCATAATAACAACCGCCGCGAAGAACCCACTTTTCCCTGCCGTATACTCGAGAGCTCCGTAATTGCGGAGCACGAAGTAATAGCCGATGCTCATGATTGCAGCCATTGCCAGAGCAATTCGTTTGGTGTACTCGTCTAGTTTGTCTTTTCCAGTTGTTTCTTTTTGCAGTGCTTCCCAGCTTGGGAGTGCCACGCACAAAAGCTGAGTGATGATGGACGAGTTAATGTAAGGACTCACACCCAACGCAAAGAACGCGCATCGAGAAAGAGCACCGCCAGACAGCATGTTCATGTATCCGAAGATACTGTCATTGGAAAACATCGAATCCAATGCGGTATTGGATACAAACGGAACCGGAATGCTGCATCCAAGGCGGAATACCAGAATGAGAAGGAGCGTAAAGAGAATCTTTTTTCGCAAATCCTCAATCTGCCAGATGGATTTCAGTTTATTCACTGTTATTTCCTCCAAGTGATTGTGATTTGATTTACTCAGGAGCTAATGGCTTGAGTCTGGTTCGGAATCCGGATACTTCTCTGCCGCGTCTCACTGCTGCCAGTGGATGCCGGAAGTGCATTCGGTTTCTTCATTTCAATCTTTGCTGCAATCTGAGCGCCAGGTTCGACTTTCAACATGCTGCACCGGATATAAGTCCCTGCCACGACCGCATGTTCGCCAAAAGCCGCAGTCTGTTCAGAAAGACATTCAATGTCGCCGTTGATTTCACCATTGATGTCAGCCTTCTCACGCACCGTGACATGACCTTTGATTTTACCGCCGTGCATCCGAAGCTTGTTGCAAGTCACATTCCCTTCGATGTAGCTGGTTTCCCCAACGCAAGTCACAGTCGATGCAGAGATATGACCCATCACCTTTCCGGCAACCATCAAATCACCTTTAACATCGATGCCTCCGCCGATAACTGCATCTTTGGAAATGACACATACGCTTTCCTTCACAACACCCTCCGCTTCCAGTTGCCGCTGATTCTGTTTCGGCATCAGGATTTCAGATTCTTCATCGAGCCCGGTTCCGTTCTCGCCAACGCCCAATGCTTCCATCACCTGATTCCCAATGCTCTGCTTATGTTCCTGAGCTGCGATAGTCTCAACCGGTTCCGGCTGAGTTTGTGATTTCTTTGTTCCAAACAACTGTATATTACCTCCTAACGAATCACGAATAGCAAATATGTGGTATATCCACATTTTTATTATCTGCGACTCGCAAGCAGGGTCAACCCATCGGATGGTCGATTTTATACTGGATTTCCGCCTGCTTCCTTACTGCTTGATAAAGCTGCGGATAGTTTAGAGCCATCTCCATCACCGCGTCTTTGCCACTCTGCTTAACGCCCAAAATCTGACCGGTCCCACGCAGTTCCAAGTCCTTTTCAGCAATCTTGAAACCGTCATTGGTTGCCTCCATAGTCTTTAAGCGCTCATTCTCCTTGTCCTTAGACAGAAGCACGCAATAGCTCTGCAAGCTGCTGCGTCCAACACGCCCTCTGAGCTGATGCAGCTGTGCCAATCCGAAGCGTTCCGCGTTCTTGATAACAATGACCGTAGCGTTCGGGACATTCACGCCAACCTCAACAATCGTGGTAGAGATAAGGATGTCAGCCTGCTTTTGAGCGAATGCTTCAATTCCTTCCTGAACTTCTTTGGCTTTCATGTCGCCGGAGATTGCCT
>ERZ827469.3225-NODE-3225-length-11022-cov-4.259871_pt1 | contig 11022 bp, 9 predicted proteins | sample MGYA00519917_ERZ827469 | MGnify/ENA primary metagenome ERZ827469 (study PRJEB31778, sample SAMEA3449314) | human gut metagenome | biome: human gut; feature: human-associated habitat; material: faeces | place: United Kingdom | collected 2010/2012 ... | reverse complement strand
TCTGAGGTGAGCATATCACCTCTGTTCAGGTGGCCAAATTCAGTAAACCACTTCATACACGTCGAATTGTTTAAGCATCAGAGCACCCTGAAGTATTCATCTTCGGTGATGGACCCATGCTCGTCGACGAATTCATTCATTAACCGGATCAACTCGTTACTGGGATGAATTGACTGACTTTCAGCTGTGGGTATCGAGGATAAACGGTGCTTTTTGCTCGTTGATATCGCCTGCTGGAAGCTATCATCCGCTGTGTACTCTTTCATTATCCTGCCTCCGTGTGGTTAATGTCGCCATTATCAACCTACTACCTAAAAAAACAATACAGATTGTCCTGGTTAAGTCGCATTTGCGAGACAGGTTCCATTGAAAAGCAACGGCATGAAATGATGAGATTTTTATGGAACCGCGGTTGTGAATTGTTATCGCTATGCCGTTGCTGGCGACCGGGCAGCGGCGGGGCACGAAATGGCTTTATTGGTTTTTTTAATCTGCAAATAAGCCTATGAAATAATCACGCCGTTTTATGGATAAATATGCCACCCGGCGTTTTTATCTGGTCTGCCGTTTAATAATGCACAATAATGCCGGCGGTATGTTTTATAACAAGTGATTAGTTGTATGAAAAAGACTATTTTTTCGTTAGCGCTTGGCACTTTTGGTCTCGGAATGGCGGAATTTGGCATCATGGGCGTATTACCTGAAATTGCCCGTGACGTCGGAATATCGATTCCCGCCGCGGGCAATATGATCTCCTGGTATGCGCTTGGCGTCGTCATCGGCGCGCCGGTGATGGCGCTGTTCTCCAGCCGTTTTTCGTTAAAAGCGGTGATGCTGTTCCTCGTGGCGCTGTGCGTTATCGGCAATGCCATCTTTACGTTATCTTCCAGCTATTCGATGCTGGCGCTGGGGCGCCTGATCTCCGGTTTCCCGCACGGCGCCTTCTTTGGCGTGGGGGCGATCGTTCTGTCGAAAATTGCGCCGCCGGGGAAGGTCACCGCCGCGGTGGCGGGAATGATTGCCGGAATGACGGTCGCTAATTTGCTGGGGGTTCCCGCCGGAACCTGGCTTGGCCATCAGTTTAGCTGGCGCTATACCTTTCTGGCGATTGCGGTGTTTGACATCGCCGTACTGGTCGCCATCGCCTGGTGGGTGCCCACGCTGTTTGATAAACCGACGACGCGCCTGCGCTCGCAGTTTCATTTTTTAACATCGCCCGCACCGTGGTTAATTTTTGCCGCGACGATGTTCGGCAATGCCGGCGTATTTGCGTGGTTTAGCTATATTAAGCCGTTTATGATTAACGTCTCCGGTTTTGGTGAGAGCGCCATCATAGCCATTATGCTGCTGGCGGGGCTGGGGATGGTTCTGGGGAATTTATTCAGCGGTAAAGTCTCCGTCCGTTATAGCCCGTTACGTATTGCCGCCGTGACGAATGGCGTGATTGTCGTGACTTTATTACTTCTGTTCCTGGTGGGTGAGAATAAAGCCGCCGCATTAACCCTCGCGTTTATTTGCTGCGCGGCCCTGTTTGCCCTGTCGGCACCGCTGCAAATTCTGCTGCTGCAAAATGCGAAGGGCGGCGAGATGCTGGGCGCGGCGGGCGGCCAGATCGCCTTTAATCTCGGCAGCGCCATTGGGGCGCTATTCGGGGGATGATGATTACGGCCGGTCCTGGCTGGCGTTTCGTTGCCTTACCGGCCGCGCTGCTTTCGTTTCTTGCGCTCAGTTCGCTGCTGATTTATACCCGCCATCAGCGGCGTCTGGCCTGATTAAGCCCGCTGGCAGCTATTCCTGCCACGGCTCGCCGAGGGTCAGCATTAACCGGTTGGCCCAGGCAAAGAAGGCCGCCGATTGCAGTAAATCCAGCCGGGCGAGGGTATCCAGCCCCTGTTGCTCGACGGCGGCAAGGTGGTCAACGGACAGGGAGGGAGGGGTAACGGAAATCGCGGCGGCGAAATCGATCTGCGCCTGCCATCCCGGCGTCTGCCCGTCGCTTAACTGCTCTCCCGGCGTCACCGCCAGCAGCGTCTCTATCGCCGTTTCATCTTTGGCCAGCTGTGCCGCTTTGCGCGCATGCACCGAGGCGCAATAAATACAGCCGTTGATTTTGCTCGCCACCGTTGCCGCCAGCTCGCGCTCGGCGCGCGGCAGGCCGCCGGGAGTATAAAAGATCCCTTTATCGGTTAACGTGCGCTGCTCGAGGAGCGGCAGGTTGCGCGCCAGCAGGCGGAAGTAGGGCGAATCGCTGTGGCCGAATTTCGCCAGCAGCGCCTGCTCGTCGGGGGTAAATTCCGCCAGCGGTTTAGCCGCCAGCCAGGGCTCCCAGTGCAGTTCATCGCGGGTGAAGTGCACCGGCGCCTTCTTACCGCTGATGGTTTGCGGCGAGGTATGCCAGAATCCCGCCACCGTCGGGGTTTGTGCGACGTGGATATTTTTGCCGTTAAGCAGGCGCAGCCCGACGACCAGCCGGCTCTGGAAGCTGACAAAAGCGATAAGCTGGGCGAGGGTGACGATGCCGCGCAGGCTCCATCCGGCGCGGATTAAGGCCTCAAGCGCCGATGGCGTGGCCTCCACGGGCGTAAAGGTCAACAGCCGGGCAAAGGCCAGCGCCGGCGCCAGCCGCGGCGATGTGGGGTCGGCAATGCCAAAGCCGGCATAGTGGGCGGCCAGCGCATCGCTCTCATGCAGCTTCGCCACCCTCGCGGCCACGGCAAAACGTTCGTCGAGCGGAAAGTCGTTATCCTGCTGACCAAACAGCGTTTCATAACTTCCCTGAGCATGGCGGGTGGCCGCCTCGCGCACGGCTCGCGCCGCCGCTAAGGCGGAATCGGGGGCAATTTCTGCCAGTTCGGCCAATATATCCTGACTGAGCGTCATGGTGACTCCTTATCGTATCTGCGGGGCAATATGCTGAGCGATCAGCTCAATGGAACGAAGCGTGTCGCGGTGCGAGGGTTCAACGGAGTGCACCTGAAACGAAATATCGGTTACCCGCCGCAGGACGCTATCGCGGGCCAGCGAAGCGGCGACGTGCTGCGGGTCGCCAACGTGCGCGTCAAGCTGCGGCAAAAAATCAGTGACAGTGTCACCAATAATATCATGACCTGCGGCGCGATGCTGGGCAGCCTGCTGGCGCAGGCCGGGTTCAGCGACCTGCAGTGCATACTGCTGGCTATCGGCGACAAAGGCCGTCCGCGAGGCGAGGATCCTTGGCTCGACGCCCGCCGGCAGCGCGGCGAGATAGGCGTCAATAATCGGATTCTGGATAGCGTCCAGCGGCAGCGTGGGCTGTCCGGCCGGACGCGGCTGCGTGCGCGAGAGCATCAGCCCGTGCCCGGCCTGAGCCGCGCGAACCGCCCCCTCAATGGAAAAGGTGGCAATCCAGATGCGCTCCGCCAGCTGCGGTGCCTGAGGGTACAGATGATTATCCGGGTGCGAGAGCGAATCCCCGCGCCAGGCGCTTTGAATCAGATGCAGGTGTTCGGCAAATACCGCGCTGCGCTGGTCCATCGTCAGCCCGAAGGGTAAAAACGAGGTGGGGGTGCCGCCGGAGCCGAAGCCCACCTCCAGCCGTCCATCGGCGAGCAGATCCAGCACCGCCGCATCCTCCGCCACCCGCAGCGGGTTTTCCATCGGCAGGGTGATAATGGCGGTGCCAAGACGAATGCGCTCGGTGTGCGCCGCGGCGTGGGCGAGAAAGACCAGCGGCGACGGCAGGCCGCCTTCGTGCTCATGAAAATGGTGCTGAGCGATCCACGCGCTGTCGAATCCCAGGCGTTCCGCGTGGCGAATTTGCTCGGTGGCCAGCCGGTAGCGCTCTTTAGGCGTGGCGTGGTCCAGCAGACGGGTGAAAAAGCCCAGTCGTTTACGCGTCATGCAACCTCCTTGCTCGGGGATGAAAAGTGGGGAATCGCGGCGATAAGCTCGCGGGTATAGTCATGCTGCGGGGCGCTGAACAGTCGGCTGACGTCGCCGTGTTCAACCACCTGGCCCGCCCGCAGCACCGTCACGCTGTGGGCGATACGGCGCACCGTCGCCAAATCGTGAGTGATAAACAGATAGCTCAGCCCCAGCTGCTGCTGAAGCTGCTGCAGCAGCGCGAGAATTTGCGCCTGCACCGTGACGTCCAGCGCCGAAGTCGCTTCATCGAGGACAAGGATCGTCGGTTCAAGGATTAAGGCGCGGGCGATGGCCACCCGCTGCCGCTGGCCGCCGGAAAGCTCACGGGCGGTTCGCGACAGCAGCTCCGGAGCGAGCGCCACGCGGGCGGCGACCGTTTCGACGCGCTGGCGCCGCACTTCGGCGTTGAGGCGGTCGAAGTTTTTTAACGGCTCTTCGATAATCTCAAACAGCGTTTGCCGCGGGTCCAGCGAGGCAAAAGGATTCTGGTAAACGAACTGAATTTTACGCCGCAGCTGGCGGAGCGCCTCGCGGCTGAGATGCCCGGCATCGATACCGTCGATAGCGATATGGCCGCTATCGGCCTTTTCAAATCCCAGCAGGATCCGCGCAAGGGTCGTTTTGCCGGAGCCGGACTCGCCGACCAGCGCGTGGGTGCTGCCGCGCTTCACCTCGAAGCTCACGGCGTCCAGCGCCTGCAAATGCGCGCGGCCTAATGAGAAGCGCTTGCTGATGCCCTCCACGCGGATCGCCGGGGTCGCCAGCACGCGCCCGCTGGCCGGGGCAATGGTTAGCGTCGAACCCTGGAGATCGCTCAGCAGCTGGCGGGTATAGGTATGCTGCGGCGTACGTATGACATCGCCGGTCGCGCCCTGTTCCTGAATCTCGCCGTGGCGAAAGACCAGCAGGCGGTCGGCGCGTTCCGCCGCCAGCGCCAGATCGTGGGTGACGAACAGTACCGCCGTGCCGGACTCCCGGCGCAGTGTATCCAGCAGGTCGAGGATCCGTTTCTGTACCGTCACGTCGAGGGCGCTGGTGGGCTCATCGGCAATGATTAAGTCGGGTTTCAGGGCGATCGCGATCGCAATCAGCACCCGCTGCTTCATACCGCCTGAAAGCTGGTGGGGATATTGATCGATGCGCTGTTCCGGGTGGCTCAGCCCAACTTTGGTCAGCAGCGCCAGCACCTGCGCTTTACGCCCCGCGGCGCTGCTTTTTTGATGCAGACGCAGGATTTCCCCCACCTGCGCGCCGATGGTTTTCACCGGATTCAGGGAGTTGCCCGGATCCTGAGGCACCAGGCTAATCCGCGCGCCGCGCAGGCCGTCGAGGCGTTTAGCGGACCAGCCGCTGATATCTTCACCATTAATCAAGATACGCCCGCTGTCCCGGCGCGCGTTATCCGCCAGCAGGCCAATAATCGCCTGCGCGGTGGTGGTTTTACCCGAGCCGGATTCACCGACAAACGCCAGCATTTCGCCGCGTTTGACCTGAAAACTCACGTCGTGCACGACCTCGCGCCATTCACGCTGTGAACGATAGCTGATGCGCAGATGCTCTACGCGTAAAACATTCATCGGCGTTCTCCGCTAAATTGACGGCTAATACGGTTGGCGGCGAGCACGACCGCAATCACCGCAATACCGGGAAGGGTGGTCAGCCACCAGGCGGTGGAGAGATAGTTGCGGCCTTCGGCGATCAGCAGACCCCACTCCGGGACCGGCGGCGGCGTGCCGTAGCCGAGAAAACTCAGGGTCGAGAGCGCCAGAATGGCCTGGCCGAACTGGAGGGTGGCAAAGGCCAGCACCGCGGTGAGCGAGTTGGGCAGAATATGCCGCCAGAAAACGGCGAAAAAGGTGCCGCCGCTGCCGTAGGCCGCTTCGACGAAGTCGCTGTGGCGTACGCGGACCACCTCCGCTCGCGCCAGGCGGGCAAAGCTGGCGACGGCCGCCGCGCCTACCGCGACGGCGGCGTTGAGCGTGCCGAAACCGAGCAGAATGATGACCGTCAGCGACAGCAATAAAGAGGGGATCGCCAGCAGCACGTCGACCAGGCGCATGATTGCCGACTCCACGCGTCCCGCCAGCGCGCCGGCCAGCGTGCCCAGCGCGGTACCGATAAACAGGCCGATCGCCACCGCCGCCAGCGCGGCGGAAAGCGAATGAACGGCGCCGAAGACGATGCGGCTCCACAGATCGCGGCCCAGCTGGTCGGTTCCCAGCCAGTGGCCGGCCTGCGGGGCCAGCCGCTGGGCGCCGGGGAACCCTTCCAGCGGGCTATAGGCGGTAAACAGCTGCGGAGCGATAGCCATCAGCGCGGCAACGATCATCACCGCCCAGGCCAGCAGCAGACCGGGCTGGACGCGCCGCGTACGCCAGTTTGACGTGCGGCGGCGCGCGGCGGTTGCGTAATCCACCAGGCTCATACGGCACCTCCGATAACGGTTTTCAGGCGCGGATCGAACAGCGGCATCAGCAGGTCGACCAGCAGATTAATCAGCACGAAACCGAGGGCAGAGATCATCACCACCGCCTGCAGTACCGCGATATCCTGATTATTGACGGCCTGCTGCGTCAGCAGCCCCAGACCGCCGCGGCCAAACACGGTTTCGGTAATCAGCGCGCCGGCGATCAGTTCCCCCAGCAGCAGACCGGCGATATTGAGCACCGGCAGCAGGGCGTTGCCGGTAACGTGCCGCCACAGGGCGCCGGTTTCGCTCAGGCCTTTGGCGCGGGCAACGGCGACAAACGGCTGCGCGGCGACCTGATCCAGACTGCGCATCAGGATTTGCGCCAGCGGAGCGGAAATCGGCACCGCGACGGCAATAATGGGCAAAATCAGCCCCTCAATCGGCCCGGGATTGATCACCGGGATCCAGCGCAGCTGAAAGGAGAAAATCTGAATCAGGGCGATGCCGAACCAGAACGTCGGCAGCGAGATAAACAGCGCCGGCAGGGATTGCAGCGCGTTGCTGAGCCAGCGCAGGCCCGGCAGCCGTGAGGCGAAGGCGAGGGCGAAGGCCAGCGCCACCGCCAGAGCAAAGGCGGGCAGCGCCAGGCTTAATGTTTCCGGCAGGTTGCTGGCGATAAGCGCGCTGACCGGCAGCCCGGCCTGCAGCGAATAGCCAAAATCGCCACGCAGCATGGCCATCAGCGTATGGAAGTACTGTCTCCACAGCGGGCTATCGGCCCCGTAGGCGAGGCGCATTTCGGCGATCTGCTCAGGGCTGAGCCCCAGATCCGGATTCTGAAACTTGATCAGTACCGCATCGCCGGGTAGCACCTGTAACAGGACGAAGGAGAGGGTAAACGCGGCCCACAGCACCAGTAAACCCTGACCGGACCGCCGCAGAAGATAGTGGCTCATCGCGGGCTCCTTAGTGCTTTTCCAGCCAGGCGCCGTAGAACGACGGACGGCCTACCGCTTCAAAACTGACGCCTTTCACCCACGGCGCGCCGGCAAAGACCTGCGGCTCTTCAAATATCGGGATCACGTAGGCGTTGTCCAGCAGGTAGCGCTGGGCGTCGCCGGTGAGCTGGAGGCGTTTTTGCGGCTCGACTTCGGCTGAGATCGCGGTCAGCAGCGCGTTGAGCTTATCGTCGCGGAAGCGTTGTACTTTGTCGCTGGAGCCGCCTTTTTGCAGCAGCGCGTCGCGGTTAGCGGGGAAGAACATGCTTTTCACCACGTCAGGGTCGGCGCGGCCCACTTCCGACACGGTAAGCGGCGTTTTCAACGGGTCGAGGCTGTCCAGCGTACGGCTGCCGGCATCACCGGCTTTGACCGCCAGCGCAACGCCGACCTGGCGCCACTGCTGGGCGACAAGCTGGAGTACCTCTTTGTTTTGCGGCTGGGGCAGGGATTCATAGACGGTTAATGCCAGGCGCTGGCCATCTTTGACCCGTATACCGTCGGCGGCCGGTTTCCAGCCCGCCTCATCAAGTAGCTGTTTCGCTTTGGCCGGATCGAAAGCCAGCTTATCGCTGAGGTTAACGTATCCGGCCGCGGTGCTGGCGACGACGGAGGTCGCCTGCGGATAGTTGGCGGAGAACAGGGTTTCAACCACCTGTCTGGCGTCGGTGGCGTGCAGCAGCGCCTGACGAACGCGCAGGTCGGCAACCAGCGGATTATCCGGGCGGAAGCTCAGGCTGTCGTTAACGCCGCGCGTCGGGGCGGCATAGATTTTAAAGCCCCGATCGGTTGCCTGCTTTTCATCATAGGCCTGCACCTGGCGAATAAAATCGGCCTGACCTGCCAGCAGCGCGCCAACGCGTACGCCATCTTCCGGGGTGACGATATAGGTTATGCCGTCGAGATTCGCTGGCCCCTGCTGGGCGAGACTTTTCGGCCCCCATTGATAATCCTGACGTGCGACCAGAGCGAGTTCACGTCCCGGCTTTTCATCTTTAACCGTAAAAGGCCCGGAGCCAATAATATGGCGGGCGTCGCCCAGCTCTTCAAAATTTCGCGCCAGGGTGCTCAGGGAAACCAGCCCGGAGCCGATGGTCGCGGTGCCCTGCAGAAATCCCGGCGAGGGCTTTTTAAAGTAGAACTTAACCGTCAGCGGATCGATGACTTCGCTGCGATCGTAGTTATTAATCACCTCGGACACCGGCAGGCGGTGCGCTTTATTACCGAGGCCGTAGGTATCAAAGTTTTTGGCAACCGCATTGGCGTCAAGCGGGGTGCCATCAGAAAAGGTGACGCCAGGGCGAATCTTAAAGGTATATTCGGTTTTATCCGCGTTGGCGCTCCAGCTTTCGGCAATCCACGGTTCGACTTGTAAGGTTTTTGGATTTTGCCAGGTTAGCTTATCGGTTATTTGATTAAGAATACCGCCGTTAGGATAAAAGCCTCCGGCCGGGGGATAAAGATTGGTATGCGGCTGCTGCTCCAGATAAATTAACGTGCCGCCTTTAACCGGCGCGTCGGCGGCCCACGCGGAAAACGCGCCGCTCAAAAAAAATGCCGCCAGCGCGGGCAGGCGAAAACGGGTGTGCATGGTGAATTCCTTTGTTATCTCTTGTTTGGCCATCATCGGGCGCGCGTTTTAACAAAGGAAGTAAGGATTTGCGCTAAGCATTTGCATAAAAAGCATTTATACCCGGCTCGATTTTTAGGGGCTGGTATTTACATGCCTTTCAGCTGAAACTCATGCTGGATAATTTAATGACTGAGAGATAGTCAGCGTAATAAAGGGATAGCGACGATGCTGAAGTATTTACTGATGTTGGCGATGACGGTGCTGGCAGGCTGTACCAGCGCACCCAATTTGCCCTCTACTGATACCATTATTAAGGTTAAACCTATTGAGTCGGGCATCATTGCCAATTCAAACAAATACAGCTATCGATTCTTCCGTAAAGGGGTGCCGCAGGAGTACCAGCGTTATAATACTTTCTACGAACGCTTCAATAAGGTCGCATCCGGCGTACGGGTGAATTTTGTCGTGAAACAGCATGAGGTTGTTGCGGAATATCTGGTGGTGCTCGACAAGCGCAGGCTGGATGCCAGTCAGCTAAGTCTGTTAACCACCCAGTATCATGCGACCGCGCTGGACAACGACCATCTTGGCGTACTGTTTAAAGCGACCGGTTTCTGGTCAACCGTTGATCCCAATGAGCTGGATGACGCTTATCGCCTTGCCAGACCCGTCGTCGTGTCAATTAACGATAAAACGCAGACCATTAGCCCTCTGGGAGAGATCGCCCTGATTCCGCTGGTGCCGCTATTTCCGCTGGTGATGATGTACGGTTGCGCAACGGGGCCGTGCGTGTAAAGGGACAATTAAACCTCTCCCGTAGCGGGAGAGGTCCGAAGATTAGCGGCGGAAATCAATGACCATACGGCCGCGAATCTGTCCCTGTTCCATCTCCTTGAAGATGGCGTTGATATCGCCCAGCGGACGCAGGGTCACTTTCGGTACGACTTTCCCTTCCGCGGCAAACTGGAAGGCCTCGGTCAGGTCCTGACGGGTACCGACCAGCGAACCCACCACTTCAATACCGTCGAGGACCAGACGCGGAATGTCCAGGCTCATCGCTTCCGGAGGCAGGCCCACCGCCACCACGCGTCCGCCGGCGCGAACCGCATCCACCGCTGAGTTAAACGCCGCTTTGGCGACTGCGGTTACCACCGCGGCATGCGCGCCGCCGGTTTTCTCATGAATAATTTTGGCCGCGTCTTCGCTGCGGGAGTTGATGGTCAGGTCCGCGCCCATTTCCGCGGCCAGCTTCAGCTGTTCATCATTAACGTCAAGGGCGATGACTTTGGCGTTAAACACGTTTTTGGCATACTGCAGCGCCAGATTGCCGAGGCCGCCGAGGCCATAAATGGCAATCCACTGGCCGGGTTTGATATGTGAGACTTTGACCGCTTTATAGGTGGTGACGCCCGCGCAGGTGATGCTGCTGGCCGCCGCAGAATCGAGCCCGTCCGGCACTTTGACCGCATAATCGGCCATGACGATACACTCTTCCGCCATACCGCCATCCACGGTGTAGCCGGCATTTTTCACCGAGCGACACAGCGTTTCGTTGCCGCTGTTACAATATTCACAATGCCCGCAGCCTTCGAAGAACCACGCCACGCTGGCGCGATCGCCCGGCTTCAGAGAATGAACGCCGGGGCCGACCTGCTGCACAACGCCCACGCCTTCATGGCCCAGAATGACCCCGGTTTTATCGCCAAAGTCGCCGTTCTTAACGTGCAGGTCGGTATGACATACGCCGCAGCAATCCATTTTTAAAAGGGCTTCGCCATGTTGCAGGGGACGAAGCGTTTTTTCCGTAACATTGACCTGATGATCTTGCGTGACGACAGCAGCTTTCATTCTGTTCTCCTTATTGAACATAAGCGTATTAACACAATTTTGTTTTTTACGCATGCTAAGGTTTAGCTTAAATCTTCATTAAATCAAGGAAATAATAGATATTCCTTGCCGGGGTGAGCTTGGCGCGCCGATTTTATAATCAGAATTATTAATGAAATTCGCGTCACATTACTGTCATCGTTACGTCATACACGCTTCATTTGCGGCCTCTATCGTTCTGTTTTTCAATTTGGAACATTTTATCGTTTACGTAGTCCTTTTGAAACTTCGGAAACTATCTCGATGGTTGT
>ERZ827469.3224-NODE-3224-length-11023-cov-3.239059_pt1 | contig 11023 bp, 10 predicted proteins | sample MGYA00519917_ERZ827469 | MGnify/ENA primary metagenome ERZ827469 (study PRJEB31778, sample SAMEA3449314) | human gut metagenome | biome: human gut; feature: human-associated habitat; material: faeces | place: United Kingdom | collected 2010/2012 ... | reverse complement strand
GCGGCTGTAATACCCCAGTCCCTCCCATGCCTTGAGCAGCTCCTCTTCCGGCGCGCCGGCCAACGCATACACGTCGGGATAGCGCGCAAGAAAACGTTCATAATAAGAAACGACCGTCTCCGCGCGCGTCTGCTGGAGCATGATCTCGGAAATCCAGATTCGATAAGCGTCCTTTGTGTGCCGCCACGGCAGGTCGCGATGCCCGGCGTCATACCACGAAAGGACTGACCGCGTAAAGTTTTGATCCATATTCGGCCCTCCAATGGCGCTTATTTTACCATAAAAGGCCGGTTTCGGCCACTGAATCGGTCGATTTATCTAAAAAACGGAGAAATTTCGAGTTTTGAATTGTTTGAATGCGTTATTTTCCATAAAACGGTTAAAATAGAGGAAAATAAAAAAATCCAATGGCCAACCCGTGTTGCCGAATTGGCTTGACTCGCGTATATTATATCTTGCTTTAGCACTCGTCCACAAAGAGTGCTAACAAAGTTGAAAGGCAATGTAAGGAGGTCTATCAAAATGAGCTTGAAACCCCTTTTTGACCGCGTTGTTCTCAAGGACGCGGAAATTGAAGAAACCACCAAGAGCGGTATTATCCTCACGTCCGCCGCGCAGGAGAAGCCGCAGTACGCCTACATCGTGGCCGTCGGCCCCGGCGGCGTTGTGGATGGCAAGGAAGTCGCCATGCAGGTGAAGGAAGGCCAGAAGGTCGTCTATTCCAAGTACGCAGGCACGGAGATCAAGATTGACGGCGAGGAATACAAGATCGTCCGTCAGAACGACATTCTCGCCATTGTCGAAGGCTAAGCCTTCACTTACTTCCGCCGCTTGATCGCGTAAACCCCAAATGTTTGGCACACGCGAGCAAAGAGGGCGGAAATTCAAAAAGAACCTGATTGGTAGGAGGTCATTATTATGGCTAAGCAGATTATTTTCGGCGAGGAAGCCCGCCGTTCCCTGGAAAAGGGCATCAACGCTCTGGCGGATACCGTCAAGATCACCCTCGGCCCCAAGGGCCGCAACGTGGTGCTCGACAAGAAATACGGCGCGCCGCTCATCACCAACGACGGCGTAACCATCGCCAAGGAAATCGAGCTGGAGAACCCGTTTGAGAACATGGGCGCTCAGCTGGTGAAGGAAGTCGCCACCAAGACCAACGACGTCGCGGGCGACGGCACCACCACCGCTACCCTGCTGGCGCAGGCGATCATCCGCGAGGGCCTGAAGAACCTGGCTGCGGGCGCGAACCCGATGGTGCTGCGCAGCGGCATCGAGGCCGCCACGAACGCTGCCGTCGAGAGCCTGAAGAACCTGAGCGTGCCGGTCAGCGGCAAGCAGTCCATCGAGAACGTCGCCGCGAACTCCGCCGCCGATCCGACCATCGGCAAGCTGATTTCCGAGGCGATGGAGAAGGTCGGCAAGGACGGCGTCATCACCGTTGAGGAGAGCAAGACCATGCAGACCAACCTCTCTCTGGTGGAAGGCATGCAGTTCGACCGCGGCTATGTTTCCGCTTACATGGCGACCGACACCGACAAGATGGAGGCCGTGCTGGATAACCCGTACATCCTCATCACCGACAAGAAGATCAGCAACATTCAGGAGATCCTGCCGTTATTAGAGCAGATCGTACAGAGCGGCGCAAGACTTCTCATCATCGCTGAGGACATCGAGGGCGAGGCACTTACAACATTGATCGTCAACAAACTGCGTGGTACTTTCAATGTAGTGGCAGTCAAGGCTCCGGGCTACGGCGACAGAAGAAAGGCAATGCTCGAGGATATCGCAATCTTAACCGGTGGTCAGGTTATCAGCTCCGATCTCGGATTAGAGCTTAAGGATACCACAATGGATCAGCTCGGACGTGCAAAATCCGTTAAAGTTCAGAAGGAGAACACGGTAATCGTGGACGGTGCAGGCAATAAGGACGCTATTCAGGCGAGAATCCACCAGATCCGCGGTCAGATCGAGGAGACAACTTCCGAGTTCGACAAGGAGAAGTTACAGGAGCGTCTTGCAAAGCTTGCAGGCGGCGTAGCAGTGATCCGTGTCGGCGCAGCAACTGAGACGGAGATGAAGGAAGCAAAGCTTCGTATGGAAGATGCGTTAAACGCAACGAGAGCAGCAGTCGAGGAAGGCATCATTGCAGGAGGCGGTTCCGCATACATTCATGCAACCAAGGATGTGGCAGCACTCGCAGATACGCTTGAGGGCGATGAGAAGACCGGTGCGAAGGTTATCTTAAAGGCATTGGAGGCTCCGCTGTACTACATTTCCGCAAATGCAGGATTAGAGGGCGCAGTCATCATCAATAAAGTAAAAGAATCTCCGGCAGGCGTTGGATTTAACGCAGCAACGGAGCAGTATGTAGACATGGTAGAGCAGGGTATCCTGGATCCGGTTAAGGTGACAAGAACCGCATTACAGAACGCAACTTCTGTAGCATCTACCTTACTTACCACAGAGTCTGTGGTGGCAAACATCAAAGAGGACGCACCGGCAATGCCGGCAGGCGGCGCAGGCGGAATGGGAATGATGTAAATCCCATCCGAAGAGGGAATCCATCCCGGTCAATCGACCGGGGTGGATTTTTTTTCTGCAATTAGAAAACTGTGTTCTTATTACAGAAAATGTTTAAAATAAAAATATTTGAAAAATATTGCGATAATTGCAAAAAGGGAATATAATTCAAGAAAAGTGAAGCGGCACGGAGGAAATGCGTATGAAGATCCTTGCGACATTTGATGCCCGTGATTATGAGGGCACGACGGGTATCTATGAAAAGTATTCGATACGGGCGATCATTGTGCGTGACGGCAGGCTTGCCATGCAGTGCAGCCAGGAGGGAGAATATAAGATCCCCGGAGGCGGGCAGGAGCCGGGTGAGAATTATGAGCAGACGCTGATCCGTGAAGTAAAAGAGGAGACAGGACTTTATGTCAGGCCGGAGAGTATCTGTGAGCTGGGCGAGATAATAGAACTGCACAGAGATATTTTTGAGCCGGATAAAAAGTTTATCTGCCATTCTCTTTTTTTTTACTGCGATGTTTTGGACGAGCAGGCGCCACTTTCACTTACCCCGAGTGAGATTGCAAAGGGGTATCAGTTAAAATGGGCGACGCCGGAGGAAGTCTATCACAGGAATATTCTGATTGAGAAAGATTCCTGGATTATCCGGGATACGGCGTTTGTGAAGATGCTGATGGATGGAAAGATCTGTCTGCCCGGGTGAGATCTTACAAAGGAAGGGATTGTTATGAAATTAAAACAAAAACAAAGATTGGAACGCAACAAGATTACATTCATCCTTGGACTTATCATCCTTGGGCTTTTGAATGCACTGACACTGCTTGGATTTGTGGATGCAACAGCGGATAAATCTGTGGTGCTGGCACGCATGGTAGTCAATGTCATTCTTCTCGTGATATTTTTTGTTGGACATGTCCGGTATCGCGGGGATAGGAAATTTGTTATGATTTCACTTTCGTGTATGTTTCTTACCTATGCAGTGATGATCTTATCAAACAAAAACGTGGTCTTTTATGCATTTATGTATTTAATTATGCTTACGGTTATGTTGTATCGTGATATAAGGCTGGCACGCATCAGCGCTATTGCGATGGGAGCGCTGAATGTAATTTCGGGCATACTTCATTTTGTGAAATATCCTGGGACACGGAGCGAGTCAGTTGTACAGATAGTGTTTGCCATTTCTTTCGGTGTTGTGATGTGTATTGCGGTAGATCTGCAGGCGAGACACCATGTTGAGGATACAGATGCCATTAAGTCACAGATGGATGCGGCGGCGCGTGTGGCGGATGAGATCATTCAGATGTCGGGAGCGCTGTCCGAGAAGTTCGACAGTGCGAGAGAGAAAGCGGATGTGCTGACGGAGAGCATGGTCAGCAGCAACAACTCCGTCAAGGAGATTGCATCGAGCGTCAAGCTGACGGCGGAAGCGATTGAGCAGCAGACGATGCAGACGAACGGCATCCAGACGAATATTGAAAACGCCGAAAAAGAGACGAAAGAGATGCAGACGGCGTCAGATGCGACACAGGACGCGCTCCGTGAGGGCGCTGACCTGATCGCCGAGCTGAAGGAGCAGGCAACCCAGACGGCGGAGATCAACCGCGCCACAAGAACCACGACGGAAGAACTGGACAACCGCATAAAGGAAGTGGAGGTCATTATCGGAACGATTTTAAGCATTTCCGATCAGACCAATCTGCTTGCACTCAATGCGTCCATTGAGGCAGCCAGAGCAGGGGAGGCTGGAAAAGGCTTTGCGGTTGTGGCAGACGAGATCCGCAAGCTTTCAGAGGAGACGAAGGAGTCGACGGGAAAGATCACGGAGATTATCGAAAAATTGACGGTAAATGTGGAGGAAGCCTCTGTAAATATGCAGAAGTCAGCGGAGTCTGCAGATAAGCAGAACGAGATGATCGAGACAACGAGAGAGAAGTTTACTGTTATCGAGGATAAGATGAATCTGTTCCAGAATTCTATGCAGAATTTGTCTGGTGAGGTGGAGAGTATCCTTTCAGCAAATACGCAGATCAATGACAGTATTACCAATTTATCTGCAACGAGTGAAGAGGTTGCGGCATCCTCAGAAAACAGCATGTCTATGAGTGAGGATAGTATGCAGAATATGGAGAATCTGAATGATCTGCTTGGCGAAATTTACAAGATTTCGGAGAGAATGCGTGAGGTTGTAGCACAGGAACAGGCGTGATGCGGTATACAAAAGTATACATGCAGAATGAATAGAAGAGTCATTTTAGCGTTTTTAATAATAGAAAGCGTGCTACGGTGCGCTTTCTATTATTTTTTGGTGGCGGTTCGGGATAAAATATGGTACAATGCATTAGAAAAATGATAAGGGGGTATTCAGAGATTATGAGTGAAGATTTTATTACAATGACAATAGGAAAACAAAAGAATATTGCACTGATTGCGCATGACAATAAAAAAGCAGATCTGATTGACTGGTGTGAGCAGAACAAGGAGATTTTAAAGCAGCATTTTCTATGTGGCACAGGTACGACAGCACGTATGATTACGGATCAGACAGGACTCCCGGTAAGAGGCTATAACAGTGGCCCTCTCGGCGGAGACCAGCAGATTGGCGCAAAGATTGTGGAGGGAAGAGTGGATTTTGTGATTTTCTTCTCTGACCCGCTGACAGCACAGCCGCATGACCCGGATGTGAAAGCGCTTTTGCGTATCGCGCAGGTGTATGACATCCCGATCGCCAACAACCGGGCGTCGGCAGATTTTATGATTCATTCCACTTATATGAATACTGAGTATGAGCATGAGATCATCAATTTTAAGAAGAACATCAAGGAACGATCAGAGACATTGTAAGGGAGAGTAGAAGTTATGAGCAAAGTAGCAATCGTATCTGACAGCAACAGCGGAATTACGCAATTGCAGGCGGAAGAACTTGGAATCACCATTCTGCCGATGCCTTTTTTTGTGGGAGACAAGACATTATATGAGGACATCGATCTGACACAGAAAGAGTTTTATCAGATGCTGTCCGAGAATGCCAATATTTCCACATCGATGCCGCTTGTCGGGAATGTGACAGATACATGGGATGCATTGCTGAAGGAGTATGATGAGATTGTGCATATTCCGATGTCATCCGGCCTCAGCGGCTCCTGTGAGACGGCGTTGATGCTGGCGCAGGATTACGAGGGAAAGGTGCAGGTTGTGAATAACCAGAGAATCTCTGTGACGCAGCGGCAGTCTGTGCTGGATGCGATGGCGTTGGCAGAGCAGGGACGCAGTGCAGTGGAGATTAAGGAGATTCTGGAGAGAGATAAATTTGAGTCTTCCATTTACATTATGGTGGATACGCTGTATTACCTGAAGAAGGGCGGACGTATCACGCCGGCGGCGGCAGCGCTTGGAACGTTGTTAAAGTTAAAGCCGGTACTGCAGATCCAGGGAGAGAAGCTGGATGCATTTGCCAAGGCGAGAACCGCCAAGCAGGCGAAGAATCTGATGATCGAGGCGATGAAGCACGATTTTGCGGAGCGGTTCCACGATCCGGAAGGAAAGAACATGCATCTGGAGATGGCGTACACGTACGATCTGGATGCTGCGGAAGCGTTCAGGCAGGAGGTGCAGGAAGCATTTCCGGGACTGGAGATTCATATGGATCCGCTGTCACTGAGCGTATCATGTCATATTGGACCGGGGGCACTTGCTGTTGCCTGCTCGAAGAAGATTCCGGAGCTGGAAGCATAGATAAAATAAAACAGGACAATATAAAAGACCGTATTCCGGGATGACGGAGTACGGTCTTTTTGATGCAATAGGATGCATTTCCGTGTGAGGGAAAAATGTTTACGCCGCCTTGGAACACTGCTTCATCCGGTGCTCCCAGAGAAGATAGGTGATAAACAGCGGGATGCCGGCACCGGCCCAGGCAGCCGGATCAGCGAAGCAGACACCGAAGAAGCCGGTGCTTGCCGGAATGAGAGCGATGACGCCGAAGCGGCAGGCGAGCTCGACGACACCAGAGAGCATGGGGATCAGTCCCTGATCCAGGCCCTGTAAGGCATTGCGGTATAAAAAGATCATGGCGAGCGGGAGAAAGAACCAGCTTGCGATCGTCAGGTACTGCATGGCGGAAGAGAAGATCTCCTCGGAAGGATTGCTCACGAACCAGCTCACAATAAAACGTCCGCCAAAGATGCAGATCGCGGCGGCTGTGGCTGCCGCACCGAAGCAGAGGAAAAGTCCCTGCCGCATGCCGGCGTAGATGCGGTCGTATTTGCCGGCACCGAGGTTCTGTCCGCAGTAGGTTGCCATTGCGGTGCCGAGTGTCGGCATGGACTGGGTCGCGATATTGCTGACTTTGGAGGCTGCGGTGAAGGCGGCGACCACACTCGAGCCAAACACGTTGACCGCACTCTGCATAATCATGGTGCTGATGGCGGTAATTGAGTAGTTGAGCGCCATCGGCACACCGATGGCGAGCATGTTTTTTACGCCGGCGGAATCCAGATAATAATCCTCATGTCTGGTGCGCAGGATATCGTATTTCCGGTACATATAAAAGAAGCAGAGCACGGCGGAGACTCCCTGTGCGATGATTGTTGCGTAGGCGGCTCCGGCAGTTCCAAGCCCTGTGTACACGATCAGTACGACATCTAAGATGATGTTGAGCACGGACGAGAGAATCAGGAAGTAGAGAGGAGTGCGGCTGTCGCCGATGCCGCGCAGGATGCCGGATAACACGTTGTACGCCATTGTCAGCAGAATGCCCGCAAAAATTACCTTAATATAAGCGTCTGCCATGGCAATAATATTTTCCGGTGTGTGCATCCATGCCAGAAGGAGGCGGGAAGCTGTCACCGTTGGGATGGTCAGCAGAAGCGATATAATCAGTGTAAGAATCAGGGATAGCGCCACGTAGTGACGGAGCAGCTTAAAATCTTTGGCTCCGAAAGCGTGTGAAACCATGACGCCGAAGCCCTGGGCGATGCCGTTGGCAAAACCGAGCACAAGAAACATCAGGCAGCCGGTTGAGCCGACGGCGGCGAGAGCCTCCTCGCCGAGATAGCGTCCGACAATAATCGTATCTACCATATTATAGAACTGCTGGAACAGATTGCCAAGCAGAACCGGAATAGAAAATAGCAGGATAATCCGAAGCGGGCTGCCGGTGGTCATATCTTTGGTCATTGGATTGCGTCTCCCTTCATAGTCTGTTATAGTAGAGATACTGGTACTTTGCGTAAGGCATAGTATACTTCATGACAGTGGAAAATACAATCCGTTTTTGTAAAAAAATGAGACTTTTTTCCCAGGAGAGATCCATGGACATCAATCTGGAATATTATAAAATTTTTTATTATGTGGCAGGCTCCCAGAGCATCACACTGGCAGCGGAGCAGCTCGCCATCTCACAGCCTGCAGTCAGCCAGGCGGTGAAGCATTTAGAACAGGCGCTTTCGTGCCCATTGTTTGTGCGGACGACCAAGGGCGTGCGGCTGACCAAGGAGGGGGAGATGCTCTATTCCTATGTGCAGCGCGGCTATGAGACGATCCTCTCAGGCGAGAGGAAGCTCTCTGAGATGCTGAATCTGGAACAGGGCGAAATCTGTATCGGAGCCAGCGACATGACGTTAAAGTATTTCCTGCTTCCGTATCTGGAAGAATTTCATGAGCGCTACCCGGGAATCCGCGTGACGGTGACGAATGCGCCGACTCCGGAGACGATCCGCCATCTCTGCGACGGCCGCATTGATTTTGGCATCGTGAGCACACCGGTCGAGAAGAGAGCTTCGCTCAAATGCGTTCCGGTGAAGGAGATCCGGGATGTGTTTGTGGCAGGCAGGAAGTTTGAATATTTAAAGGAACGCATGCTGGGGTACGAGGAACTGATGAAGCTGCCGGTCATGTGTCTGGAGGGAAATACCTCGACCAGGACGTATGTAGAGCAATTCCTTGCGTCGAAGCAGGTGACGATCCGGCCGGAGTTTGAGCTTGCCACCAGCGATATGCTGATCCAGTTTGCGGTGCGCAACCTTGGAATTGCAAGTGTGGTCAGAAATTTTGCCGAGGAGCACCTGACGGAGGGAGATCTGTTTGAACTGCGGTTCTTGGAGGAGATACCGGCGCGTACGTTCTGCATTGTCGCAAATGAACGGATTCCGCTGTCAGCCGCAGCGGCTACGCTGATGAATGTTCTGGTACAGGGGACATCACAGTAAGCAGGGATTTTCTTTTAGAAACAGGCATAATAAATACTTATGCCACATATAATGAATATTGATTTTACTTATACAAAAGGTTCGTGTATAATCAATAAGTAAAAAGGCGGAAGTGAGTGACGGTTTTTTACAACCGTCACTTTTTATGTCATGAGGCAGATTTACAGAGTGGATGCTGTTTTCGGACAGACCGGCCGCATGGATGCAGCCTGGAATCAGGAAAATGCGGACTTCCGGCAAAAAAGTGTATCATATCAGGAGGAAAAACATATGGTTACAGCAGTAGTAGGCGCTAACTGGGGCGATGAGGGAAAAGGCAAGATCACAGATATGCTCGCGGATGAGGCTGACATCGTCATCCGTTTTCAGGGCGGAGCAAATGCAGGACACACCATTGTGAACAATTATGGCAAGTTTGCACTGCACACATTGCCGTCCGGCGTATTCCACAGCCATATCACAAATATTATCGGAAAAGGTGTCACACTCGACATCCCGAAGGTAATCGGCGAGCTCAAGTCGATCACAGACCGCAACGTACCGGCACCGAAGCTGATGATCTCGGACAGAGCACAGATGGTTATGCCATATCATGTCCTGTTCGACCAGTACGAGGAGGAGCGTCTCGGCAAGAATTCTTTCGGTTCCACAAAGTCAGGAATCGCACCGTTCTATTCGGACAAGTATGCAAAGATCGGTTTCCAGGTCAGCGAGCTGTTCGATGAGGAGCTCTTAAAAGAAAAGGTAAAGCGCACCTGCGAGACGAAGAACATCATGCTGGAGCATATGTATCATAAGCCGTTATTAAAGGAAGAGGAACTTCTTGCAACCTTGCATGAGTACAGGGATATGGTTGCTCCGTATGTCGGGGATGTCTCCTTATTCCTCGATCAGGCAATCAAAGACGGCAAGCGTATTCTGCTGGAGGGACAGCTTGGAACTTTAAAGGATCCGGATCACGGAATCTATCCGATGGTAACATCCTCCTCCACGCTGGCAGCTTACGGTGCGATCGGAGCAGGCATCCCGCCGTATGAGATCAAGAAGATCGTAACGGTGTGCAAGGCTTATTCTTCCGCAGTCGGAGCAGGCGCATTTGTCAGCGAGATTTTCGGGGATGAGGCAGATGAGCTCAGAAGACGCGGCGGCGACGGCGGAGAATTCGGCGCAACGACAGGCCGTCCGAGACGTATGGGCTGGTTCGACTGCGTGGCAAGCAAGTATGGCTGCCGTATGCAGGGAACAACCGACGTTGCATTTACCGTGCTCGATGTATTGGGATACTTGGATGAGATTCCGGTATGCGTAGGCTATGAGATCGACGGTGAAGTGACAACAGATTTCCCGGTAACAGCAAAGCTTGAGAAGGCAAAGCCGGTACTTAAGAAGCTTCCGGGCTGGAAGTGCGATATCCGCGGCATCAAGAAATACGAAGATCTGCCGGAGAACTGCAGAAAGTATGTAGAGTTTGTGGAGGAGCAGATCGGATATCCAATCACGATGGTATCAAACGGACCGGGCAGAGAGGATATTATCTACCGCAGCAAGTAGGATGACGCATATGATTAAGAATGTCATTTTTGATGTGGGACAGGTTCTGGTGGCATGGGAACCGGTGGAGGCGATGCGCGCGCTTGGAATGGATGAAGAGACGGTGCGCGCAGTCGCAGATGCCACGGTGCACACCAGTGACTGGGACGAAGCGGACCGGGGAGCCCTGTCCGATGAGGAACTTCTCACAGGCTTTATCAGAAAAGCTCCGGCATACGAAGCACAGATCCGGAATTTCTGGGAGCATGTGGACCGGGCGATTTATCCGTTTCCGTATGTCGGGGAATGGATGCGGACGTTAAAAGACAAGGGGTATCGCCTGTATATCCTTTCCAATTACGGTGCCTGGACATACGCGAAGACGAAGGATCAGTCGCTTGGCTTCCTTAAGGACGTGGATGGAGCATTGTTTTCCTTCGAGGTGAAGCAGATTAAGCCGGAGCCGGAGATTTATCACTCCCTGCTTGAGCGCTTTCATCTGCGCGCGGAGGAGTGCGTGTTCCTCGACGACAGACAGAACAATGTGGACGGTGCCATCGCCTGCGGCATCTCTGCCATTCGTTTTACCGGTTATGAGGACGCCAGACAGAAATTAAAAGAATACGGTGTAGAGTGCTAGAAAAAGGAACTGTCGCAATAAGCATATCGTGCTTTGCGGTGATAAGTAATATTACAGGAATACCAGAGAACAAAAAAGTTCCAGAATAAACAGACGGCGGCAAATTCTTTGA
>ERZ827469.3222-NODE-3222-length-11028-cov-3.388499_pt1 | contig 11028 bp, 7 predicted proteins | sample MGYA00519917_ERZ827469 | MGnify/ENA primary metagenome ERZ827469 (study PRJEB31778, sample SAMEA3449314) | human gut metagenome | biome: human gut; feature: human-associated habitat; material: faeces | place: United Kingdom | collected 2010/2012 ... | reverse complement strand
TCGTCATTCACCCAGCGCCTGCGCTCGCTCGAATTCCGCAAGGTCGAATCCTATGGCCCCGCCGAAATGAGCAAATTCTCCACCGCGAGCCTCATCACCCGCTCCACCAACGACATCACGCAGATCCAGATGTTCATCACCATCGGCCTGCAGCTCATCGTCAAGTCGCCGATCATGGCCGTATGGGCCATATGCAAGATCGCCGGCGAAGGTTTCGAATGGACTCTCGCCACCGGCATCGCCGTCGTCATCCTGCTCGTCGCCGTCGTCATCATGATGGCCATGGTCATGCCCAAGTTCAAGGCCATGCAGAAGCTCACCGACAACATCAACCTCGTGGCCCGCGAAAACCTCACCGGCCTGCGCGTCGTGCGCGCCTACAACGCCGAGGACTACCAGGAGGCCAAGTTCACCAAGGCCAACAAGGACCTCACCGACACGCAGCTGTTCACCAACCGGGTCATGACGTTCATGATGCCCGCGATGATGCTCATCATGAACGCGACATCGGTCGGCATCGTGTGGGTGGGTGGTCGCTACATCGACGCGGGCGTCATTCAGACCGGCGACCTCATCGCGTTCATAACCTACGCCATGGTCATCATCATGGGGTTTCTCATGATCGGTATGATCTCGATCATGCTGCCCCGTGCTGACGTCGCCGCCGCGCGCATCGACGAGGTGCTTTCGTGCGAGCCGTCTGTGCGCGACCCCGAGATCGCGTCGCAGATGTCGCCTTCAGGCGATGCTCCGGCTATCGCGTCGGATGAGCTTAGCGGCATCGTTTCCGATCCGACCGATCGCCGCCCTCGGGGCGCCGAGGTGGTTTTCGATGACGTGTCGTTTCGTTACGACGATGAGAGCGAGTGCGTTCTCGAGAACGTGAGCTTCGCCGTTCCCGCAGGCGGAACGCTTGCCATCGTCGGCTCGACGGGATCGGGGAAATCGACGGTCCTCAAACTCATAGAGCGGTTCTGCGATGTGAGCGCGGGCTCGGTTCGCATCGACGGCGTCGATGTGCGCGATATGACCCAACATGATCTGCGACGGCAGATCGGATACGTGCCGCAGAAGGCGTTTTTGTTCTCGGGGACGGTGGCGTCCAACGTGCGCTACGTCGATCCGTCGCTTGGCGACGAGCGCGTGCGCCGTGCGCTTGAGATCGCGCAGGCTTCGTTCGTGTTCGATTCTCCCGATGGGCTCGAGGCCGGCATATCCCAAGGAGGGGCGAACGTGTCCGGCGGGCAGCGGCAGCGTCTCGCCATAGCGCGCGCCGTCGCCGCGGATGCGCGACTGTTCCTGTTCGACGATTCGTTCTCGGCGCTCGACTACCGCACCGATGCCGCGTTGCGCCGCGCCCTCGACGAGCAGCTGGCCGATGTGACGCGCATCGTGGTCGCTCAGCGCATCTCCACGGTCATGGGCGCGGACTGCATCGTCGTGCTCGAAGACGGACGCGTCGTCGGGCGGGGAACGCATGCCGAGCTCATGAAGTCGTGCGATGCGTATCGGGACATCGCGTTGTCCCAGCTGTCCGAAGAGGAGTTGGTCGGGGGAGGTGATGCTGCATGAGCGGAAAGGAATCGCCCATCGAGGGAAGAGCGAGCTCGCGTCATCGCGGGCCGGGCGGCCACGGCCACGGTCACGGCCCCATGATGCCCGGTGAGAAGGCACGGGATTTCAAGGGGTCGATGCGCAAAATGCTGGCGTTCATGGGGCAGTTCAAGCTGCTCGTCGCCATCGTTTTGGCATTCGCCATAGGCTCGACCGTGTTCAACATCGTCGGACCGAAGGTCCTCTCCGAGGCGACGACGGCGCTTTTCGAGGGCGTGACCGCACGGATAGCGGGCACGGGCTCCATCGACTTCGATTTGATAACGCGAATCCTGGCTACCACCCTCGCGCTTTACGTGGTGTCCGCCGCATGCTCCTGGGTGCAGGGATGGGTCATGTCCTACGTATCGCAGCAGACGTGCTATCGTCTTCGTCGGGCTATCGCGGAGAAGATCGATCGCATGCCGTTCGGCTTTTTCGACGAAAACTCGACCGGCGACACCCTCTCGCGCATCACCAACGACGTGGACACGCTGGGGCAGAGCCTCAACCAAGGCGTCACGCAGCTCGTCACCTCTCTTGTGACCGTTGTCGGCGTCGTCGTCATGATGCTGTCGATCAACTGGGTCATGACGCTGATCACCCTGGTCATGGTCCCTGTTTCCCTTGTTCTCGTGGCCGTGGTGGTGAAGCGCTCGCAGAAATACTTCTATGCCCAGCAAGCTCAGCTCGGCGCCATCAACGCTCAAGTGGAGGAGACGTTTTCCGGGCATGCGGTGGTGAAGGCCTTCTGCCGGGAGGAAGAGGTCGTGGAAGCGTATCTCGCGACCAACGAGAAGCTTTACCAATCGGCATGGAAGTCGCAGTTTCTCTCGGGATTGATGAAGCCGGTCATGGATTTCGTCGGAAACCTCGGATACGTGGCTGTTGCCATAGCGGGCGCCTTCCTCGCCGTCGCGGGGGCTATTACCGTCGGGGATATCCAGGCGTTCATTCAGTACGTGAAGAACTTCACGCAGCCCATCACGCAGCTCGCCCAGGTTTCCAACGTGCTTCAGCAGATGGCGGCTGCTGCCGAGCGCATCTTCGCCTTCATCGAGTTGCCCGAGGAGGAGCGGACGGAGCCCCGGGCAGCCGCCTCGGAGGTTTCAGGCGATGTGGAGTTCGATCATGTCAGGTTCGGTTACGACGAGAACGCTCCGGTCATCAACGATTTCACGGCTTCCATCGCACAAGGGCAGATGGCCGCCATCGTCGGACCGACAGGTGCCGGCAAGACCACGCTCGTCAAGCTGCTCATGCGCTTCTACGATGTCCAGGGCGGTTCCATCACGCTCGGCGGTGTCGATACACGCGACCTCTCGCGCGAGGACGTTCGCTCGCAGTTTGCCATGGTGTTGCAGGATACGTGGCTGTTCAGCGGCACTATTCGCGAGAACATCCGCTACGGCAAGCTCGACGCGACCGATGAGGAGGTGGAGCAGGCGGCGCGCGGCGCTTGCGCTCATCGCTTCATCACGACGCTTCCCGGAGGCTATGATTTCGAGATCAACGAGGACGCGTCGAACATCTCGCAGGGACAGCGTCAGCTTCTCACCATCGCCCGTGCTCTTCTGGCGGATCGACGCATGCTCATCCTCGACGAGGCGACGTCGTCGGTCGACACGCGCACCGAGTCGCGCATCCAGCGTGCCATGGACAACCTCATGCGCGGCAGGACCTCGTTCGTCATCGCGCACCGGCTCTCCACCATTCGCAACGCCGATCTCATCCTGGTGGTCGATAAGGGCGATATCGTCGAACAGGGCACGCATGACGAGCTCATCGCACGCGGGGGATTTTACGCGAGCTTGTACAACAGCCAGTTCGAAGGCTCGTGCGGAATCGACGACGAGGAGGACTGATCCGCGCAGCCCGGATCCAGCCCTCGGCGGCCTGGGCGCGCGTCAGCCGGAGCCCGCCTCGCCACTCGGCTTCGGGCGCGTTCAGGCGAGGCGCCTATCCGAGCCGGCCTGCTCGCGCGCATCGCGCGGCGAAGCGTGATCGTTTAGCGTCGAGTATGTGAGGTTGCTGTACCGGTGTCGGTGCGGTCGGCTATAATCACGAATTCGTGAATATGACGGCGGACGGCGATGTGCGTGTCCGCCGCTGATTTGGCAGGTGATGGGGTGCCTCCATCGGGAACGCAGAGGTTTGGTATGATCATGCCGCAGCTCGACGACAACTACGTGTACGTGCCTGAAGGCAACCGTCAGGCTCCGACGGTGCTTCCCGAGGGCGTCATGCGTATCGGCGCAGATGGCATGGCCGCGCAGCGGTTGCTCACGCCCGAGCTCGCGCGCGTGTGCGCGGGCGAGGCGTCTGCACGGGAGTTGGCGCTGCCGGTGCGAATCGCGGCTTTTGATTTCGACGGCACGAGCATCTCGGGGAACTCCCCCGTGCTGCTCGTGCGGCACCTTGCCAAGCTCGGCATGCTGAAGAAGTCGGTCATCGCGCGCATCATGGCGTGGGCGGCCGCCTACAAGCTGAGACTGCCCCAAAACGAAAGCTGGGTTCGCGGCTTGGTGTTCTCGGCGTTTCGAGGGAAGCCCGTCTCCCAGGTCAACCGGTTCCTCCGCGACTTCTACGAGGAGCGGGTTGAGGGCATATTCCGTGATGAGATCGATCGGCTCATGCGTCGGCATCTCGAGGCCGGTGATGTGGTTATATGCGTTTCCGCAACGTTCGAGCCCATCATCGCGAAGGCCATGACCTGCCATCCTATTCAATTCGGCATCGCGACGCGTATGCAAATCGACGGAGATGGTTGCTACACGGACCGCGTCGACGGACTGCCCGTTGAAGGCTCGGAGAAGGTCGTCGCGCTTACGGCGTTCGCCGACGAACTGTTCGGTGCGGGCAACTGGCAGCTCGACTGGGCTTATGGCGATCATCATTCGGATCGCGATCTTCTCGCGGCGGCGCAGCATGGCTGCGCGGTCACGCCGGACCGACCGCTTGCCCGCACGGCGCGCGAACGCGGATACGATGTTCTCGATATCGACGAATAGGGAGCTCCCCGCGTTCGGCCTCTGCTGCTTTTAGCTGCCCTTCGCGCTTGCTTTCGCGCGGTCGCGTTCTCTCGCTTATCTTCGAGATTAAATGCTATTAAGCAAGCAGCAAAATATGATAATTCCGTCGCGCTTACCGTGAAAGGGCGGTTGAGCGGACGTTGGATCTTGCGGCTCGGCTAGAATATCCCACGAAAAACGAGCAGGCCCGAGGGAACGCGGCTTGCGACGAGAAGGAAGGTTGTCAGCGGTGGAGTGTTTTGAGTCCGGCAAGTCCGGTCATGAAGAGAATTTCGCGAAACTGGTTGAAGATTACGTGAGCCGTGCGCACGATGAGCTCTCGCAGGGCGAGCTTCGCGGGGCCGTCTCTCTTGCCATCACGGCGGCGGACGCATGCGCTCGTGTGGACGCTGCCGCGCGTGAGTCGGTCATGGCCGTTCTCACCGAAGTGATGACCCGTCTCGAGGAGGCGGGCGAGGTCGAGCTTTCCGTGCTCGTCGGATCGCGCATCGCGTCATGCGCGGGGATGGCGGCGCACGACGCCGAGTCGTCCTCAGCGGTTGATTCATCCGCTGCGACCGCCGGGACGGATGAGTCTCGAGGAGACACGGCTTCTTCTCCGACGCCCGCGTCCGCTGTGGTCGTTGAAGGCGATGACGCGGCGGCCCTCGACGAGGCTATGGCCGCGATGAGCCGGGCGCTCTCCGCTGCCGTGGAGGGTTCGCAGCCATCGGCGCCCGAGGGCGAGGACGACCCTCTCGCAGCCATTGCGCGCGCATTTGAAAACGCGTTCGCCGGCGGTTCTCGCGAAGAAGGGGAGGGCCCGCTGGCGGCTCTTGCGCGTGCAGTGGACGAATCGGGGGTCAAGGTGGCCGAGGCCGTCGAGGTTCTCAACTACCGTACGCTTGCGGGCTACGACTCGATCATCCGCTCGATGCGCGATATCGGCATCGGCATGCAGGAAGACGAGAAGTTCAGAGAGCTCGTGACGCTTCTGAACACGCGTCACGGAGTCGATCGCATGCCCGTGCTCGACACGCTTCTGTTCCGCGCTCCCGCACGGGAGGACGCCAACCGTTTCGTGGCGGCGACCGTCGGTGAGCTCGGGCTTCCTGTCGTGCGCATGCACATGGAGGAGAGCCTTCAGGGCCTTCCCCTCCTTTGCGTGACCGCGCGGACGGAGGATTCGGCGAAACCCGGGTCGTTGCGCGAGATGTTCGATGCAGGCGGTGTGCTCGTGCTCGAGGACGTCGACCTGTGGAGCGCGCCGCTTGCCGAGACAGCCGAGGAGGCGGGTAACGTCTTGCTCATGCAGCTGACGCGCGGCGCACGCGAAGCAGTTGGCCTCATTCGCTCGGCGGTCGACAGTCCCGACGTGTACGTGCTCGCCACGGCTTCCTCGGCCGCCGAGGTCGACGGGTTCTTCCTCGATATGCTCGAGCCTCTCTCGGTCATCGACATCGATTATCCTACGCCCGAAGAGCGCGTCGACATCTGGCTCGATATCGCGCGGGAGCATCCGTCCCTCCGTGGCGTCAATCGAGCCGATCTCGTGCGCTATTCCGCCAATATGCCGCGTTACGACATGTACATGGCGGCGCGCGAGGCGGTTGAGGAAGCTTACAAGCTCGGTCTCGTCACGCGCAAGTACCAGCCGGTTACGCGCGATAACATCTTCGATAAGCTCGCTGCTTATCAGCCGCTCGATTCTCGCGAGTATCACGAGCTCGAGGAGGCGGTCGTGCGCGACTTCCGCAGGGATCTCTCCCATATCGACGATTTGCTTCGAGGCGAATAGGACGACGGCCATGGACATCACCCGTCGATGCGACTACGCCTGCCGCATGCTGAGAGCGGTCTGCCGCTGCGACGGCGACCGCATTTCGGTTGCCGATATCGCCGAGCGTGAGGACATTCCCTATTCCTTCGCACGCAGCATCCAGCATGACCTGGTGAAAGCCGGGTTTCTTCGCACCGTGCGCGGCGCGCGCGGCGGCGTCTCGATGGCGCGCGACCTTGCGGATATCACGGTGCTCGAGGTGCTTGAAGCGGTAGAGGGCTCCATAGGGATCTCTCCGTGCTCCGAGGATCCTCGTTATTGCGCGCGCAGCGGCGAGTGCGCCTATCACCGCGTTTGGTGCGGCGCAGATCGTATGCTCGTCGATTACTTCGGCTCCATCACGCTGCGCGACCTGTTCCCCGATGCGCCCGAGCGCTCTTACGCAACCGGGTGCGCGGGCGTCGGGGCGTCTTCCCCGGCTGAATCGTCTGCGGTCGAAGCGCGGGATGGGGGCGAAGGCGAGCATAGCGGCGAGCGCGATTCGCGTACCGAGTGTTTCCCCGAGGCGGGGGGTCGCTGAGGTGGCGGGTGTCGAATGGCCTGATAAGGGGCTTTGCCGCGAGGCGTTCATCGATCAGGTGAGCTCGAGCGGCATCGCGCATTACCGCGATCTTCCTTGGCGTCATATCGACGATCCGTATGCGGTCCTCGTCTCCGAGGTCATGCTGCAGCAAACCCAGGTCGCACGCGTCGAGCGCTTCTGGCGGCGTTTTCTGGGCGCGTTTCCCACAGTTGACGCCCTCGCCGCCGCGAGCGCGTCCGATGTGCTCGAGATGTGGCAGGGGCTCGGTTATAACCGTCGGGCGCTTTCCCTCAAGCGCGCTGCGGATATCTGCTCGCATGATATGGGGGGCGCGCTTCCCGATACGTACGAGGGTCTCGTGGCGCTGCCCGGGGTCGGTCCCGCAACGGCGGCGGGTGTCATGGCGTTCGCCCATCAGCAGCCGGGCGTCTACCTTGAGACCAACGTGCGCGCGGTGTGCCTTCATGATTTGTTTCCTCACGAGGAGAGGGTCCCCGATCGCGTCTTGGAGCCGCTCGTGGCCGACGTGTGCCCGTCGGCGCCGGCGCCCGGGGTCCGGATCGCGCACCCCGACCCGCTGGCGAGCCCGAGAGATTGGTACTATGCCTTCCTCGATTACGGTGCGCATCTTAAATCGACCGTCGTCAACCCTTCTCGCAGGAGCTCTCATTACGCGCGCCAGTCCGCGTTCGAGGGCTCGCGACGTCAAAAGCGCTCGTGGATCGTGCGCCGTGTTCTCGCCGCCGACGCCGAGGAGGGCGTGGCCGTGCGCGTGGTTTCGCTCGAACTCGATCGCGCGGAGCGCGAGGCGGGCAGGGAGTTGGTCGACGAGGGGTTGCTCTCTTCGATCCTCGACGACCTCGTCTCCGAGGGTTTTTTCCGACGCGACGGGGACGTTCTGCGTCCGTGCTGACGCGTTTTGCTACAATGTCTTCGCCTGCAAGGGAGTAGCCGGCGTGTAACGCGCGGCCGCGTCAACACACTGCCCGAAAGGGCTGGCGCGATCTTAATCGGCAAGACGAGCAGTGCGACGAACCGTCGGCGCACTGTGTTCAACGTCGGCGTTCGCCGGCGTTTTTTTATGCGGAAGTTTCGGGCGATGCAGCGAAATGCGGTGCATCGGCGAATCGCGGTTTGCGTTAAGGAGGGTATCGTGGGCTTTATCGAGCTGTTCGTGATCGGGGTGGGGCTGTCAATGGACGCCTTCGCGGTCGCCGTTTGCAAAGGGCTCGGCATGAAGATGGTGAACTGGCGCCACGCTTTCGTCATCGCGCTTATGTTCGGTGGGTTCCAGGGACTCATGCCCTTGATCGGCTGGGCGCTCGGATCTCAGCTGACAAGCCTTATCGAGCCTGTCGATCACTGGATCGCGTTCATTTTGCTTGTTTTCATCGGCGGGAAAATGCTGTGGGATGCGTTTCGTGGCGACGATGGGTGCGAAACCTGCGGGTGCGCCGAGGAGAAGCTCGACATACGCGAGCTTCTCATGATGGCCGTCGCGACGAGCATCGATGCGCTTGCGGTGGGCGTCACCTTCGCCTTCCTCGGCGTGAACGTGATGGCCGCCGTTGTCGTCATCGGGGTGACCACGTTCGCCCTGTCCTTCGTCGGCGTTGTGGTGGGCAACCGGTTCGGCGCACGCTTCGAGAAGCCGGCTACCGTAGCGGGCGGCGTGGTGCTCGTGCTCGCCCATCGGGGTAAAGAGATGCGTTTTGTCGTAGGCCGCGAGACACGCGCCCTGCCGGTCAAAGACATAGGCGGTGTTGTACACGCGCCCGCCGCGCCGGTCGGAGACCGAGCCGGCGACGATGTTCATGTTCAGCTCGCGGGCGAGCGGCGCGCACAGCGCCTTCACCGCCTCGCCGCCGCGGTCGCTCCGCTCCGGCAGATGGTCGGCGGGGAAGAAGCCGGTGTTCCAAGTTTCCGGCAGCAGCGCGGTGTCCGCGCCCTCCGCCGCCGCGCGGCGCAGCAGCGCCTCCGCGTGCGCGAAATTATAGGCGCTCTCACCCAAACGCATGTCCATCTGAATGACGCACAACCTCATGCACAGACCTCCTCGTATAATAAGTTTAAAAGTTAATAATTTCAGGTATCAGCAGGCTTTGAGGTGCCCGTGATACAATAGCTGTAGGACAGCAGGGTCAAGTTCTTGGACCTCCAGTTGAGCCGCAAGGCTGCTTCATTGTAAGTCCGTTCCCCTGAGCCGGAAGTTAGCTGCAAACTCATTGGCTGTTTGCCAGAACGCAGGCCGCCCTTTCAGCAGTGAGGGCTATCGCATTGGCCGGTTCTGGAATGATTCTGATACGCGAGGTTGCGGATGCTCCGGTTATCATGGGTATCTCAAAGCCTGCTGGCCTGAAATCTCCATGTGGGGAGGTGAAAATTATGAATCCATTATTCGTTGGCATTGATGTGAGCAGCAGGAATAATGTTGCCTATTTAATGAAGCCGGACGGCAGCAAGCACTCCAGCTTCTCCGTGCAAAACAACCTTGGCGGTGCTAAAATACTCTCAGAGAGAATCGTGTCGGCACTGGAATCTGTTCCGCTCAGCGATTTGGTAATTGGTCTGGAAGCTACCTCTATCTACGGGGACAGTCTTGTCTATGCACTCCGTGAGGATGGCAGCTTAGGCCGATTTCAGAGGAAAATCCATGTTCTGAACCCAAAGCAGGTTCGAAAGTTCAAGGAAGCCTATCCTGACCTGCCAAAGAACGATTGGGTGGATGCCTTTGTGATTGCCGACCATCTCCGTTTCGGCAGAATTGCCAAGGAGGTCTATATGGACGACTATCGCTACCAGGCGCTCAGAACGCTTACCCGATCCAGATTTGACATTATTCAGAACCTGACCAGAGAAAAACAGCGGTTTGCCAACTATCTGTTCCTCAAATGCTCCGGTATCGCGCAAGCTAAGGATATTCAGAATACCAGCGCCACTACCATCGCGCTCATGGAACGATTTGAAACAGTGGACGACTTGGCTAACGCTGATCTGGATGAACTGACTGCTTTTATTGCCGAAACAGGACGAGGTAGATTTGCTGATCCAGATGCTGCTGCTAAAGCAGTGCAGGCTGCGGCCAGAGGATCTTACCGGCTGCCTAAGACGGTGAACGACACTGTAAATCAAGCTATGGCCGTTTCTATCGCTTCTATGCGGGCATTGAAGGAGCAGGTCAAGGTGCTGGACAAAGCCATTGAGCAGCAGTTTGAGATCATCCCGAATACATTGACCTCCATCCCTGGCATTGGCAAAGTCTACTCCGCCGGTATCATCGCTGAAATTGGCGATATCCATCGGTTTGATTCTCAAGCCTCGGTTGCTAAATTTGCCGGTCTTGTCTGGCACAGAAATCAGTCCGGTGATTTTGAAGCCGAACATTCTCAGATGATCAAATCTGGCAACCGCTACCTCCGCTACTACCTGCTGGAAGCCGCCAACTCCGTGAGAAGATGCGACTCCGAGTTCCGGCGCTACTATGACCTCAAATTCAAAGAGGTCAACAAGTACCAGCACAAACGCGCACTCGCCTTAACTGCCAGAAAACTGGTCCGGTTGGTCTTTCGACTGCTGAAGGATAACCGCCTGTATATTCCGCCGGAGGACTGAGCGTACCGCCTGCCGCTCTGATGAACAGGCCCTGTTTCAAAATTGGAAGAGGCAGGGCTTGGGTAGGTGTTGCCTTTTTACGGCCGGTACGGTGTAGTTGCACTGTTTTTCTTCAAATTTTTTTTGCATCATCTACTTGACTTCGTACCATTGGACTTACAAAAACGTTCAAACTGCCTGCAGACTTTTGCTTTCTGGGAGGGTGAAAGATGCAAGATTTCACCTCCCTCCTTACCCGCGGAGGCGGTTACTTGTCCCCTTTCACACCCTATCCCGATGCGGGTAGGCGGAATGACCCAGAAAACGCAAAAAAAGTCGGTGCATAGCATTATTTCTAATGCTATGCACCGATAGAGGTCATGAACAATCAGCCGCCAGACAACGCGGAGACGGGCGGCGTGTCTTACAGGGTATGCAGTTTTACCAGAGGAAATGCGGGTGGCACGGCA
>ERZ827469.3220-NODE-3220-length-11030-cov-75.196811_pt1 | contig 11030 bp, 10 predicted proteins | sample MGYA00519917_ERZ827469 | MGnify/ENA primary metagenome ERZ827469 (study PRJEB31778, sample SAMEA3449314) | human gut metagenome | biome: human gut; feature: human-associated habitat; material: faeces | place: United Kingdom | collected 2010/2012 ... | reverse complement strand
TATGGCAGTCGCTCGCCAGTGCCGAACCGATAGACGTTTACCCTTTGCTCCGTCCTTTTGTGATTGGCTTCTGTATTATGTTCTTTCCCACATTCGTACTGGGTATGATTAACAGCGTGATGTCGCCAGTAGTCAAGGGCTGTAACAATATGCTCGAAACGCAAACTTTCGATATGAACGCTTACCGGGAACAAAAGGACAAGCTGGAATATGAAGCGATGGTACGCAATCCGGAAACGGCTTATCTTGTTTCGGATGAAGCGTTTGACAAGCAGATAGATGAACTGGGGTGGTCTGCCAAAGACATAGCCACGATGGGCGGCATGTATATGGATAGGGCGGCACATAATATCAAGCAATCCGTCCGGGACTGGTTCAGGGAACTTTTGGAACTGCTCTTTCAGGCGGCAGCCCTTGTGATAGACACTATCCGAACCTTTTTCTTGATTGTCCTTGCCATACTGGGTCCGATAGCCTTTGCCATCAGCGTGTATGATGGCTTTCAGGCGACACTGACCCAATGGATAACAAGGTACATTTCCGTTTACCTGTGGTTGCCCGTTTCCGACCTGTTCAGTTCCATTCTTGCCCGAATACAGGTGCTTATGCTGCAAAAGGATATTCAAGAGCTATCAGACCCCAATTTCATACCGGACAGCAGCAATAGCGTGTACATAATTTTTATGATAATCGGCATTGTCGGTTACTTCACCATCCCCACCGTATCGAACTGGATTATTCAGGCGGGCGGAATGGGTAACATGAGCCGGAATATAAACAGTGCAGCTAATAAAACGGGTAGTGGCGTTGGTGCGGTAGCCGGAGCAGCAACCGGAAACGCTGGTGGCAGGGTCGGCGGTAAACTAATCAAAAGTAATCAATAATTAAAAATCAAGATGGAATTTAAAAGTTTAAAGAACATTGAAACCAGTTTCAAACAGATACGGCTTTTCGGTATTGTGTTTGTCGTGATGTGTACCCTGATAACAGGTTATGCCGTTTGGAACTCCTACACGTTTGCCGAAGCGCAACGGCAGAAGATTTATGTGCTGGACGGTGGCAAATCGTTGATGCTTGCGCTTTCGCAAGACCTCTCGCAAAACCGTCCGGTCGAAGCAAGGGAACACGTGAAACGTTTCCACGAACTCTTTTTCACGCTCTCACCCGATAAGAACGCTATCGAAAGCAATATCAAACGGTCGCTGTTCCTTGCCGATAAGAGCGCATTTAACTATTACCGTGACCTCTCGGAAAAAGGGTATTACAACCGTATCATATCGGGCAATATCAGCCAAACGATACGGATAGACAGCGTTTCATGCAATTTCGATGTGTACCCGTATGTGGTGGCTACCTATGCCCGGCAAATGATTATCCGTGAAAGCAGCGTGACCGAAAGAAGCCTTGTCACCCGTTGCCGGTTATTGAACGCTGTAAGAAGTGATAATAACCCGCACGGTTTTATGATGGAAAGTTTCGAGATAACGGAAAACAAGGACTTGAACACCATAAAGCGGTAAGCCATGATACGGAAAATACTCTCTCCGGTGAATCAGGCTGTTACCCATGTACAGGACTGGGCGGATGAAAAACTTCGCCACCTGTGCGGGCGCATGACACCGGAAATAAGGCTGGCGGTAATCCTGCTTATGCTCCTGTTCTTCGGCGGGTTATCCATCTACTTTACGGTATCATCCATTTACCAGATAGGCAAAGAGGATGGCGAAACCATACGGATAGAACATATCAGGCAGTTACAACTTCAATGTAAAGACAGTACGAATATTTTTAATCAGTCAGACAATGGAAGAAAAAGAAGTGAAGAATGAAGTTCCCGCACCGGAAACGGACAGGAAGAAAGAAGAAAAAGAGAAAAAGGAACTTACCCCGCAACAGATACAGCAACGAAAGAAGATGCTGGTTTATCCGCTTATGGGACTGGTATTCTTAGGGTCTATGTATCTGATTTTTGCACCGTCCGAAAAGGATGAAGCAAAGGTAGAAAGCGTGGGCGGCTTTAACGCCGATATTCCGCAACCCAAAGGGGACGGGATAATCAGCGATAAAAAGACAGCCTACGAACAGGAACAAATGCAGAACAAACAGGCGGACAAGATGCGCTCCTTGCAGGATTTTGCCTTTTCGCTCGGAGAGGAAAACGGGAACGGGGAAGATTTGACCCTGATAGATGATGCTCCGGCGGAAAAACCGAAAACCAATGTAATAGACTTCGGGGCGGGTGCGCCGAACAATCCCCGTTCCTCTATCCAGTCTTCGGCGGCGGCTTACCGGGACATGAACCGTCAGTTAGGCAGTTTCTACGAAACGCCGAAAGAGGACAAGGAAAAAGAAGAACTCAAACGGCAGGTGGAAGAACTCACAGCCCGGCTCGATGCGAAAGAAAGCGGGGCGGGTAGCATGGATGAACAGGTGGCTCTTATGGAAAAATCCTACGAACTGGCGGCAAAGTATATGAACGGACAAAACGGGCAAAGTTCACAGCCGGGACAGATTGCACAGGTTACGCCATCTGCACCCATTCAGGAAAAAGGAAGTACCGCTTCTGTAAAGGCGGTATCGGACAGGACGGTTTCAGGATTGCAACAGCCCATGAGCAACAGCGAATTTATCGCCGAATACGGCAAGTCACGCAATTACGGATTTAATACGGCAGTCGGCAGCAGCTATTCGATGGGAAAGAACACTATCCGGGCGTGCGTTCATAACGACCAAACACTTATGGACGGGCAGACTGTCAAACTGCGACTGTTAGAACCGTTGCAAGCGGGCAATGTCATTGTTCCGAAAAACAGCCTTGTATCGGGAAATGCCAAAGTTCAGGGTGAACGGCTCGAAATACTGGTGTCCTCGCTCGAATATGCGGGTAACATTATTCCGGTGGAACTTGCCGTTTACGACAGTGACGGGCAGAAAGGGCTTTCCGTCCCCTCGTCACTGGAACAGGAAGCGGCAAAAGAAGCGATGGCGAATATCGGTGCGGGACTGGGTACGAGTATTTCCTTTGCGCAAAGTGCCGGGCAGCAGGTCGCAATGGATATTACAAGAGGCTTGATGCAGGGCGGATCACAATACCTTGCCAAGAAGTTCAGAACGGTAAAAGTACACCTGAAAGCGAACTATCAGGTGATGCTTTACGCCAAACAACAGTAATTTATTTATCAACCATAAAAATTTCAATCCAAAATGAAAAAGTTAATTATCATGTTTGCCCTACTCTTGGGCGTGGTTTCAATGAAAGCACAAAGTAACGATTTGTATCAGGGCATTACTAAAAAGCTGCCTTACCGCCAAATGGTGACACCTTACGGCGTACAGGTGACATTCGCCAAAACGGTACACATCATTTTCCCGTCTGCCGTTAAGTACGTGGACTTAGGCAGTAACTACATTATTGCCGGAAAAGCGGACGGGGCGGAAAATGTTGTTCGTGTGAAAGCTACGACAGAGGGTTTTCCCGGTGAAACGAACTTTTCCGTTATCTGTGAGGATGGCAGTTTTTACAGTTTCAATGCGAAATACGCACACGAACCGGAAATGCTGAACATCGAAATGAAAGATTTCTTGGAGAATGAGGACATGACAGATTTCAGCCATACCCGGATGAACATCTATTTCCGTGAACTGGGTAACGAAAGCCCGCTTTTGGTAAAGCTGATTATGCAGTCCATCTACAAGAACAATGACCGGGAAATAAAACATTTGGGATGCAAGCGTTTCGGGGTGCAGTTCTTGGTAAAGGGCATTTATTCGCATAACGGACTGTTCTACTTCCACACACAAACAAGGAACAGTTCAAACGTACCGTTTGATACCGATTTTATCCGTTTCAAGATTGTGGATAAGAAAGTAGCCAAAAGAACGGCTATTCAGGAAACGGTCATTGACCCGGTGCGGAGCTATAACGAGATACTGGTTATCGGTGGTAAAAGTACTGTCCGCACCGTGTACACCGTTCCACAGTTCACTATCCCTGACGATAAGATATTGGTTATCGAACTGGTGGAAAAGAACGGGGGCAGACACCAAACTATCCGGGTGGAAAATTCGGATATAGTAGCGGCAAAAGTGATTAACGAACTTAAAATCAAATGAACATGAAAAGGATATGCTGTATTATATCCCTTTTTGTGCTGTGCCTGACTTTCAACCAGGCACACGCACAAAGATGTCTGCCGGGAATGAAAGGCTTGCAGGTTACGGGCGGCATGGCGGACGGTGTTCACTGGAACAGTAAAAGCGATTTCGCCTATTACTTCGGGGCTGCCATGAGTACCTATACCAAAAACGGGAACAGGTGGGTTGTCGGCGGGGAATATCTCGAAAAGCATTACCCCTATAAGGATTTACAGATACCCGTAAGCCAGTTCACAGGTGAGGGCGGTTACTATATGAACTTCCTTTCAGACCGGAAGAAAACCTTTTTCCTTTCGCTCGGATTGTCTGCCCTTGCCGGATACGAAACAAGCAACTGGGGTGACAAGCTGCTGCCCGATGGCTCGATGCTGACGGATAAGGACGGTTTTGTCTATGGCGGTGCGCTGACGCTGGAACTGGAAAGTTATATTACCGACCGGGTGGTGTTCCTGATTAACGCACGGGAAAGATGCCTGTTCGGTTCTTCAGTCGGAAAGTTCCATACACAGTTCGGTATCGGTCTAAAGATAATAATGTGATAAACTAACCTATTATGTATAATGTATATGAGAAAGATTTTAAGCCGTATTTTAATGGGCTGCTATATAATGGCCGCCATCTTATTTGTGGGTGCGTGTAATGACGATGTGGATATACAGCAGTCTTACCCGTTCAGTATTGAAACGATGCCTGTATCGAAGAAATTAAAGGTGGGTGAAACCGCCGAAATCAGGTGTCAGCTTCACCGGGACGGGCGGTATGAGGAAACAAGGTATTTCATCCGTTATTTCCAGCCGGATGGGGCAGGAACGCTGAAAATGTCCGATGGGACGGTTCTACTGCCGAATGACCTGTACCCTCTTCCGGGCGAAACATTCCGGCTTTACTATACCTCTGCATCAACCGACCAGCAAACAGTGGATGTGCATTTTCAGGATAGCTTCGGACAGTTGGCACAACTCACGTTCTCATTTAACAATGATAATAAAAAGGAAGAATAACAAAATATTTTAGCAAATATGCTAACAAACACCCATTTAGCAATTATAGGGTATTTATTTTGTATGTATATTTGTGGGAAATATCTAATAATTTAATAAAAAAGACTATGGATGTAACTAAAAATTTAATTATAAGGTCAGAAACGATAGAAACTCTCTTTGATTATTATCAAAAAGAAAAACTATTAGTTAATAGAAGATACCAAAGAAAACTAGTTTGGACAATTGAAGAGAAAGAAGGATTTATTGATTCTATATCTATAAATTATCCAGTACCATTGTTTCTTGTAGCAGAAGTTCCTTATAAAGGAGAAAATGTATTAGAAATAATAGATGGGATGCAACGACTAAATGCGATAATGTCTTTTATTGAAGGAGAATTTTCATTAAATGGAAATTATTTTGATTTAGAAACAATAGCTAGTACTAAATATTTGTTAGACAAAGGTTTCCTGAAACAAAAAATGCCTAAATTAAAACGTGAAAAATGTAAAAATATAGCAAGCTATCAACTGCCCCTCTCTGTTTCTACTTTTAAAGAGGAGAAAGTTATTGATGAAATTTTCAAAAGGATTAATTCTAATGGAAAACATTTATCAAGTCAAGAATTAAGACAAGCTGGCGCTATTAATAAATTTGGGAAATTGGTGAGAATATTGTCTGAAAATATAAGAGGAGATGTATCACATTCTGAAAGGCTAACTTTAAATAACATGAAGCATATATCCATTAATAATAAAGCTCTGAGCTATGGTATTGATATGGGGGGCATTTTTTGGAGAAAGCATAATCTAATTACAAATGAAAACATACGAGAATCTAGAGATGAAGAACTAGTTGCACACCTATTATGTGCAATCTTAATGGAGCCTAGACCAGCTGCAACGTCTAATAATCTTGATAAATTTTATGAAGAGAACTCTCCAATTGAACAGAAAATCTCAAAATTAGGAGAGGAATATATAGTCAAAATGTTCGAGTCTGTTTTTGACGAATTTAGAAAAGTTTTTGAAGCAACGAGAAGTTCTTTTTATAGAGTGTTGTTTAAGCAACAAACAAGTTATGTAAATAGGACATTTCAAGTTTTTTTTCTTGCCTTTTATGATTTATTAGTAAAAGAACAAATGAAGATAACCAATTATGTGGAGTTATGTAAAAGTCTGGATGGAATTGGTGATAAATACTTTACAGAAAATGCGGAAAAATACAATTTGTCAGGACAAAGAGAAAAAGGAGTAGAAGTAGCAAAGGGGCTTATGAGAAAATTTTTCATCAAAAGAAATGCAACTGACCCCATACTAAATAATGGCGTAATCAAGTTAGAAAACATTTTAGAACGTTCATATACAGAAAATGCAAACTATGATTTCAAAATTGGATTTCACCGTATGGACGAATCATGTTGTTTTGATGATAAATGCATGGAAAAAGTTTTAAAAACACTTACTGCTATAGCTAATTTATCAAAAGATAGCATAGGGTATGTAGTTGTTGGTGTCGCTGATAAAAAAGCAGATAGTGATTTTCATGAAAAATATTATAAAACACGTTCTGTTCAATATAAAAATTTTTATATTACTGGAGTGCAGTCTGAAGCAGATAAATATAAGACACATGATGAGTATAGAACATCTATAGAAAATAAAATTAGGCATTCCAAAATAGCTCCTTCTAAATATATAGACCAAATACTTAGAAATATCGATTATTTCACATATCATGATAAATCTATACTTATTTTAAAAATAGAAAATGAAGGTGAACCTGTTAAATTTGGTGATAGTTATTATGAGAGACATGGAACTAGCACTATTCCTATACCGCAAGATAAAGAGGTTGGATTATGGAAAAGAATCATTAGTTAAATGACTTTTTGTATTTCCCTGATAAATAAGAGGAGATAGCTCACTTTTTACTATTGTATCACCAATTGAATAGTCCGGTGGGGAGTATTCTCATGCGGACTTCAATTTTCCATTTTATTTTTTCTACATTCACCTATTCGTTTCGTTGTCTGTAATTCTTTGAATAATATCATAAACATACTATGAAGTTTCCCATTTAAATGACGAGAATCATACTAATAATAAATTTAACCATTGAATGTACCAAACAGCATTTTATATATTTTTCTTCTCCCGGTGTTTGGGTAATGCTTACCCCGTTTTTGTTTAAAGTTTCCATATTGGTGTAATTTATAATGAGTTATCAGATAATCAGAGGTGAAAGCAGCACAATGAAAATAAAAGCCATGCAAAACAGGTAAACGGCAGAGATAAACAGCCGGAGAAAGAACCGAATAATAAAAAAGCTTATGATTAGGGCTATCCACATTCCGGCGGTGCTGGTGGCTACCTGATAGATGATAAAAGCAAATATTATCAACCTTAAAACGGTCTTTATCTTATTATATATTTTCATTGTTTTGGGGTGTTGTGGGTGGATTGCTCCACCCGGTTAATAATCAGGCGCAACAAAAGACAAAACCGTTATCCATCCAGTAATCGGTTATAAATAAATCACTTGCAAAAGCCGAATAATCAAAGTAGGTCTTTGCGAACTCCGGCAGTTCGTAACATTCCTCTACGATTTCACGGGCATAGTCTTCTTCATCGTTATATTCTCCCTGATATTCGTCTTCAAAGGAAGAAATAAGGTCGTCCGCATCTTCTTCGCTTATATCGCTGTTGCGGTGGTCGCACCATACGAAAAACGCTTCCTGCTCGGTTTCACTTAGTTTTTCGATGGCATCCCGAAGCTCAAAGAACTTATCGGAAATCCAACTTTCGGAAATCAGGGCTTCCGGGATATTCTCGTAATCCTGAAACATAAATTCCGGGTCTTGGTCGTCCTTGTGCAGTTCCCGGCACGCTTCCATAAATTCGTCCTTGTCCGAATAGTCGGAAAGGTCTAACCACTTGCCGAAAAGTGAACCGTTGTTATACTTGTTGTAAGTACCTACATAAACTCTTGCTTCTGATAATGTTACTACTTCCATGACTTTTGAATTTTAATCGTTTACATCGCTTGTCGCCCACCACATAAATTTTTCCTTTAACTGAATGGGAACATTGTCTTTTCAAAGGTTCGGGACTGGCACAGGGCAAATTATTATTTATGAAATACTACCCGCAGGTGTGGAGATTTCTAAAAAATAATTTGAACAGTAACAGGCACGGATATACCTTTGACAATGTTCCAATCAGTTTTAGGGAAAATTTTTCTCTTGTTTGAGAGGATAGAAACAAAAGCCATCAGGCTTTTTGTATTGGGTAATGAGAGAGTAAAAAAGGGCTTATAAAAGCCCCCCGTATGTAAAACTGTAATAGCTTTCTTCTGTCAGGATGATATGGTCTAACAGGTGTAAATCCAATACCTTGCAGGCTTCTTTTATTTTTGAGGTGATTTGTTTGTCCGGTTCACTCGGACGCAGGTTGCCTGATGGGTGGTTATGTGAGAGGATAATCCCCGAAGCATGGACTTTTAAGGCTGTTTGCAGGATGATTTTCACGTCCATTACAGTTTCAGTCATGCCGCCTTTAGAGATAAGGGAAACGCCTAAAGCCTTGTTTGCCCGATTGAGGAACATTACATAACTTTCTTCGTGGTGTTCCATACATTCCGCATAGAACGGTTTCAGGTAAGAGTAGGACGTTTCAGAAGAGAGGATTTTTATTCTTTCGGATGCTTTTACATTGTCCTTATAAGAGATAGTGATTTCCGGCATGGTAAATTCGATTGTTTTCATAACGCTTGAATTTTAAATTAAACAATAAGAAATTTTGCCGGACACCCACAGTTTGGCGGGGACTTCAACCATATCTTTTCAAAAAAATACAACCCGTAGGTGTGGAGATTTTTTTGAAAACCGGAACGGCTCGGATTTGGTATTTGTCCCCACCGGGCTGTAACTTTGCTAAAATTTGTGATTGAGATACATTACTTTAAGGAACTGAAAAGAGGCTGTCCAATTAAGACAGCTTCTAAATAATAAAAATGAGGTTCAGTAATGAATCTCATTTTTTGTTTTCTTCTCCCCCCCAAAAAAACAGGCTTTCTCATTGAAAATCAACAAGAAAGCCTTTGTTATGTTGTAATGATTTTGTATATTTGTTTTGCACAACTAAATAGCAATCAACAGCATAACGATGACAAATATACAATTTAAATCTGACAATCAGAACCAGTCTGTTCTATTTCCTGGCCGTTTGGATGAAAATATTCCTGCTGTGCATCCGGTACGCATCGTTAATGAGATCGTAGACAAGCTGGATATCCGTGATCTTCTGAGTGAATATAAGGGAGGCGGTACGAGTGCTTACCATCCCCGCATGCTGTTAAAAATCCTGATCTACGGTTATCTGAACAACCTTTATTCCAGCCGTAAGATCGCTCAGCAGTTAACGGAGAATATTCATTTTATGTGGCTAAGCGGTCGGCAGTCTCCTGACTTCCGTACCATCAACGACTTTCGCAGCAAACGTCTCAAAGGCCGGATCAATACCCTTTTCACCTCAGTTGTACAGTTAATGGCAGAGGAGGGTTTTGTAAGCCTGACGACTCAATATATAGACGGTACCAAACTTGAAAGCGCTTCCAACCGTTATACTTTCGTGTGGCGCCGGAGTGTGGAGACTCATAAACCCCGTCTTGAAGAGAAAATCCGTAAAGTGTTTGACCTGATCGAACAGGCAATCACGGAGGATAATACCTCCGCTCTGGAGAGTGAACTCAGTGAAATGAGCAGCATAGAACTCCGCGAACGTCTGGCGCGTCTGACTTCCCGTTTGTCCCAGCCATCCGCTCCGGTAAAGAAAGCCTGCCGTGAACTGGAAACCAAACTTTTGCCCAAACTGCAGGAATATGAAGAAAAACTGGATATTTTGGGTGAACGCAACAGTTACTCCAAAACGGATCATGACGCGACCTTTATGCGCATGAAGGAAGACCACATGAAAAACGGACAGCTCAAGCCAGCCTATAATGTTCAGATATCAACTGAAAACCAGATCATAACCCACTTCGGCATTTATCAGCGACTAGGGGATACCGCATTACTGATTCCTTACCTGGAAAGTTTTAAACAGCGTTATGGTTTGAGTGATCTTTACGGACATACCGTGGTTGCTGACTCCGGCTATGGCAGTGAACAGAATTACGAGTATCTTCAACAGGAGGGGAGCACGGCTTATGTAAAGTATAACTATTTTCACAGGGAACAGAAAAAAGCTTACGTAAACAATCCTTTTTTGCCTCAGAATCTCGTTTATGATCCCGATGGAGATTTTATCATCTGCCCGTCAGGACAAAAAATGAATTTTATCGGTACAAAAAAGAGTGTTTCGGATCTGGGATATCACTCGCAGGCTTCACTTTATCAGGCAGAAAACTGTCAGGACTGCCCATTGAGAACGCAATGTTATAAAGCGAAAGGAAACAGAATTATTGAACTGAATCATAAATTACTGGCATACAGAAGAAAAGCAAAGGAATTACTGATGAGTGAAGAAGGGCTGAGATACAGAAGTAAAAGGCCGGTGGAAGTTGAAGCTGTATTCGGACAGTTAAAGAAAAACAGAATGTTTAACAGGTTCAGAATGAGAGGAATTAAGAAAGTAGAAATTGAGTTCGGATTACTCGCTATGGCGCATAATTTACTTAAAATGATGAAAAACAGGGCAAAGTTCTGTTTTTTGTGGATTTATACAAAAAATTGGAACATTGGGAAGAAAATCAAATCACAAAGAGCGGCAGAAAGAAAAAAAGAGAAAGAAACGAGAAGAATACAAAAAAAGAAACTGACCGAATATTTTACTTTTCGGTCGTGTAAAATAAACTGTGTCACGCATTATTTCTCATTAGAAAACTCATCGG
>ERZ827469.3215-NODE-3215-length-11042-cov-52.164649_pt1 | contig 11042 bp, 8 predicted proteins | sample MGYA00519917_ERZ827469 | MGnify/ENA primary metagenome ERZ827469 (study PRJEB31778, sample SAMEA3449314) | human gut metagenome | biome: human gut; feature: human-associated habitat; material: faeces | place: United Kingdom | collected 2010/2012 ... | reverse complement strand
TGCCGCACCTCGCTCGCCGTATCGGCACTTAGAATTATGCGGTATTGCCTTATCTCTGTTTTACCATCATCGTATCATGGTGTTCTGCTGCTGTCAAACTGTGGAATCAAATAAAAAAATAGAATGTGAGGAGTTTGAATCATGAAAACATCCACCCGTAAGCTGACCCTTTCCGCCCTGTTTTTGGCCCTGGGCCTGGTGCTGCCGCTTATCACCGGGCAGATCCCGCAGATCGGCAAAATGCTGCTGCCGATGCACATTCCCGTGCTGCTGTGCGGCATGGTATGCGGCTGGCCGTATGGCCTGGCCGTTGGCGCGGTAATGCCGCTGCTGCGCGGGCTGCTGTTTGGCATGCCGGTGCTGTACCCCACCGGCATTGGCATGGCGTTTGAGCTGGCTGCCTATGGCGCGGTGATCGGCCTGCTGTATGCCAAGCTGAACAAGCGCGGCGTGGCGGGCGTTTATATGGCGCTGGTGCCCGCCATGCTGGCCGGGCGCGCTGTGTGGGGCGTGGCCCAAACCGTGCTGCTGGGCCTTGGCGGCAATGGCTTTACCATGCAGATGTTCATTGCCGGTGCATTTGCCACCGCGCTGCCGGGCATTGTGTTGCAGCTGGTGCTGATCCCCGTGGTGATGGTGGGGCTGGAACACGCCGGTGTGCTGCGCGATACGGTGTAAACGAAAGAAAAATACAAAATGTATAATTTCCGTGGCTGGTAAAATTTTTGCCCGCCGCGGCTTTTTTTGCGGCCAAGTATCTGCTATAATAAGGGCTGTGTAATTGTTTGATAAATAACGAACACTTCCTGAAACAGACTTTGAGGAAGAAGGTGCTGTTATGAATACAGCGAAAGAACTGTATGACCGTTGGCTGGCCCAGCCGGAACTGGATACCGCTGTGGCGGAAGAACTGCACGGCATTGCCGGGGATGATGCTGCTATCACGGACCGTTTTTACCGTGACCTGGAATTTGGCACCGGCGGCCTGCGCGGTGTGCTGGGGGCGGGCACCAACCGCATGAACCTGTACACGGTGCGCAAGGCCACCCAGGGCCTGGCCGATTACCTGAACGCGACCGACCTGTCCAAAAAGATCGCCATTGCGCATGACAGCCGCAATAACGGCGAACTGTTCACCCGCGAAGCTGCCCGCGTGCTGGCGGCAAACGGCATTACCGCCTGCGTGTACCCGCGGCTGGAGCCCACGCCCGCACTTTCCTGGGCGGTGCGCTATCTGGGCTGCGGGGCAGGCGTCTGCATTACAGCCAGCCACAACCCGGCCAAGTACAACGGCTATAAAGTGTATGGCGCCGATGGCTGCCAGATCACGCTGGAAGTGGCAGATAAAATTCTGGCTGCAATCGAAAAAGTGGACTGCTTTGACGGCGTAAAGCTGGTGGATTATGAAGCCGGTGTGCAGGCAGGCCGCATTGTGAGCATCGACGACAAATGCCTGGATGATTTTGTACAGGCTGTATATGACCAACGCGTTGGCGATGGCACCGGCATTGAGCAGCTCAAGCTGGTGTACACCCCGCTGAACGGCACCGGCCTGGAGTGCGTAAAAAAACTGCTGGCCAAGCTGGGTGTGACCCATGTGACGGTGGTGCCGGAGCAGGAAACACCGGATGGGAATTTCCCCACCTGCCCGTATCCCAACCCGGAAATCCGCGAAGCCATGCAGAAGGGCCTGGAACTGTGCGATAAAGTACACCCGGATCTACTGCTTGGCACCGACCCCGACTGTGACCGCTGCGGCACCGCTGTGCCGGACGGCAAGGGCGGCTACCGGCTGATCACCGGCAACGAGATGGGCATTATCCTGCTGGATTATATCTGCCGCACACGCCTGGCCCGCGGCACCATGCCCAAGAATCCCGTGGCCGTGACCACCATTGTTTCCACCGATATGGCAACGCCGGTTGCCAAAAAGTACGGCGTGGAGCTGCGCCGCACCCTGACGGGCTTTAAGTTCATCGGCGAGCAGATCGGCAAGTTGGAAGCAGAGGGCCATGTGGAACGCTATATCTTTGGCTTTGAGGAGAGCTATGGTTACCTGTCCGGCGGACATGTGCGGGATAAGGATGCCGTGAATGCCACGCTGCTAGTGTGTGAAGCCGCCGCCTGGTATGCCCAGCAGGGCATGACGCTGCTGGATGCCATTGAAGCGCTGTACAAAGAGTTTGGCTATTACCGCAACGCCCTGTGCAGCTTTGCCTTTGAGGGCGAAACCGGCATGTACACCATGCAGAACCTGATGAAGACTCTGCGCGCCGACCCGCCCAAAGAGATTGCGGGCTATGCGGTGGAGCGTGTTGCGGATTATGATACCGATGGCACCGGCCTGCCCCGCGCCAACGTGCTGGAATACCACCTGGCGGGCGGCCACAAGCTGATGGTGCGCCCCTCCGGCACCGAGCCGAAAATCAAAGTGTATCTGTCCGCCGTGGGCAAGAGCGAAGCGGAAGCCGATGCGGTGAACGCGGAGCTGGCGAAGGCGGCGGAAATGCTCATGAAGTGAGTTATGGGGTAGGAGTGAGGAGTTGGATGGGAGAATTAGAAATTAGGAATGAGTAATTAGGAATTTTGCGGTAAGGGCCAGGCCCGGCGGTTTGATCTGTAGGGCACGATGCCCTCATCGCGCCGGGGAGAGACCCTGCCGGTTGCTATAAACGCTGCCAATATTTGTAGGGGATGATGCTTGCATCGTCCCGCGGACGGGCTGCGCCACATCATTCGCCGCAAGGCAACGGGCGCACAATGTGCGCCCCTACGGGATTGGGTAATGAAAAACATCTAAGGCAATACCGCATAATTCCCGCCTTACGGCTTAAGCACCGCTTCGGCGGCTGCGGCACGGCATCTGCGTTGCCAAAATGCTCGATAATGTCGGGTTGCGGTACCCGCATCGTGCTTCGGGGGCAAAAGCCCCTCGCACTCTGCGACCGCTGCCCCTGCTTCGGTTCGCTGTTTCCGCCACTGGCGGCGCTCACCTTTGCAGCATCCAGTATTATCTGCGCTTTTGGCTTGGCATCTGCCGCACCTCGCTCGCCGTATCGGCACTTAGAATTATGCGGTATTGCCCTAAATACAATTTCTAATGCGGTTTTCGAGATTTCTGATTTTTCTATGAATTTTTGACTTCTTGATGCTTTTACTTTTTCAGATACACCCTAGGATACACAAAATAGATTGATAAAATATCTCAGCCACAGAGGTGACAAAATGGAATTCCCGAAAGACTTTTTGTGGGGTGCGGCATCGGCAGCGGCACAGGTGGAAGGCGCCTGGAATGAGGATGGCCGCGGGCCGAGCATCTGGGATGTGCTGTACCCCGGCCACACCAAATATAACGAGGGCCCTCTGCAGGCGTGCGACCACTACCACCGCTACCGTGAAGATGTGGCCCTGATGAAAAAGATGGGGCTGAAAAGCTACCGCTTCTCGGTCAGCTGGTCCCGCATCCTGCCCGATGGCACGGAAAAAATCAACCAGAAAGGCATTGAGTTCTATCAAAGCCTTGTGCGGGAGCTGAAAGCCGCGGGCATTGAGCCGATGGTAACGCTGTACCATTGGGATTTGCCGTATGCGCTGTATTTGCAGGGCGGATGGAAGAACCCGCAGATCCCGGATTGGTTTGCAGAGTACACCAAAATTGTGGTGGAAGCCTTGTCTGACCAGGTACAGTATTGGATGACCCTGAACGAGCCGCAGTGCTTTGTGGGCATCGGCCATCTGCAGGGGCGGCATGCGCCGTTCCTTGATGAACCGGCCAGCCTGCGCCCTGTGACTCGCCATGTACTTTTGGCCCATGCCAAAGCGGTACAGACCATCCGCCAGTATGCAAAGCTGCCGCCTAAGGTGGGGTATGCTCCCACCGGACCGGTGTTTTCGCCCTGCGGGGACGAAAGCGAAGCCGCCATCGCCGAAGCTTACCGCCGGACGATGGAGGTGGAAGGCTGCTATTCCATCAGCTGGTGGTGCGACCCCGTTCTGCTGGGCAGGGTGCCGGAACCGATGGCCAAAGCCCTGGGGGCGGATGTGTTCACCCCGCAGGAACTGGAGCTGCTGCACCAGCCGCTGGATTACCTGGGCTTTAACGTCTACAATGCCTGCGCGGCCCAGCAGCCGGGCAGCGAGTATACCGCCAACACCTGGCAGGGCAGCCCGCGCACTGCGATGGAATGGCCCATCACGCCGGACTGCATCTATTGGGCCATCCGCTTTTTGAACCAGCGGTATGGCCGGCCCATCCTGATTACCGAGAACGGCATGGCCAACACAGATTTTGTGATGCTGGACGGTAAAGTGCACGACCCGCAGCGCATTGATTATGTGCACCGCCACCTGCTGGCCGCCCGCCGCGCCTTGCAGGAGGGCTACCCGCTGATCGGTTATACCTACTGGTCAATCATGGATAACTATGAGTGGGCCGAAGGCTACAGCAAGCGCTTTGGGCTGATTTATGTGGACTACCGCACCATGGAACGCATCCCCAAGGATTCCGCTGCGTGGTACGCCCATGTGATCGCCACAAACGGCAGCGAGCTGTAAAATGCAAAACATATATCAGGGGGAAGCTCTGCGCAGGGCTTCCCCTTGACTTTTTGTATGCTGCGCTTTATAATTTGAAAAGACTACCGATTTGATAGGTTGGGCGGGCGCGAACCCGCCCATTTGTTTGTTAATTTACAAAACCGTGGGGGAGCAGGCAGTATGCTGAATCAGTTTTCAAGAACGCAGTTGTTGTTTGGCAAGGAGGCAATGGAGCGTTTGTACAACGCCCGTGTGGCCGTGTTTGGCGTTGGCGGTGTTGGAGGCTATACAGTGGAAGCACTGGCACGCAGCGGCATTGGCACGCTGGACCTGATTGATGACGACAAGGTCTGCCTGACCAACCTGAACCGCCAGATCCTGGCCACCCGTAAAACGGTGGGCAAATACAAGGTGGATGTGGCGGAAGAGCGCATCCATGATATCAACCCGGACGCCGTGGTGAACACCTACAAGACGTTCTACATGCCAGACACCGCCGACCAGTTCGATTTCAGCCAGTACGACTATGTGGTCGATGCCATCGACACGGTAAAGGGCAAACTGGAACTGGTCATGCAGGCGCAGGCAACGGGCACGCCCATCATCAGCTGCATGGGCGCGGGCAACAAGCTGGATGCTTCCGCCCTGGAAGTTGCGGATATTTACGATACCTCCGTCTGCCCGCTGGCCCGCGTAATGCGCGCCGAGCTGCGCAAGCGCGGGGTCAAGCACCTGAAGGTGGTATACTCCAAAGAGCCTGCACTGACCCCCATTGATGATATGACCATCAGCTGCCGCACCCATTGCATCTGCCCGCCCGACACGGCCCGCAAATGTACCCAGCGCCGCCAGGTTCCCGGCAGCAACGCCTTTGTGCCCGCCGTTGCGGGGTTGATCATTGCGGGTGAGGTTGTGCGCGACATTGCCAACGGCGAACCGCAGAAAAAATAAGCAGCACAACACCTATCGAAAACGTCAGGGAAACAAAGATGCTCCGTAAGGGCGAACAGCGTTCGCCCACGGAGGTTTGCCATGTGCATGACATAAATGTGCGTTGCTATGTCAAGGCGGCGGGCGCACAATGTGCGCCCCTATGCTCCCAACAGAATTTTTAATACACGAAAAATTTCGGGAGAGATTCCGGGCAGCGGCCATCCGCCTATGCTTGGAACGGCTGTACTGCGCGGCAGGCCTGCCAAATCTGGCAGGCTTTTTTTGTGCTGTTTGCAGATTGACAAATGTACAACAAACACATATGCTGTTATTGGTGCGCAACGCATGCGCAACATGGGAAAAGGAGGGTGCTGAATGGCAGGTAAGCGTGATGAAGTGACCATCGCGGAAGTGGCGGAGGCATTGAATATATCAAAAACAACGGTATCACGCACAATATCCGGCAAGGGGCGCGTGAGCGAGGCTACCCGCGCGCGTGTGTTCGATTATATCGGCAAGGGCCGCCAGGATGCCGCTGCGCCGCTGCGCACTGCGCAGCAGGGCCCAACCAACAACCTTGCGCTGGTGATCCCCAAGCATTTTATGCGGCTGGACTTGCCGTTCCTGCGCAAGTGCATGGGCGGTGTGTGGAACATGGCGGCCCAGCGCGGGTATGACCTGCTGCTGTGCTATGCGGGAGAAACCGATGTTGGCCAGCTGGAACGCCAGCTGGAATCCCACAAGGTGGATGGCGTGATTTTGTCCCGTACGATGCTGCACGATGAATGTGTGCAGACTTTGCAGCGCCACAACGTGCCTTTTGTGGCCATTGGCCGCGTGGATGACGATAAGGTACCCCAGGTGGATAACGACCAGGTAGGAGCGACCGCCGAGATGACCCGCCTGCTGCTGCAGCTGGGCATGCGCCGCATTGCCTATATGGGCGGCTGCACCAACTATACCGTCAACGAGGACCGGCTGCGCGGCTACCTGCGCGGATTTTCCGACTGTGGGGTGCAGGTGGACCAGAAATTGATTTGGACCGGCATTGAAACCAGCGAACAGCGGATCGATGCATTGGAAGGTGCGCTGGAGCAAAAGCCCGAATGCCTGCTCTGCGCGGACGACAGCATGGCGGCCGCGGTGCTGCAGGAGCTGCGCGCCCGGCACATCAAGGTACCGGAACAGGTGAAACTGGCCAGCTTTTATGATAGTGAGCTGCTGACCAGCTCAACCCCGCAGATCTCGGCCGCTCAGTTTGACGGCGAGCGCCTGGGCGCCACGGCATGCCGGATGCTGCTGGATATTTTGGCGGGCAAGCAAATCGCATTGCGCCAGATGCAGGGATATCAGGTGATTTTGCGCGAGTCCACAAAATAGACAATATTACCAATATTGTAAAATATGATGATTGATACAGCCTTTCCTGTGCGCACAGCATGTGCACCAGGAAAGGCTGATTGTTGTTAAAAAGCCTGTACTAAAGTTGCGCGACGTTGCGCATACAAAATTCGACATTGTTACAAAAAGTGTAACAGGCTGTGAAAAATGTACAAGAAAACGTGGTAAAACATGTTGGTTATGAACATTGACACCGAAAATAGAATCGTGTATCCTTAAGTTGTGAAACAAAGTTGCGCAACGATGATGCGCAACCTTGAAAAGCTTGTGATATAGCAGATGAAGGAGAATGATTATGAAAAAGCAACTCGCACTTGCAACAGCTGCCTTGATGGCACTGTCCCTGGCAGCATGCAGCAGCACCGCAACTGCCTCTTCCGCTGCAGAGTCCACCAGCACTGCAGCTTCCAGCGAAGCCGCCTCCACCGACAGCACCGCAGCTGACGATGGTGACGTTCTGCAGCAGGCTGCAGCCGCTGCTTTCGCCAATGACGTTACCCTGACCATGTGGGGCGCCGAGGAAGACCAGGAACTGCTGCGCACCATCGCTGATAACTTTATCAAAGAATACGGCAATTACGGCGGCAAGATCACCATCAACCTGGGCGCTCAGTCCGAAAAGGAGGCTAAGGATACCGTCCTGACCGACCCCACCGCCGCTGCTGACGTTTACGCATTTGCTGATGACCAGCTGAACGAGCTGGTTCAGGCAGGCGCCCTGCAGGAAGTTCAGCTGAACGCTGACGACATCAAGAGCCGCAACACTGCAGCTTCTGTTGACGCTGCAACCCTGAACGGCAAGCTGTATGCTTACCCCCTGACCGCTGATAACGGCTACTTCATGTTCTATGATAAGTCCTTCTTCACCGAGGATGACGTCAAGAGCCTTGACACGATGATGGAGAAGGCAGCCGCCGCAGGCAAGAAAGTCTCGATGGACGTTGCTAACGGCTGGTACCTGTACAGCTTCTATGCTGGCGCTGGCCTGAACCTGAGCCTGGCTGATGACGGCGTGAGCACCGTCTGCAACTGGAACGAAGCCCCGGGCGCTGACGTTACCCAGGCTGTCATCGATATCTGCAAGAACCCCGGCTTCCTCGCCCTGAAGGATGAAGAGTTCACCGGCAAGCTGAAGGACGGCACCCTGGTTGCTGGCGTTAACGGCACCTGGCGTGCAAACGACGCTGCTGAAGTTTGGGGCGATAATTACGCTGCCTGCAAGCTGCCTACCTACACCCTGAACGGCGAGCAGGTCCAGATGGCTTCCTTCTCCGGCTTCAAATTGATCGGCGTCAACCCCCACAGCGCTAACGTTGGTGCTGCCATGCTGCTGGCTGATTACGTTACCAACGAAGAGAACGAGACCCTCCGCTTCCAGCAGCGTGCACAGGGCCCCTCCAACACCAATGCTCTGGCAGCCGCTTCTTCTCCGGCTCTGACCGCTGTTGTTGCTCAGTCTGAGTACGCTAACCTGCAGCGCGTCGGCGGCAACTACTGGGCTTCTGCTGAAACCCTCGGCCAGATCTGTGTCAACGGCAACCCCGATGGCAAGGATCCCCAGACCCTGATTGAAGATGCTGTTGCTGGCATCACCGCACCGGTTACCCAGTAATTGTTAAAACGAAAAAAGCTGCATTGATACACTAAAACAACGGCCCACAAACGGTCCGGAACGGTTGCCGGGCGCGTGTGGGCCGTTTGGCGTAACCGCGTTGGAAAGGAGAGATTCCTGTGGCAAAATCCGCTGCTGCGGCCCTGCACACGGAACCAAAGGAACCCAATTTTTTGCAGAAATTTGGTCATGACTTTGTGCACGGCGATATCTTTACCAAACTATCCTTCTTTGTATGGGGTCTGGGCTACATTGGCCACGGCCAGCTGATGAAGGCGCTTCTGGTCACATTTGTACAGGGCTTTGCGCTGTATTTCCTGGCGTTCTTTGGCGTACCCAACCTGGCAAAGTTCGGCACCCTTGGCACCGTAAAAATGGAGATGGTGTTCGATGTTGCCACGATGAAAAACGTTGTAAACGATTACGATAATTCGTTTGAGATCCTGCTGATGAGCATGATCGCCTTTATCGTGATCGCGGCACTGATCGCGGCGGCCATGATGGTGGTATCTTCCAACTATCAGCTGCAGAAGATCCGTGAAGCTGGCAAAAAGACCAACAACTTTGTGCAGGACATCAACGTTTACCTGAACGAAAAGTTCTATGTGACCCTGCTCACCCTGCCGGTTCTGGGCGTTGTGGTGTTCACCATTGTGCCGCTGTTCATCCTGATCGCCGTTGCGTTCACCAACTATGACCAGCAGCACATGCCGCCCAATGAACTGTTTACCTGGGTTGGGCTGAACAACTTCTTTACCCTGTTTGGCGGCGGCGGAATGACCTCCACGTTTAGTTATTCCTTTGCCAAGGTTTTAACCTGGACGTTGGTTTGGGCATTCTTTGCCACCTTTACCAACTTCTTTGGCGGCATTTTGATGGCAATGTTCATCAACGACAAAAAGACCAAGTTCCCCAAGTTCTGGCGTACCCTGTTCATGGTGACCATTGCGGTGCCGCAGTTCGTTACGCTGCTGCTGGTGCGCAACTTCTTCTCCAACAACGGTATTTTCAATACCATGATGGCCAATGCAGGCGTTACCGACTTCCTGCATAACATCGGCCTGCTGGATAAGGGCCTTTCTTACATTCCGTTCCTGACCCAGCCGGGCTGGGCCATGTTCACCATCATCATGATCAATATCTGGATCGGCGTGCCGTACCAGATGCTGATCGCTACCGGCGTGCTGATGAACATTCCCGCTGACATGATCGAGGCCGCCCGCATTGACGGAGCCAACCCGGTGCAGATGTTCTTCCGCATCAAGCTGCCCTACCTGCTCAGCGTGCAGGGTCCCTCTCTGGTAACGGATTTCGTCAAGAACGTCAACAACTTCAACGTCATTTACCTGCTCACGCAGGATGTGTTTGTAACCCAGAATCAGGCCCTTGCACAGTCCAACGCAAAGGAAATTGACCTGCTGGTTACCTGGCTGTTCCGCTTGACGCAGGATTACTACAACTACAAGATGGCTGCCGTGCTGGGCATTATGGTGTTCATTGTGTGCGCCGTGTTTACGATTGTATGCTTCCACTTTATCAATAAGAAGGAGGCGACGTTCTCTTGAGTACCACTGCTGTACCCTCTGCCGCTGCGCAAAAGCAACTCAAGCAGGGCAAAGTGAAAAAAGGCATCTTCTCCGTCATCCGCCATCTGGTGCTGGCGCTGCTGGCTTTTATCTGGCTGGTACCCATCGCCTGGCTGCTGCTGACCTCGTTCTCCACCGATAAGGGCATCAACTTTACCCGCTTTGTGCCGGAAAGCTTTACCATGTGGAACTACGTCAGCATTATGACACAGCCGGACTCTGTTGCACAGTTCCCGCGCTGGTTCATGAACACCCTGGTTGTGGCATGCTTTAACTGTGTGATCTCCACCTGCTTTGTGTTGATGGTGGCTTACGCCATAAGCTGCTGCCGCTTCAAGGGCCGCAAGCTGCTGCAGAACTTGTCCGTTACCGTCAACCTGTTCCCCGGCGTTCTGGCCATGATCGCTGTGTACTTTGTTTTGAAGTACATGAACCTGACCAACTCTTACGCCGGTCTGATTATGGTATACGCGGGCTCTTCCGGCCTGGGCTACCTGATCTGTAAGGGCTTTTTTGATACGGTGCCTGTGGCACTGCGTGAGGCCGCCAAGCTGGACGGCGCTTCGGAAGCGCGCATCTTCTTCCAGATCGTCATCCCGATGTCCCGCCCGATCCTGGTGTACACCATTATCAGCTCCTTCCTGACGCCGTGGACCGACTTTGTTGTGGCAAAGATGATCCTGAACTCCGGCGTTTCGTCGGACTGGACGGTGGCAATCGGCCTGTACAACATGCTGCAAAAGGCCTTGGTCAACAGCTACTTCTCCCGTTTCTGCGCAGGCGGTGTTTTGGTGGCTGTCCCCATCTCCATCCTGTTTGTCATCATGCAGAAGTTCTATGTTGAGGGCATTACCTCCGGTGCAGCAAAGGGCTAAACCTTTGCATCAACGGCACATGGCACAATAGCTGCAGAATCTACTATAATTAGGGCAATACCGCATAATTCTAAGTGCCGATACGGCGAGCGAGGTGCG
>ERZ827469.3207-NODE-3207-length-11098-cov-2.562076_pt1 | contig 11098 bp, 7 predicted proteins | sample MGYA00519917_ERZ827469 | MGnify/ENA primary metagenome ERZ827469 (study PRJEB31778, sample SAMEA3449314) | human gut metagenome | biome: human gut; feature: human-associated habitat; material: faeces | place: United Kingdom | collected 2010/2012 ... | reverse complement strand
CAAATCTTCAGGCGATCATAGATAAAATAGCAGAAGGCGTGATCACCAATACTGAGATCGCAGTGGTTATCAGCAATAATAAAAACGCTTACGCATTAGAGAGAGCGAAACAGGCAGGCATTGAGGCAGTCTGTGTTTCTCCGAAAGATTACGAAAACCGTGAGCAGTTCAATCAGGAATTTTTAAAAACATTAGACAGCTATCAGGTGGACTTAGTGGTACTCGCGGGCTTTTTAGTAGTCATCCCGCCTGCAATGATACAAAAATATGAGAACCGTATCATCAATATCCATCCATCTTTGATCCCGTCTTTTTGCGGAACCGGTTATTATGGTTTAAAGGTGCATGAGGGTGCGTTAGCAAGAGGAGTCAAAGTCACCGGAGCAACCGTGCATTTTGTGGATGAAGGAACTGATACCGGCCCGATCATCCTGCAAAAAGCAGTAGAGGTTCAAAACGGAGACACACCGGAAATCCTGCAGCGGCGTGTGATGGAACAGGCAGAATGGGAGATTTTACCGAGGGCGATCCATTTGATCGCAAACGGAAAGGTAACGGTGAAAGACAAAAAAGCAGTTGTAGAAGAATAGATACAGGAGGAAACAACATGAAGGTATTGATCGTAGGAAGTGGCGGACGTGAACATGCAATCGCATATTCCTGTGCAAAAAGCGCAAGAGTTGATAAGATATATTGTGCTCCGGGCAATGCCGGAATCGGTCAGATTGCAGAATGTGTACCGATCGGAGCAATGGAATTTGAAAAATTAGCAGCATTTGCAAAAGAGAAAGAGATTGACTTTACTATTATCGGAATGGATGATCCGTTAGTCGGCGGAGTGGTAGATGTATTTGAAGCAGAGGGATTAAAAGTCTTTGGCCCTCGTAAAAACGCAGCTATCTTAGAAGGCAGCAAGGCTTTTTCAAAAGACCTGATGAAAAAATACAATATCCCGACAGCAGGATATGAGAACTTTGACGATGCGGATAAAGCACTGGCTTATTTAGAGACAGCAAAAATGCCGATCGTATTAAAGGCAGATGGATTAGCCCTTGGAAAGGGAGTGTTGATCTGTAATACCTTAGAAGAGGCAAAAGCCGGAGTCAAAGAGATCATGTTAGATAAGAAATTCGGTGATGCCGGAAATCATATGGTTATTGAGGAGTTTATGACAGGACGTGAGGTTTCCGTACTTTCCTTTGTGGATGGAAAGACCATCAAGATCATGTCTTCTGCACAGGATCACAAGCGTGCCAAGGACGGTGACCAGGGACTCAATACAGGCGGCATGGGTAATTTTTCACCAAGTCCGTTCTACACCCCGGAAGTTGATAAATTCTGCAAAGAACATATATATCAGGCAACGGTTGATGCCATGAAAGCGGAGGGAAGACCTTTCAAGGGCGTAATTTTCTTCGGTCTTATGCTTACTCCGAAGGGACCTAAGGTGCTTGAGTACAACGCACGTTTCGGTGACCCGGAGGCACAGGTTGTTCTTCCTCGTATGAAGAATGACATAATCGACGTATTCGAGGCCTGCATTGATGGCACTCTCGACAAGATAGACCTTCAGTTCGAGGATAATGCCTGCGTATGTGTCATTCTTGCATCCGACGGTTATCCGGTTGCTTACGAGAAAGGCAAGCTTATCACCGGTTTCGAGAATTTTGACGGCAAGGATGATTATTTCTGTTTCCACGCCGGAACCAAGCTCACCGATGAGGGCATCGTGACCAACGGCGGCCGCGTGCTCGGCATAACAGCTCTCGGCAAGGACCTCAAGGAGGCAAGAGCCAAGGCTTACGAGGCAACCGAGTGGATTCAGTTTGAAAACAAGTATATGCGCCACGACATTGGCAAGGCCATAGACGAGGCATAAAGGATTATTACACGCGCGGAGATGTTCTTCAAGATGGGAAGGGTGTCGCCGCGCGTGAATTGTATCAGACATAAAAAGGTGTAAAGCCTTGATGTTTCAATAAGACTTTACACCTTAGATAACGGTTAATTGGTTACGAAAATTTGATTAGTATTCAAGTTCTGATATGTCGATACCAAATGTTGACAACTTGACTTTGGTTATCTTAATCTGGTATTCAAGCTCCTTGTTGGAGCCCTGCTCATGAGCTTTAATTCTCATTAAGTTAATGTAATTATCAATGAGAATCTGCTTTTGCTCTTCAAGTGTCATGCTATCATCTCCCATAATTTCACCACCTTTTCAAGTGGTATTATATCATAGTGTAAAGCCTTATTCAATTATCAAAGTACACACATCGGCCGGCAATCTTCCGTCGGCATGCTCTCGCTTGGTTGACGGGCGCATCGGTACTAAGATTTCGTGCCGAAATCAAGTACCGGCGTCGTCAAACAGCCGCGGAAGATTGCTGTCCGATGTGGAAGAGTACGCGCGGAGGCAGTCCTTAATGTGCGAAGGGTGTCACCGCGCGTGAATTATATAAAAGTAAGCCCGGTGTAATTAAAATACTGTTTGATACAAAGCATTGAAAATTCAGAATATTTCATACGAAATATCAGATTATAATTCGGCGTATGCCGTAGAAATTAAGTTTAAATGCTTTAATAGAAGTATAAGCGTATAGAACGCAAATGTCCAATGTTTTTTTAATTTGGTGAATTATATGTTACAGCCGGAACCGTCCCAAAAGGTGATTTATCACTTTTTTGACGGTTCCGGTCAAGATGGTGAGAATGGATTATCATATAATACCCTGTCAAAGTAGTAAATTACCACCTCAACTCGTAAATTCTATTATTTGGGGATAATAATTTACGCCTTTTCATAATGAATCAATAATGCATATGTAATATACAATACTTAAGCTATCACTATCTTCCCCAGATTTTAGAAAAAAGTGATAAAATGCTCCTGACAAGTGTTTGTACAGGAATGTGAAGTCACACCAATCTGTCCGAAAACCCCAATAAAGTGATAAAAATATAATATTTCAAAACTGAATTCAGCGGTATAAGAGATACATTTGTCCCAACCATGGAGTAAATGTGAAATTTGTGGAAAAATATGGAATTATTTCGCCATTTATTGAATTTTGTGGTAAAATTATTTATAATAATTTTATTAATAGGTTTTTGCCCTGATTATAGGAGTACATAGATAGATGTTGAAGTTGTTTAGAAAAAGAAGGATAAATATAGCGACAGTAATAGTCGCTGTTATTTCTATGCTTGCTGTCGGAGCATATGGAATTAAGCAGACGATAGATGTTGTAGCAGCTGTGAATTTTGAAAAGTCACTGGAAGCATTTCCGGAATCATACAGGGACAGTCTGCGTGCATTGCATAAGGAACATCCGAACTGGACATTTGAGGCAGTGAATACGGGACTTAACTGGAATACGGTCATTAAGAATGAACTGGTCTTAAGCCGTAATCTGGTTCCTAAGAATATAATGACACTCAAAGGGGTTGATAATGGATGGTATAAGACTCCGACAGTGTGGAAGGGTGTTGGCATAAGAGGATCATTCGACTGGGATAATAATGATTGGGTTCCATTTAGCGGTGGAGACTGGGTACAAGCATCTACTATTGCGGTAGAATACATTATGGATCCGAGAAACTGGATTACAGAGAACAATATATTTATGTTTGAACAGTTAAGCTATAATGAGGATTGCCACACAATAGAACTCCTGGAACTTATGATGGATAATACATGGATGGACTGTGATTATGCCAAAGTCGGAGGCACAAATAGTACATATGCAGAAGTATTGATTGAGCTGGGTAAGAAATATAATGTCAGTCCAATAATGCTTTGCGCCAGACTTATTCAGGAAAAGGGCCGTGGTTCATACGACCAGATTAAGAAACAATATATCCTGAAAGACAGTCTGGCAACAGGCCTTGCGACAAGTGATGGAGGAAAGACATTTCATGCTGCAGGAAAGAAAGAAACAGCATATTACAATATGTTTAATATTCAGGCAGCCGGAGACAGTGCTGCTGATGTTATAAATAATGGTGGTCGGGAGGCTATGAAGAACGGATGGACAAGCCAGTACAAAGCATTGGAAGGCGGAGCGTCCAAGATTGCAAACAGCAAGAATAATGTAGGACAGGACACTTTATACTTTCAGAAATTCAGTGTGGTAAATGAATTATATCTGTACTGGAATCAGTATATGCAGAATTTACTTGCACCTGTTAACGAAGGATATTCGGTAAGAGCGACATATATTGAAAATGATGTTTTGGACTCTCCATTTACATTCAGGATACCTGTATATAATAATATGCCCAAAACAGCATGTGCCAGACCGGCATCGAGAAGCACAGCTAATCCTAACTACAAACTGAATGCTCTCACTGTAAAGAGCGGTAACACTAATCTTCAGTTAACACCGACATTTTACAGGGATGAATATGCATACAGCCTTACGGTTCCGTATGAAACAGAGAATGTTACATTATCTGCATCGGCTATCGCTTCAACGTCAAGTGTAACCGGAACGGGACAGAAGACGTTGAAGGTCGGAAATAATGAGTTCAAGATATTATGTAGATCTGAGCTCGGAGCCAGCCAGTATTATACAGTTAATATTAAGAGACTTGAGAATACGGTAAAAAGCACAGCACTCACCGCTTTGAAACCTGATTCGGGAACATTTACATCAGCATATAATAAGACGGTGAAGAGCTACAGCATGTCAGTATCCAACAGTGTAAGCAAGATGGGATTTACATTCACAACCGAGGATAAGGATGTTGTTGTAAAACTCAGGTATGGGAATAAGAACATAGAGTGTTCCAACGGAAAAATAGAAGCACAATCACTTTCAGTTGGTAAGAACACATTTTACATTGATGTTTATGAGAAAGATAATACATCCAATAAGACCACTTATAAGGTGGATGTTACAAGAAAAGCCGCGACTGCGTTTGACCATAAGAAACTTCAGATCAACGGAAATTATATTAATGGATTCTCGATTGGTGAGAAAGTTTCAAGCGTACTGAAGTCGATGTCAGTAACAAACGGAACATTAAAGGTACTCAATTCATCTAAAAAAGAGAAAAAATCAACAGATATAATTGCAACAGGTGATTACATAACTGTTTATGATGCTGACGGAAAAGTGTTCAAACAGTATCAGGTAGTGTTGTATGGTGATGTGGATGGAGACGGTGAAGTTAATATATTTGACCACACCGAAGTTAAAATTCATTGCTGGTATGCACCATCTCTAACGGGAGCATATCTGGAAGCTGCCAACGTTGATACGTCTTCTGAAGGTGTTGATATATTTGATATGGTAGAGATAAAAATATACATGTGGTACAACGGAACAATTAAACAAACGAGGTAAATATATGAATAAAGTCAAAAAAATATCAGTAATTATAATGGCGGCGATAATGGCGGTAACCTTTCTTATACCGTCACATAAGGCATATGCCGCATCAGGAAGTATGTCAATAACGACCCCGGGTGAGGCTACTATAGGGCAGAATATAACAGTCACTATAGCAATGTCGTCCGCTGTGCCGATATTGGCAATGCAGTTTAATTTTAACTATAATGCAGAATTGTTTGATTATGTAAGTGCTGAGGGGGCGGATGTAGGAACCACCAGCCCGTCAGGTACAATTCCGTTCAGGGACGAAAGCAGTGGAAAAAATAAATACGAAATAAAGGTTGTTCTTAAGCCTAAGGCAATAGGAACTGCTAATTTCTCGGCAACGGATATGGTTGCACTCGGTGTTGAAAATAATAAAAAAACAAGGATTGATTTACAATCCAATTCGCCGACAACACAGGTTATGGCTGAGCCGGAGACAGAAGATCCGACTTTTTCGGATGCAACGCTCAGCAGTCTTAGCATAGCAGAGACATCATTAAATGAGCCTTTTGCCAAGTGGACAATAAATTATTCATGCAGTGTTCCTTATGATGTCACGGTCCTTCACATATCAGCTAAATCATCACAGGGTGGTAAGACAGAAGTTGGAGGACCTTACACCAATCTTGCAGTAGGAAATAATGTTATTACTGTCAAGTCGTATGCAAAGAGCGGTAAAGTCATGACATACACTATTAATGTAAACAGAGCTTCCGCTCCGGCTCCAGCTCCTGAAACCGAGCCTGCCACCGAGCCGGAAACCGAGACCGAAACTGAACCGGTTAAGGATACCACAGTTACGATAGACGGCAAGGAATACGTTATAAGCAAGACTTTCCCGGAGGATGAAATTCCTGACGGATATACAGCCGGAACACTTGATATCAGCGGTGATACAATAGAAACAGTTACAAACGACGTTACGGGACTGAATCTTGTATACCTTACAGATGCCGATGAGAATGGTGCAATATATATTTATGATAAGGAAACCAAGACCTTTGAGAAGTATATTGCATTCAAGAGCGGAAAGAATGTTTATGTATATCTGGATGCATCACACGCATCAGAGAAACCGGAAGGAATGGCAGAAACCAAATGTGAGATACAGGGCACTGAAGTCAAAGTTTACACACCGGATAAAGACAGCGAATTTGTATATTTCTATGCGGTCAATTCCAAAGGCGAGCGCATATGGTATGTATATGACACTGTAGAAAAAACAATACAGCGAAGTAATAATACATCATCGCAGCCGGCAATATCCGATGATGATATGCAGAAAGAACTGGATTCACTTAAACAGGACAATGATAAGCTTACAGAGTCCAAGGCATCACTCATAAAAGGCCGTAATATTACATTTATAGCCGGAGGAGTTGTGCTTGCAGCATTGATAGTGCTTGTGGTAGTTCTGGCTGCACACAAATCAGAAGAGAAACATTCGGTGGTAATACCTGATGAAGATGATTATGACTATGATAATGAAGATGACGATTCACAGTCTGACAATGCCCAGGATGAGCCGGATGCATTGTTAGCTGCCGCAGAAGAGAATACAGAATCCGGATCAGCAGAAGAAGAACAGGCCGCAACGGAAGAACAGGCCGCAACGGAAGAACCGGTTCAGGATACCGAGGAGGAAACCGAAGCACCTGAGACGCCATCTGAGCCGGAGGTAAAAGAAGACGATTTTGATGATGTCAAAGATAAGGTAACCCAGGCGGATATGGATGCTTTTGTTACCGAGGCACAGCAGGTTGATGATGAACCCGCACAGAAACCGTCTGAGATTAAGTCATTGAAGAATGATGAAGACGGGCTTGAAATCGAGACCGAAATCATTGACCTCGGAGATGATATATTTGATGACGACGAGGAACCTGCGGCTAAGGAGCCGGAAAAAGAGCCGGAAAAAACCGGGGAAGAGCCGGAAACAATAGAACTTGAGCCGTCTGACGGAGATGACGAGGAATTTTTCCTCTAAGATAAATAATTATTAAAAAAGTATTAAATCAGCGCAGAATCAGCAAAAGATATTGCTTTTTCTGCGCTTGTTTGTTATAGTATATGTATAACACAGACATATGGTTATGTCATAGGGAGATGATGATATATGATTTTTACAATTGACTTTAACAGTGATGAGGCATTGTATGTTCAATTATGTAACCAGATTATAATGTGTATAGCGAATGAGAAGATACATGAAGGTGATTCGCTCCCATCGGTAAGACAGTTAGCCGATAATATAGGAATTAATATGCATACGGTTAATAAGGCGTATTCGGTTCTCAGGCAGGAAGGCTATATTAAGTTGGACAGACGGCATGGGGCAGTGATTGCGCTGGATATAGATAGGATTAAGGCTATGAATGAGCTTACGGACGAACTCAGGGTTGTGGTGGCCAAGGCAATGTGCCGTAATATCTCGGCGGATAAGATTCATGCACTTGTTGATGATGTCATAGCTGAATTTACAGGAGAACAGGAGGTATAATCATGTTATGTGAAAAATGTCAGAAAAATGTTGCAACATTTCATTATACAGAAGTGGTTAACGGAGTTAAGAACGAACATCATCTGTGCAGCAGCTGTGCGGCCAATACGGATGTAAGTTATTATTCAAGTATTTTTGAGAATGATATGCATTTTACCAAGCTCTTGTCGGGACTTCTCGGCGCACAGGGTTTCTTGTCAGATAATGGGAACGATGATCCGGCAGTGAATGTTGTATGCCCGAAATGCGGCATGACATATGGTGAATTCATTGCAAGTTCACGATTCGGATGCTCTGAATGTTATGATGTTTTCGGACCGCTTATTGCGGGTACAATTAAGAAGATACAGGGTAGCGACCGTCATACCGGTAAGAAGCCGATGCTATATAAGATGCAGGAGCAGGAACAGATACAGCCGGAAGGAACCGCTGGAGTAGATGAACATGATATTGCTAAAGAAATAGATTTTATGACAAAGAAGCTTAAGGAAGCCGTAGCTGTGGAAGATTACGCCGAAGCAGCCAGATTACGTGATGCGATAGCCGAACTTAAGGGAAAGGAGCAGGCATGAATAAATGGTACGAAAGTAACGGCGCCAACAGTGATGTGGTTCTTTCAAGCAGGATAAGGCTCGCGAGGAATTTCTCAAATTATCCGTTTGCATCCAAGATAAGCGATGAAGACGGAACCGAGCTGGTTAATTCCGTTGTCGGAACATTTCAGAAGGATTTTCCGGACGAATACAGATATTATTTTATGAACAGCTGCACCGAGGCTAAGAAGAATGCGCTCAAGGAACGCCGTTCTATAAGCTCGTATCTGGTAAAGTCAAAGAACGGTGCCGTGATTTTGTCGGGGGACGAGGGAACATCGGTGCTGGTTAACGGTGAAGATCATATAAGAATCCAGGTTATTGCCAATGGAATGAATATTCCGGCCTGCTTTAAGAAAGCCAACGAAATAGATGATTATATAGATTCACGATTTGATTATGCCTATGATGAACAATACGGATATAAGACCACATACCCGACTAATGTCGGTACGGGACTCCGCGCCGGATATACATTACATCTGCCGGCATTGTCGCAGACAAGAAAAATCACCCAGATAGGTACGGAACTTGGACGCTTCGGAATAAGAATGCGTCAGGTTTACGGTGATGAGGAAGACAGTTTCGGTAATTTGTACCAGGTGTCAACACAGAAGACGCTTGGACAGGATGAAAGGACGATCATCAAGGATTTTGATGATATTGTCCTGCAGATAATCAGTCAGGAACGTGAACAAAGAAGTGCTATATATGACAAGGATAAATGCCGCGCCGAGGATGTGGCATACAAATCATACGGCGTACTCAAATACGCGAGAAAGCTCACATTACGTGATGCGATGACACTTTTATCTGAACTTATGACAGGTCTTGCAATCGGAGTTTTGTCAACGAAGGACGGTCATAATATTGATGTTAACCGGCTGATTATGGACATACAGCCTGCTGTGCTTAATAACTCGGCCGGCAAGGCATTATCGGTGGCTGAAACAGATATGTTAAGGGCACAATATTTAAGAAGTAACCTGCCCGAAATTGATTAATTAATAAATATATGAAGGAAGTGATTATATATGCAAAGTGGATTTACCAAGAAAGCAGAGGAAGCATTAAAGAATTCCGCGACAACAGCATATGCGTACGGACATTCAAGTATAGGTTCGGAACATATTCTTATAGGACTTATGCAGACAGACGAGAGCGTTGCACAGACAGTGCTTCTTAAGAATGAAGTCGATCTGGAACGTTTTGAGGAAATGGTGAGCCAGCTTATGCATCCTGATAATATGGCTGAATATTCGGAACCGGAGAGTTACACTCCGAGAGCCGCGGGTATTCTCAATATGGCAGCCAGGGAAGCCAGAAGGTTTAAAGCGCAGTTAGTGGGTACGGAGCATATTCTTATTGCCATGCTCAAAGATTCCGAATGTGTGGCTACCAAGCTGCTTGCAACCATGGGGTGCAATATACAGAAAATATATGTCGATGTGATGATGGCAGTCGGAGATGCGAATAATTACGGTGCCTATAAGGATGAAATAAGTGCCAGGAATAAGAAAAAATCTCCCACAGCCACACTTGATCAGTACAGCAGGGATCTGACTAAGCTTGCAACGGAAGGTAAGCTCGACCCGGTAATAGGAAGGGAACATGAAATCCAGCGTGTTATACAGATAAGCAGCAGGCGTACCAAGAATAATCCTTGCCTTGTCGGAGAACCGGGTGTAGGTAAAACGGCAATAGTTGAAGGCCTGGCATTGCAGATTGCTGAAGGAAATGTTCCTGACACCATTAAGAACAAAAGAGTTGTGACACTTGATTTGTCCGGAATGGTTGCAGGATCCAAATACCGTGGCGAATTTGAAGAAAGAATCAAGAAGATAATCAACGAAGTCCGTAATGCCGGAAATGTTATTCTTTTTATAGATGAGCTTCATACAATTATCGGTGCCGGCGGTGCCGAGGGTGCGATAGATGCGTCCAATATATTAAAACCGTCGCTGGCTCGTGGTGAAGTTCAGATAATAGGTGCCACAACCATTAATGAATATCGTAAGTATATCGAGAAAGATGCTGCTCTTGAGAGACGATTCCAGCCTGTTAATGTTGAAGAACCGTCGGAAGACGAAGCTATTGAGATATTAAAGGGGCTTCGTAAAGCATATGAGACTCATCATAATGTAACAATTACTGATGAGGCACTTACCGCGGCCGTTAAACTATCGGAAAGATATATCAATGACAGATTCCTTCCTGACAAGGCTATCGATCTTATTGATGAGGCGGCATCGAAGACAAGGCTCGGGGTATATGTAAAGCCTGAGAAAATAAGCGAAATCGAGCACATTATAGAAGAACTTGACAAGGATAAAGAACAGGCTGTTGTCAATGAGGAATTTGAACGTGCGGGAGAACTTAAGGCACGCCGCGTGGAACTTGCCGGTGAACTTGACAGCCTTAATACACAGTGGCAGAAGGAGAAAGACAGCCGTAACCTTGTTGTAGGAGAGGAAGAAATAGCGGATGTCGTATCTGACTGGACCAAAATCCCGGTTCATAAAATAGCTGCGGGAGAGTCAGAGCAGCTCATGAATCTTGAGAAGACACTCCACGAAAGAGTTGTCGGACAGGAAGAAGCTGTAAATGCAGTCGCCAAGGCG
>ERZ827469.3201-NODE-3201-length-11102-cov-3.441658_pt1 | contig 11102 bp, 8 predicted proteins | sample MGYA00519917_ERZ827469 | MGnify/ENA primary metagenome ERZ827469 (study PRJEB31778, sample SAMEA3449314) | human gut metagenome | biome: human gut; feature: human-associated habitat; material: faeces | place: United Kingdom | collected 2010/2012 ... | reverse complement strand
AAAGTTTTACTTGAGTTCTCAGGAAAAGAACTGATCAAAGGTGAACCAGATGCATCTTCATTCCCATCTGGTGGATTAAGAGCAACATTTGAAGCAAGAGGATATACAGCATGGGATTGTACCTCACCGGCATTTGTACGTCAGGATGCAGCAGGTGCAACACTTTGTATTCCAACAGCATTCTGTTCCTACACAGGTGAGGCATTAGACCAGAAGACACCGTTGCTTCGTTCCATGGCAGCAATTAACGAGCAGTCCTTACGTCTTTTAAGATTATTCGGAAATACCACATCTAAGAAAGTAACACCTTCCGTAGGACCGGAGCAGGAGTACTTCTTAGTAGATAAAGAAAAATACTTAAAGAGAAAAGATCTGATCTATGCAGGACGTACTTTATTCGGAGCACCACCGGCAAAAGGTCAGGAAATGGATGACCACTACTTCGGAGCTATCCGTGAGAGAATTGCTTCTTATATGAAAGATGTCAATAAAGAGCTCTGGAAATTAGGTGTATCTGCAAAGACACAGCATAACGAGGTTGCTCCGGCACAGCACGAGTTAGCACCGATCTATGCAGAAGCAAATATCGCAGTAGACCATAACCAGTTAGTTATGGAGACACTCAAAAAAGTAGCAGGCCGTCATGGCTTATATTGTCTGTTAAATGAAAAACCATTTGCAGGCGTGAACGGTTCCGGTAAACATAACAACTGGTCACTGACCACAGATGATGGAATCAACCTGTTAGATCCGGGCGATACACCACATGAGAACATCCAGTTCCTGTTAGTATTATCCTGTATCCTAAAAGCAGTCGATGAGCATGCAGAATTACTTCGTGAGTCCGCAGCAGATGTTGGAAACGACCACAGATTAGGAGCAAACGAGGCACCGCCTGCAATCATTTCCATCTTCTTAGGAGCACAGTTAGAGGATGTATTAAAACAGCTGATCAGTACAGGCGAAGCTACACACAGTTTAGAGGGCGAAATGCTTAAGACCGGTGTTGCAACATTACCGGACTTCATGAAAGATGCAACCGACAGAAACAGAACCTCACCGTTTGCATTTACAGGAAACAAATTCGAGTTCCGTATGGTAGGTTCTAAAGCATCCATCGCACAGCCAAACGTAGTATTAAATACCATCGTTGCAGAAGCATTTGCAGAAGTATGTGATACGCTTGAAAAAGCAGATGACTTCGATATGGCAGTACATGATCTGATCAAAAAAAATGTAACAGAGCATCAGAGAATCGTATTCAACGGAAACGGATACTCCGATGGATGGGTAGAGGAAGCAGAAAGACGTGGACTTCCAAACATCCGCTCTATGGTAGATGCCATTCCTTATCTGGCTACTGACAAATCCGTAGCTTTATTCGAGAGATTTGGTGTATTTACAAGAGCAGAGTTAGAGTCCCGTGTGGAAGTAGAGTATGAGACCTACGCAAAGACCATCAACATTGAAGCAAAAGCAATGATGAACATTGCAGGAAAACAGATCATTCCGGCAGTCATCAAATATGCAACCTCACTTGCAACCTCCGTTAATGCAGTTACTGCTGCATGTGGAGCAGATGTCAGCGTTCAGACAGAGCTGTTAACAGAGACTTCTGCATTATTAGCAGAGGCACAGACAGCATTGAAGAAGCTGCATGAAGTAACAGAAAAAGCTGCTGCTATGGAAGAAGGCAGGGTACAGGCTGTTGCATACAGAGATGAGGTTAAGGTAGCAATGGATGAGCTTCGTGCACCGATCGATAAATTAGAGATGATCGTTGATAAGGATGTATGGCCAATGCCATCCTATGGAGATTTAATCTTTGAAGTATAATGAAAAAATTTAAAATGGAAGAAATAGAGTTATAAGCGTTATCAAAGGAGATAGCATAGAAGGTTAGAAAAATCTGACATTCGGTGTTGTCTCCTTTTTTATATTTATATCAGGAGAAAGAGGAGGAAGAAATTATGACAGATGAAATTATGAAAGTGATTAATGACAATGTCTACGGCGTCTGGTTTCTAATTGGTGCGGCATTAGTATTCTGGATGCAGGCAGGATTTGCAATGGTAGAGGCAGGTTTTACCAGAGCAAAGAACTCCGGAAATATCATTATGAAAAACTTAATGGATTTCTGTATTGGAACCGTAATGTGGTTTCTCATCGGAGCATCCTTAATGCTTCCGGCAGCAGAGGGAAAAAGTGATATCTTAGGAATTCTCGGAACACCGGGATTTGGAGTATTCACAGACTATGCAAATTTCAGTTATTCGGGATTTGTATTTAACTTAGTATTCTGTGCAACAACAGCAACCATCGTATCAGGTGCGATGGCAGAAAGAACAAAATTCGTAACGTATTGTATTTATTCAGCCGTCATTTCCGGTATCATCTATCCGATTGAAGCACACTGGACATGGGGTGATGGATTTTTAGTCAATATGGGATTCCATGATTATGCAGGTTCTAACTGTATCCATATGGTTGGTGGTATCTGTGCATTGATCGGTGCAGCATTCCTTGGACCTCGTATTGGAAAATTCAGTAAAGATAAAGATGGAAAAATTACAAAGGTTAACGCAATTCCGGGACACAACCTGGTTATCGGTTCCCTTGGTGTATTTATCCTCTGGCTTGGCTGGTATGGATTCAATGGTGCAGCAGCTACCGATGTTCCGACACTGGGATCTATCTTTTTAACAACAACCGTAGCTCCGGCAGTAGCAACCGTAGTATGTATGATCTTTACCTGGATCAAATATGGAAAACCGGATGTATCGATGTGTCTGAACGCATCTTTAGCAGGACTGGTAGCAATTACCGCACCTTGTGATGTAACAGATTGTGTAGGAGCAGCAATTATTGGAGCAGTAGCAGGACTTTTAGTAGTCTTTGGTGTATGGTTTGTCGATAATGTACTTCATGTCGATGACCCGGTTGGAGCAGTCGCAGTACATATGTTTAACGGTATCTGGGGAACGATTGCAGTAGGTTTATTTGCAACATCTTCAGCACCGGGCTTTGAATTAGCAGGTATTAAAGCAGGTCTCTTCTATGGAGGCGGCTTCAAACAGTTAGGTTTACAGTTTGTAGGTATGTTCATTACCGCAGCTTGGACAGTTGTTACGATCACGATCGTATTTATCGTATTGAAAAAGACCGTTGGTCTTCGTGTTTCCGAAGAGGAAGAAATTACAGGTCTGGATGCAACAGAGCATGGACTTCCATCAGCATACGCAGGATTTGCAATTATGGATATCTCTGGTTCTACAATGGATGTCAATGAAAATACCGACCTTGGTGTGGCTGATTATGAAAGTGCATCAGAAACTTTGCGGAATGCAGCAGTTCCGGTTGCAGCAATGCCACATGAGCCGACAGGCATCTATAAAGTGGTTATTATTTCAAAACTGTCACGTTATGACAAGTTAAAGAAAGCCATGAATGAACTTGGTGTTACCGGTATGACCTGTACACAGGTTATGGGCTGTGGTGTGCAGAAAGGTTCCGGAGACCGTTACCGTGGTGCAGAGTTGGATGCAACACTCCTTCCAAAGATGAAGGTCGAAGTGGTGGTCAGCAAGATCCCGGTAGAGGATGTCATCGAATCCGCAAAGAAAGTACTTTATACAGGACATATAGGAGATGGAAAGATATTCGTATACAATGTAGAACAGGTAGTCAAAGTTCGTACAGGAGAAGCTGGAACGGCTGCTTTACAGGATGTAGAGTAAGCACAAATATGAGCTAATCTGGAAAGATTAGTATATCTAATCCCCTTAGTGTATATACATCAACAGAAAGAACCCCGACGGAAAGTCGGGGTTCTTTCGTGTTCCTTGATGACCTATTATTGAATCATTTACTCGCCTTCTTCGGAAGGGTTTTCAAAGTCGTTATTGTTATCATCGTCATTCTTGTTATCATCAGAAGGAGTATCAGGATTGTTATTGTTATCCGGATTCTTGTTATCATCATTCGGATTGTCATTGTCATTCGTGTTATCTTTTTTGTCCTTTTTATCCTTCTTCTCATTCTTATCTAAGAAACCACCAATATTTTCGAGTGCATCGGTTGTATTCGTAGAAGCATTATGCACATCACAGGTAGAATTTGCAAGCTCATCGGAAAGAAGATATGGACCATCTCCGGAGTTTGCAGAACCGCCAATGATATAGATGTTCGTCTGCTTCGTTTCTTCCGGACAAAACTCATTTGCAATTTTCATAGATGCCGTACAGATTGTTGCACGAACATGGTGGTCGCAGATTTCCGTAGGAACGGTTCCTGATGCAAAATATTCGGTATAAACCTGATTGCCGCGTGGATCACAGTCACAGATGCCTGCAACGGCAAGTTTACCGGATTTCTTACATACGGTAGCAGTCTCAATGCCTTCCGGTTTTTCAAAATCACGGTATTCCAATCCTTCGTTCACACGCTGCATGACGGCTTTCCATACGTTTTTGGTATACCTTGTGCTCTTTAACGGAGAGTTGTCATCATATCCGCCCCAGACAACACAGGTATAATATGGAGAAAATCCTGCGAATAGAGAGTCGCGGTTTTTCGTTGTAGTACCAGATTTTCCGGCTACCGGCATATTGCTGATATTCGCTGCAACACCGGTTCCCTGTGTCATAACATCTTTCATCGCAGAAGTGATCAGCCATGCGGTCGTATCTTTTAATACGGTATGTGTCTGAGGTGTATTATCAATCAGTACATTGCCGTCATGGTCAAGGATTTTTGTGAAAAATCTTGGTTTCGTATAAGTGCCGCCATTTGCGATCGTGGCATAGGCAGCCGTTAATTCTAAATTGTAGACACCTTTTGTCAGACCGCCGAGACAGAGTGACTGGGTGTTGTCCTCCGGTACAATGGTAGTAAAGCCAAAATCATCGAGGTAATCAAAACCTACCTGTGTGCCGATCTCGGTCAAAGTCTTTACCGTTACGACATTGATGGAATTTGTAATGGCTTCCCGGAGTGTGGTAAATCCACGGTAGTTATTGTCGTAGTTACGGAGTGAAGTTCCGTTTTCATAGGAATAAGGAGCATCATCCTGTACGGTTGCAAGTGTCATGCCAGCGGAATCCAATGCCGGAGCATAAGCGGCAAGGACTTTGTAAGTGGAACCCGGCTGTCTTGCAGTTGAAGTGGCACGGTTCAGGGTCTTACTTGCTGTCTTTTCACCACGGCCACCTACTAACGCTTTTACTTCGCCGGTGGACTGGTCGATCAGTGTCATCGCAGCCTGTGGCTGTAACGTATAAGAAACGGTTTCGCCGCCTTCCGGAATGGTATCGCCATCCTCTAACATCTCGTTTTTGTATTTTTCAATGGCAGCCTCAGCAGCTTCTTTGGAGGCAAAATGGATATTGTAGTTTTTGTCATTTGCCTGATAGTAAGAAAGCATGGTCTGCTCACTGTAGTTCTTATAAGTACCGTCTTTTTTCTGGATGGTCAGACGGTAGGAGAAAGAATACTCCGGATTTGCACCGTAATTTGCTTCGTTGTTGACCTCTTCATCACAGATCTTTTGCAGGTTGCTGTCCTGTGTGGAATAAATGGTCAGCCCTCCACTGTAGAGTGCTTTGTATGCCTGTGTTTCCGTATAACCTTTTTCATCGATCAATGTCTGGATCACCTGATCTGTCAGCGCATCTACAAAATAGGAAGTGACGTTATCATCGGCAACCTCAAGGTTGGCAACCTGGATCCGGTCATAGACCTTATCCTTCATGGCTTCGTCATATTCCTTTTGAGAGATGTATTCCTGATCTAACATGTTTTTTAATACCTTGGCACGGCGCTTTTTATTCTGGTCAGGGTTGCTGACCGGATTATAACGGCTCGGATTCTGTGTGATCGCCGCAATGACGGCCGATTCTGAAATATTCAGTTCCGAAACATCCTTATTAAAGTAACGTCTGGATGCCGACTGGACACCAAGTGTATTCTGACCGAGGTTGATGGAGTTCAGATAGTTCTCTAAGATCCAGTCTTTGCTTACGGATTTTTCTAACTGTACGGCTAAGTACTGTTCCTGCAATTTACGCTCTAACTTGTCCGAAAAACTGGATTCGCTTGTCCAGCCTGTAAATACATTGTTCTTCAAAAGCTGCTGCGTGATCGTGGATGCACCTTCTGAAAAGTGAAAACCATGTGTGATACCACGGACTCCCGCGCGTAAAATACCCTGTAAGTCAATACCGTTATGATCGTAAAAACGCTCATCTTCAATTGCAACAAATGCATGCTGTAAATCTTTTGGAATCTCATCTATGGTCACATAGACACGGTTGGAGCCGGAAGCCACCAACGTTGCGATTTCATTTTCATTATTGTCTAATACCGTGGAGAGATATCCGGTCGGTGTAGCATCTATATCCTTAATGTCCGGTGCAGACTTGATAATGCCTCTTACCATATTGAAGACGGCGATCGCGCCGACCACAACTGCGATCAGAATGCAGATAAGAAATGTCTTTAAAAACATTACACGGAACCGTTTGTGTGCCATCGACTGTTGGGAGGCTAAATTCTTCTCCTTTTTCGATGTGCGGTTCTTTCCATAGTTCATAACAGACCTCCTTTGTAATTAGTCTTAAACTACATTATGATACATTATACCAAAAAACGGCATAAGAATAAAGTATTAACTGATTTGCAGGCACTTTTCGGACAATTTGGTATTTACGGAAAATCAAAATACCGTTATAATGAGAGCAGAAAAACAGGAGAGAGATGACTATGGAGACAAACGAATACTGTGCTGTCTATGAAGGTGGACAGGGAGAGATCGTAGAGAAAAAATCCAGATTTATTGCTACTGTACTTCCAATAGAAACGGAAGAAGAGGCATTGGAGTTTATCGCGAAGATGAAAAAGAAATACTGGGATGCAAGACACAATTGCTATGCCTATGTCATTGGCGAGCGTCAGGAGCTGCAAAGATGTTCCGATGACGGAGAACCAAACGGTACCGCAGGCCGTCCGATGTTAGATGTGCTCCTGCATGAAGACATCCACAATACCGTAGTCGTGGTGACCCGTTATTTTGGCGGTGTACTTTTAGGAACCGGCGGACTGGTGCGGGCATATCAAAAAGCGACCCGGAGCGGATTGGAGTCCAGCGTTATTATAGAGAAGCAACGTGGCGTTTTTGGAAATATCGTAACCGATTATAATGGGATCGGAAAGATCCAGTATATATTAGCGCAGAACAATATCCCAATCGCAGACAGTATCTATGGAGAAAATGTCAGCATTCAGGTGGTCGTTCCGGCACAACAGCAGGAAAAGTTAGAAAAAGAACTGATCGAGGGTACGAATGGAAAAGCAGAGATCGACTGGGAAAAAGAGGTCATTTTTGCAATTGTTGAAAAAGATTTAAAAATTTTTTAAAAAGTGCTTGACTTTTGGTAAAATCATCATGTATAATACCCATTGTTGACACGACATTGGCCCATCGCCAAATGGTAAGGCAACGGACTCTGACTCCGTCATTTCAAGGTTCGAATCCTTGTGGGCCAGTTTTGAAAGCACCATATGCAGATATGGTGCTTTTTTGCTCTATAGGAAATACCGTATTACATTAAAGCGTGAAAATTTGTATTTCCTATAGAGCAAAAAGCCCTTCGGGCGAAAGAGAGGACAGGCAATGTATCAGATGGATGCGCGTGTGCGCTATAGTGAAGTAGATGAAATGCATAGGATAAAACTGGAGTCCGTTCTGGATTACTTCCAGGACTGCTGTACTTTTCACTCCGAGGATGTCGGAGGCGGTCTCGAATTTTTAAAAGGACAAAAGAGAGCGTGGCTGTTAGCTTCCTGGCAGATCGTCATAAAGGAATATCCGAAGTTGGGAGAGCAGATACGGATCATTGCAAATCCATATGCATTTAAGAATTTTTTCGGACACAGAAATCTGATGCTGCAGGATGAGCATGGAAAAGATTTAGTCTATGCAAATTCTAACTGGATATTTGTAAATACGGAAACCGGAAAACCGGTTCGGATCCCGGACGAGGTTGCAAATGCATATGAGTTGGGGGAACCGTATCCGATGGAATATGCTGCAAGAAAAATCCCGATGCCAAAACATTTAGAAGCGAAAGAGCCGTTTGCGGTACACCGTTTTTGCATTGATTCTAACCATCATGTGAACAACGGCAAATATGTATTGATGGCAGAAGAATTTTTACCGGAGCAGTTTCTTGTGAGCGAGCTGAGGGTAGAATACAGAAAAGCAGCAGTTTTAGGCGATATCATGTATCCGTTTGTGGAAAATACAGAGGAGAAGATCGCGGTGGTGTTAGCGGACAAAGAAAAGAGCCCATATGCGATCATAGAATTTTTCGGAGGAAGAAATGATTAAATTAGGAGAATATCAGGAACTGATTGTTGTAAAAAAAGTAGAGTTTGGAGTATACTTAGCACAGAAACCGGAGGATGAGACACGCGTGCTGCTTCCGGCAAAGCAGGTGCCGCAGGAGGTAAAGATCGGTGATGTGCTGAAAGTGTTTTTATATAAAGACTCCAAAGACCGGCTGATCGCAACAACCAATACACCAAAATTACAACTGGAACAACTGGCAGTCTTAGAAGTGTTAGAAATCGGAAAGATCGGAGCCTTTTTAGACTGGGGCTTAGAAAAAGATCTGTTCTTACCGTTTAAAGAGATGACCAGAAAGGTCGAGCCGGGAGATGAGATCTTAGTCACACTTTATATTGATAAGAGCCGCAGACTCTGTGCGACCATGAAAGGGATCTACGATCTGCTGTCAAAAGAATCTCCTTATAAAGAGGGAGATACGGTACAGGGAAGAGTCTATGAGTTCAGTGATAATTTCGGAACTTTCATAGCCGTAGATGACCGGTACTCAGCCATGATCCCACGTCATGAGGATTGCAGTTTCTTGCGGATCGGTGATATCATAGAAGCGCGTGTGACAAAAGTAAAACCGGATGGAAAGCTGGATCTTACCATGCGCCAGAAAGCATATCTTCAGATGAACCCGGATGCAGAAAAAGTGTTAGAGATCATTGATGAATATGCGGGAGTTCTGCCATTTAACGACAAGGCTTCTCCGGAAGTCATCAAAAGAGAGACCGGACTTAGTAAAAATGCTTTTAAGCGGGCAGTCGGACATCTCTATAAAGAGCATAAGATTGAGATTACCGATAAGGTGATCCGAAAATTATAAATACAAAACAAAAGAAAGAAGGAATTACGATGAAAAAAGTAATCAGTACACAGAACGCTCCGGCAGCGATCGGACCGTACTCACAGGCAATTGAAGTGAAAGGAATGGTATATACTTCCGGTGTGATCCCGGTAAATCCTGCAACCGGAGAGATCCCGGACGGTGCAGAAGCACAGACCAGACAGGCAATGACGAGTCTTTCTAATTTATTAGAAGCAGCAGGAACTTCTATGGATAATGTGGTTAAAACAACAGTATTCATTAAAGAAATGAATGATTTTGGAACGATCAATGAGGTATACAAAGAATTCTTTACTACAGATTTCCCGGCAAGAAGCTGTGTGGAGGTAGCAAGACTTCCAAAAGATGTACTTTTAGAGATTGAAGCCGTAGCCGTAAAATAACAGGAGAACATATGACGACAAATAAAGGCGTAAACCGCACATTTCTCATTACTTTTCTGATCTATGTGGGCGGCAGTTTTTTATGGTCGCTGATAGGAAAACGTTTTGTGGACTCATTTTATGTAGATATTGCTGTTTCACAGCTCCTCGTATGTGTCCCGCCGTTTGTCTATCTGAAAATATCGGGGACGAAGACAGGGGAATTGATCCCCTATAAAAAAATCAGGATTTCCGATGCCCTTTTAGCGGTGGTTATGACGTATCTATTTTACCCGCTGATGCTGGTCATGAATCTGCTGACGATGTTTTTTGTGGACAATACCTCAGCAGAGCTTGCGACAACAATGGGACAGGAGAATCTGTTCCTCAATATCCTGTTTGTGGCATTGCTGCCAGCCTTTGTGGAGGAGTTTGTGTTCCGCGGAGTCTTTTATCAGACCTACCGGAAGAGCAGCATGAAGGCAGCACTGGTGCTCAGCGGACTTCTGTTCGGCTGTATGCACATGAACTTTAACCAGTTCTTATATACCTTTGTCTTTGGCATGATCTTAGTCTTTATGATGGAAGCAACCGGAAGCATTGTGACTTCCATGATCTGTCATTTTTTACTGAATCTGAACGGAGTATTGCTCTCAGGACTCAATGGAAGTATCAGGAATGCGAGCGTGAGTGATGCCGTACAGCAGAGCAGTAATTTAGCAAGCCAGCCAAAGATCTTATTAGCAGGGCTTCTTGTATGGGGAGTGATCGCTGTGTTTACGACCGCAGGCGGCTGTGCCATCTGGGTTCATCTGGCAAGAAAAAATGGAAGACTGGAACTCATCCAAAAGAAGATGAATGAGGCAAAGCGTGAAAGAATCATAACACCGACCCTTGTGATCGGAATGGTATTAGCAGTCGCATTTATGGTAGTCTTTGAGATTTTTTAAGAAAATTAAAGAGTCTGAAATAAAAAATTCTAAAATAAAAAGATTCTAAAACAAAAAAGCAGGAGCTGCGTGAATGCCGACTCCTGCTTTTTTATTCTGTACTAAACAGAAATATCAATGTTGCCGCCAATATGCGGGTTCACTGAACGTTCCATTGCCTGTATCATCGTGTCTCCAAGTTTCTGTGTGACATCAAGCTGTTTTCCTAAGATCGCAACACTGATATCGGAAGGAGATGTACTTGGGGAGATCTGACTCAATGCAATGTTATTAAGAGCTGTTACATCCATACTGGCACCACCTTTCGTCTATTGATAAGTTTATTGTACTTCGGAGGTGTGAAAAGTGCAATAAGTTTTGAAAAATAAAAGAGAAAAACAGAATCCCGAAGGCAGTGAAAGCCAAGAGAAAAATAAGCCTCAAAATAAGATGGAGGTTTTCCGGGAAAGATGATAAAATAGGTTTATGTGATTAGGGTGTTCAAAAGGCGTTTTCAAGTTTTTTGAGTGGCAACTTGCACAAAAGTAGTCCCAGTTTTGTGCAAGTTGCCAGCC
>ERZ827469.3198-NODE-3198-length-11107-cov-9.117807_pt1 | contig 11107 bp, 8 predicted proteins | sample MGYA00519917_ERZ827469 | MGnify/ENA primary metagenome ERZ827469 (study PRJEB31778, sample SAMEA3449314) | human gut metagenome | biome: human gut; feature: human-associated habitat; material: faeces | place: United Kingdom | collected 2010/2012 ... | reverse complement strand
GCTGGGGCGAGACCGCCGAGACGCTGAACGAGTGGGAAAAGCACTACGATGACCCGGCCTTTTACCAGTGGGGCATCACCGACAAGCACACCGAGGTGCTGTTTGGCACGATCAGCCTCTTCCCTGCCCCGGCGCTGAAGATGGGCTGGCACCTGAACACCGAACGCCTTGGCCCCGCCTGGGAGGTCGGCTATGCGCTGGGCCGCAAGTGGTGGAATAAAGGCTACGCCACCGAGGCACTCTGTACCGTGCGGGACTACTGGTTTGACACCGTGGGCGCAGACTGGCTGGCCGCCGTCCACGCCAATGAGAACATTGCCAGCAGCGCAGTTTTGCAGAAGGCAGGCTTTGTCTACGACCATGACGTGACGGACCGCAAGTTTGACGGCACGCCGGTCCCCTGCCGCGCCTACCATCTTTTGAAAGAGGAATTATGACCGATAACACGACAGAATTAGACTTTGGCACCACCGCCCAGAAAGCCACCGACGCCGAGAAGCTGCCCGTGGTGCTGCTGGCGCTGGATCAGGGCAGGTACGATATGGCCCGCAGCCTGGACGAGCTGCGGGCGCTGGCCGACGCCAACGGCATGGACGCCGTGGCCGAGGTCGTGCAGAAGCGTGCGACGCCCGAGGCCGCAACGCTGCTGGGTGAGGGCAAGGTCGCCGAGGCGCGGCTTGTCTGCCAGAATGTGAACGCGGCAGCCGCCATCTTTGACGGCGAGCTGACCGGCAGCCAGATCCGCAACCTGTCGGCGGCACTGCAAGTCGAGGTGCTGGACCGCACGATGCTGATTTTGGAGATTTTCCGCGCACGTGCCACGACGAACGAGGGCAAGCTGCAGACCGAGCTTGCCACGCTGCGCTATCAGCTGCCGCGTCTGCAGGGGCTGGGCGAAGCCCTGAGCCGCCAGGGCGGCGGCGGCGGGGGCGGCGGGGGTGCCCGCCGCGGCGCCGGTGAGACAAAGCTCGAGCTGGACCGCCGCCATCTGCACCACCGCATTGAGCATCTCGAGGGCCGCTTAAAGGAGCTGGAAAAGCGCCGCGGCGAGACCCGCCGGGCCCGCCAGAAAAACAATGTGCCTGTGGTCGCGCTGGTCGGCTACACGAACGTCGGCAAGTCGAGCCTGCTGAACGCGCTGTGCGGCGAGCAGATTTTTGAAGCCGACATGCTGTTTGCGACGCTGGACCCGACGGCCCGCAAGCTGGTGCTTCCCAGCGGTCTGCAAATTATTCTGGTGGATACCGTCGGCTTTGTCAGCCGCCTGCCGCACCATCTGGTGGAGGCGTTCAAATCCACGCTGGAGGAGGCCGCGTTCGCGGATGTCATCGTCAAGGTGGCCGACGCGGGCGACGCACAGGCCGCCGAACAGCTGGCCGTGACCGATGAGGTGCTGGGCAGCCTCGACTGCGCGGACATCCCCCAGCTGGTCGTCTACAACAAGTGCGACACCGCCAACACCGTGGCCTTTGACCCGGATATCCTGCTGACGAGCGCGAAAACCGGCTACGGTCTGCCCGCACTGCTGGCAAAGCTCGACGAGGTGCTGAACCACCGCGTGCGCACGATCGAGATCGTGCTGCCCTATGACAAGCTGGCGCTGGCGGACATTCTCCGCAGCCGCGGCAGCGTCGCCGCGGAGGAATACCGCGAGGATGGCGTGTATTACCGCGGCACAGTCAAAATTGACGATTTGCACCGGTTTGAGGAGTTTTTGGTGTAAAATCCTCGCGGTAGGGGCCGGACATGTCCGGCCCTGCACTTTCCCGCAAGTGCGCTCCTGCCTTTTTGCTGCGGGCCGGGCATGCCCGGCCCCTACGGTGTGCTTTTCCCGTTGACACCGCATAGTCCCACGTTTTATAATGATTTCGGCGGGCCGCGCCCGCACCTTATTTATTATCTTTTATCTATTATCTTTTATCTATAAAAAGGGGTAATAACTATGTCTACCGTCCGCACCCGTTTTGCGCCGTCGCCCACGGGCTATATGCACGTCGGCAACCTGCGCACCGCACTGTACACCTATCTGCAGGCCCGCCATAACGGCGGCACCTTCATCCTGCGCATTGAGGACACCGACCAGGGCCGTCTGGTCGAGGGCGCTACCGACATCATCTACGGCACGCTCAAGGCTACCGGCCTGACCTGGGACGAGGGCCCCGACGTGGGCGGTCCCGTCGGCCCCTACGTGCAGAGCCAGCGCATGGGAATGTTCAAGCAGTACGCCGAGCAGCTTGTCAAGGCTGGCAAGGCCTACTACTGCTTCTGCACCGAGGAGCGCCTGAACGAAATGCACGAGGCCCAGCGCGCTGCGGGCGAAATGACCCACTACGACGGCCACTGCCGCCACCTGTCCGCCGAGGAAGTTGCCGCCAAGCTGGCCGCGGGCGAGCCCTATGTCATCCGCCAGAAGATCCCCGAGAGCGGCGTGGCGGGCTTTGACGATGTTGTCTACGGTCATATCGAGGTCGATGTCAAGGAGCTGGACGACCAGATTTTGATCAAGACCGACGGTATGCCGACCTACAACTTTGCGAACGTCGTGGACGACCACCTGATGGGCATTACCCATGTCATCCGCGGCAGCGAGTATCTGTCCTCGACGCCGAAGTACAACCTGCTGTACGATGCGTTCGGCTGGGAGAAGCCCGTCTACATCCACTGCCCGCCCGTCATGAAGGACGCGCAGAACAAGCTGTCGAAGCGCAACGGCGATGCCAGCTATCAGGACCTCGTGGCGAAGGGCTATCTGCCCGCCGCCGTGCTGAACTATCTGCTGCTGCTGGGCTGGGCACCCGAGGGCGAGCAGGAGATTTTCTCTCTGGACGAGATGATCAAGATCTGGGATCCGGCCCGCATTTCCAAGTCTCCGGCTATCTTTGACCCGCTGAAGCTGCGTGCCATCAACGCTGCCTACATCCGTGCCCTGCCCGCTGAGGAGTTCCGCCGCCTGGCCGACCCGTTCATCGACAGTGCCGTGCACTGCAGCATTGACCGTGACCTGCTCTGCGCCAACCTGCAGCCCCGCTGCGAGGTGCTGGAGGACATCCCGCCGCAGCTCGACTTCTTTGACGCCGTGCTGCCCATTGACGCTGAGATGTACCGCAACAAGAAGCAGAAAACGACCCCCGAGTCCGCGAAGGAGGCCCTGACCGCCCTGCTGCCCGTGCTGGAGGCGCAGACCGATTGGACCCGCGACGCGATCTTTGAGGCGTGCAAGACGCTGGCCGAGAGCATGGAGAAGAAGAACGGCTGGCTGCTGTTCCCGCTGGGCATTGCCCTCTCCGGCAAGTCCCGCACCCCGGGCGGCGGCACCGACCTGGCCGCGATGATGGGGAAAGAGGAGACCGTTAAGCGCGTGAAGGCGGCGCTGGAGAAGCTGTAATTCTATAAAAACAACGGTGCAGCTGCGAAATCGCAGCTGCACCGTATTTTTGTTTTCGCCCCGCGGGGCGAAAACTCCACCATATTTATTATTTATTATTTTTTATCTATTATTTATAGTATCGTTCCCCCGCCGACGACCACGTCGCCGTCATACAGCACCACAGCCTGGCCGCGGGTGATGGCGCGCTGGGGCTCGTCAAAAACGACCTTCACAAGGCCGTTTTCCAGCGGGTAGGCCGTCGCGGGCTGCTCGACCTGGCGGTAGCGAGCCTTGGCCTTGACGCGCATGGGGGCGGTCAGCTCGGGAACCGAAATCCAGTTGAAGTCCCCGGCGATCAGCGTCGTCTTGAACAGCTCGCTCTCGGGGCCGACGGTGACGGTGTTCTTCTCCATATCCTTGCCGCAGACGTAGACCGGCGCGCCCAACGCCAGCCCCAGCCCCTTGCGCTGGCCGCAGGTGTAGCGCACCGCGCCGTGGTGGCGGCCCACAACGTTGCCGTTCACGTCCAAAAAGTCGCCGTCCGGGTAATATTTGCCGGTGTAGCGCTCCATAAAGCCGACGTAGTCGCCGTCGGGCACAAAGCAGATGTCTTGGCTGTCGTGCTTGCGCGCGTTGCAAAAGCCCTGCTCCTCGGCGATCTTGCGGATGGACGGTTTGTCCATACCGCCCAGCGGGAACTTCGTGTGCGCCAGCTGGTCCTGGGTCAGGACGTAGAGCACATAGCTCTGGTCTTTATCGGTGTACAGTGCTTTTTTCAGCAGCCAGCGGCCCGTAGCGGGGTCCTGCTCGATGCGGGCGTAGTGGCCTGTGACCACATAGTCCAGGCCGTGCTCCCGGGCAAAGTCCAGCATTTTGTCAAATTTCATCGTGCGGTTGCAGTCGATACAGGGGTTCGGCGTGCCGCCCGCCTCGTAGGTCTCGATGAACTTGGCAATGACCTTTTCACGGAATTCTTCGGTGTAGTTCACGACCTCAAACGGGATGTCGAGCTGGAACGCGACCTCAGCGGCGTCCTCGACGTCCTTCGCCGAGCAGCAGGTGTGGAACCCGCTCTGGCCCAGATCCTCATTCTGGTACAGGCGCATGGTCGCGCCCATGCAGCGGCAGCCCGCCTGCTTCATCAGGTAGGCGGCGACGGTGCTGTCCACGCCGCCGCTCATGGCGATCAACGCGCCGGGGGTATTTGACATAGGGGCCTCCTTGGTTAAAAAATATGCAGCACGGTTTTTTCGTGCTGCACATTTTTGCTTTTGAGTTGTAGGGGCGAGGCATGCCTCGCCCGCGGCCTCGCCTTATCAGGGCATTGCCGGGAAAGCTGCGGGCCGGACATGTCCGGCCCCTACGGCCTTCACTTCGTATGCAACAGTACCTTTATTATAGCAAAGGTTTCCTGTTATTGCAATCAGTCCGCGAACAGCGGGGTGGACAGATAACGATCACCGGTGTCGGGCAGCAAGGCCACGATGGTCTTGCCCTTGTTCTCGGGGCGCTTGGCCAACTGGATGGCGGCCCAGATCGCAGCGCCGGAGGAGATGCCGACCAGCACGCCCTCCTTGTGGCCGACCTGCTTGCCGGTGGCAAAGGCGTCCTCGTTGGTGACGGGGATGATCTCCTCGTAGACCTTGGTGTTCAGCACGTCGGGCACAAAACCGGCACCGATGCCCTGAATCTTGTGCGCGCCCGCAGTGCCCTTGCTCAGCACGGGGGAGGAAGCCGGCTCAACGGCCACGATCTTGACGTTGGGGTTCCGGCTCTTCAGGTACTCACCGACACCGGTCACAGTGCCGCCCGTACCGACACCGGCCACGAAGATGTCGACCTTGCCGTCGGTGTCCTCCCAGATCTCAGGGCCGGTGGTGCGCTTGTGGGCATCGGGGTTGGCCGGGTTTACAAACTGGCCGGGCACAAAGCTGTTGGGGATCTCCCTGGCCAGCTCGTCCGCCCTGGCAATGGCACCCTTCATGCCCTTGGCACCGTCAGTCAGCACCAGCTCGGCGCCGTAGGCCTTCATCAGCTGGCGGCGCTCGACGCTCATCGTCTCGGGCATGACGATGATGATGCGGTAGCCGCGGGCAGCGGCGACGGACGCCAGACCGATACCGGTGTTGCCGGAGGTCGGCTCGATGATGACGGAGCCGGGCTTCAGCTTGCCGGTGGCCTCGGCGTCGTCGATCATGGCCCTGGCGATACGGTCCTTGACGGAGCCGGCGGGGTTGAAATATTCCAGCTTAGCAAGAATTTTTGCCTCAAGGTTCTCGGCATTTTCAATATGGGTGAGCTCCAGCAGCGGGGTGTGGCCGATCAGCTGGTCTGCGGAAGTATAAATCTTGCTCATGGTAGTTTCCTCCATCGTCATTTCTGTTTATTTGTAAATCAGTTGCGGTTTTACAGCTCGTGACGGCGACATCGCGCGTATGGCACAAATCCCTTTCGCATATAAATTCATACATTTCTTGTAGGTTAATAGGATTGTACAACATATTTCCCCGTTTGTCAATAGGGTAATAGGGAATTTTCCAAAATTATTTTGCAAAAAGGTGTTGCCATCCTATTTACCAACCTGTATAATAGGTTATAAGAACAGTAAGGAGCATACCACTATGATGATTTCAACGAAGGGCCGTTATGCGCTGCGTGTTATGATCGATATTGCCGAGCACCAGCACGACGGCTATATCCCCCTGAAGGAGATCGCCGCACGGCAGGAAATTTCTGAAAAATATCTGGAAGCAATCGTAAAAAGCCTCGTCAAGGAGCGGTATCTGCAGGGGCTGCGCGGCAAGTCCGGCGGCTACCGCCTGACCAAAGCGCCCGAGGAGTACACCGTCGGCAGCATCCTGCGCCTGAGCGAGGGCAGCCTGGCCCCGGTGGCCTGCTTGGAGCAGAACCCCGTGGAGTGCCGCCGCATGGCCGAGTGCCGCACCCTGCCGATGTGGCGCAAGCTGAATACGATGATCAACGACTATTTTGACGGCATCACTCTGGCGGACCTGGTGAACACCAGCCAGCCGGGGAATGATTATGTGATTTGAAATCAAACGCCTTCCCCCGTGGGGGAAGCCTTATAATAAAAAGGAGCTATGCCCGTGGGCATAGCTCTCTTTATTACTGTCAGACGATCTCGACCTTTTCCATGACAACCGGCGTGCGGGGCTTGTCGTTCCAGTCGGTGGCAACGTTGGCGATCTCATCGACGACCTCAATGCCGTTCACAACATGGCCAAAGGCGGCGTAGCTGCCGTCCAGATGCGGGGCATCCTGGTGCATGATGAAGAACTGGCTGCCGGCGGAGTTCGGGTCCATCGAGCGGGCCATGCTGATGACACCGCGGGTGTGCTTGATGGGGTTGGCAACGCCGTTCTGCAGGAACTCGCCCTTGATGTGCCAGCCGGGGCCGCCCATGCCGGTGCCCTGCGGGTCACCGCCCTGGATCATGAAGCCGGGAATAATGCGGTGGAAGGTCAGGCCGTTGTAAAAGCCGTCCTTGACGAGCTTCTCAAAGTTCTCGCAGGTGATGGGGGCTGCGCTGTGGTCCAGCTCAATGTCGATGGTCTTGCCGTTCTGCATGGTAATGCGAATCATACGGTGTTCTCCTTTTCGGTTTGATTTGTTGTGTCAGGGTCGCTCTCGGGGGTGGCGATGCCCTGCAGATAGCTCATACTGCCGAGCTTTTCGGCAAATTCTGCGGGGGGCAGCCGGTTCATCCAGTACAGCAGCGCCGCACCCATGAACTGCTCACTGCGAAAGACTGCCTTTGGCAGCAGCGCAAACAGGCCGCCGTCGTGATGCTCGCCGGTAAACGGGTCGGTCCAGTCGTCGGGCAGGCGCTTGTCCAGCTGCCGCGGCGAGACGTGGCCCGTGATGAAGCCGCGCCCGCCGAACAGCGGCTCCACGAGCCAGAAAAACACCCGGCGCACGCCGTGCTTACTGGGGAACAGCCCGCGCAGCCTGTAGGTGTGCCAGAACGCATCGGCCAGGTACTCCACGGGGATGTCCTCACCGTAGGTTTCCAGCAGACAGGTGTGCAGCAGCGCCGTGATGTCGGCCAGCTCCTCCCCTGTGGGCAGGGGGCTGACGTCATCGACGGGAACCAGCGCAGAGCCGGTGTCCTCGGCGTGGAGCGTCGAGTCGAGCGCGATCTCCAGATAGCCGTGCCCGCCCTTGCCCGCGTAGGGCTGGCCGGGCGCGCACATGGCACAGATGAACGGATGCACGACGGTATCCGCGGCGTAGTGGCTCAAAAAGCCGAGCGTGTACTCGACCTGCGGGCGGGTCTTGACGTTGGCGCAAAGACTGCGCAGGAACGCGCCGGTCTTTTCCTCGTGCATACGGTTGCCGAGGCCGGGCAGGTCATAGCGGCGCTTGGCGCGCTTTTTCCAGATTTCAAAGCAGAAAAAGCTGTCCGGGCCGTTGGCACCCGCCGCAAACGCCGCCGGGCACTGAATTTTGTAGTGGATGGTCTCCGCCGCTTTTCTTGCGGTGCGCACATGGGTATAGCCTTCCGGCATGTAGGGTCCCCTTTCGTATCAGCGTAGGTATAATTGTACTGCGTGGAAGGGAAAAAGTCAAATTTTCAAAAAGGCTTTCCCCGAGGGGGAAGCTGTCCGCGCAGCGGACTGATGAGGGCAGAGCTTCCGGTATTTCCCGCTTACGGGCAATATCCGGCAACTCGCCCCTCATCCGACCTCGGGCGGGGCCTCGGCCACCTTCCCCCAAGGGGGAAGGCATTCTGCTTCAAATCTTCCTCTCGTCATTCGTCATAACTTTCGGCAGCACGCCAAAGTACAGCACGGCACCGACAATGATGATGAGGATGACGGACAAAATGCCGAACGGTCCGGCGGCGGCATTGATGGCATCGACCTGCTCGGCGGTGGCTGTGGCGGCGGTCAGACCTTGGTCGGCCAGCATTTTGTTGGCGGTAAAGGCACTGACAAAGCCGACGAGCGCCGGGCCCATGATGGACGAGAACTTGCCGAAGATGTCAAAGAAGCCGAAGAACTCGCCGCTGCGGGCCTTGTCGGGAATGAGCTTGCCGAACATCGAGCGGGACAGCGCCTGAATGCCGCCCTGGCTGGTGGCGCAGAGCACGGCCAGCATCCAGAACTGCCATAGGCTGTTCATAAAGAACGCAAATACGCAGATAAACATGTAAACGCAGATGCCGACGCCGACCATCGTGCGCGCGCCGAACTTCTCGGCCAGCTTCATGTAGAGCAGGCAGAACGGCAGGCCCAGCACCTGCACCAGCAGCAGCGCCAGCAGCATACCGGCGGAGTCCAGCCCCAGGTTGGTGCCGTAGCTTGTAGACATGCTGATGATGGTATGCACACCGTCGATGTAGAAAAAGTACGATATAATGTAGATCAGCATGGGCTTATCCGCGCCAATCTCCTTCATGGTCGTGAACACGTTTTTCATGCTGGCCCCCACATCGCCCTTCTTATAAGGCTTGCCGGAGGTCTGCTCACAGTTTTCGAGCAGCGGGACACTGAACACGAGCCACCACACGGCGGTCAGGCCAAAGATGAACCCGAGGCAGGTCAGCATCGGCACGCCGACGGCGTTCATGATGAGGAAGATCAGCAAGGGGATCGTCGAGCCGCCGATGTAGCCGAGGCCGTAGCCCAGCGTCGAGACCGAGTCCATGCGGTCCTCCGTCGTGACGTCGGTCAGGAAAGCGTCGTAGTAGATGCAGGACGCATCAAAGCCGATGGTGCTTGTGATGTAGAGCACCAGCACTATCGCCGCGACCCTGCCCGCCGCTTCCGGCGAGGCGGTGAAGTCCATGAACGGCGTGAAGGAAAGCCCTGCTACCGAGACAACACCGATGAGCATAAATGCCGTGAACAGCTTTTTGCGCATACCGCGGATGTCGCCAAACACGCCCAGGAACGGCGCGCTGAGAGCGACGATAGCCATAGCCAGGCTGGTGGCAAAGCCCCAGGTGGACATGCTGGACACGCTGTCGGCGGTGTAGCCCGCAACGGTGTCAAAGAAGATGGGCAGGATGGTCACGACGATGACCGAGTGGGCGCTGTTGGCCCAGTCGTACATCATCCAGCTGATCTCCTGTTTGGTGAATTTTTTCAGGAAGCCCATGGAAGAAAACCTCCGCATTTGTTATTGCACGCATTTTGCGTGCTTGTATAATTATTGTAACATTTTGCTCCGTCAAAAACAACAAGCCCCGCCGACGTTTCGGTCAGCAGGGCGTAAAAGTTTTGTAATATTTTTGTGGCAGATTGACGGAGGAAGTTTGCGGTGCAGCACACTGCCGAGAAATACCCGTAGGGGCGCATTCCATATGCGCCCGTGGAATTGTGCCAAAGGCAGCGCGGCACGGGCGGATATAGAATCCGCCCCTACGGTGTTCGCTATTTTTTATCTTGCCCGCAGCTCCCAGAACGCCACGGCTCCTGCCGCGGCCACGTTCAGTGAGTCTACACCGTGCTGCATGGGGATCATGACAGTGTAGTCACAGTGGGCAATCGTGGTGCGGGCCAGGCCGTCGCCCTCTGTGCCCAGCACGATGGCAAGGCGCGGCGCGGCGCGCAGCGCGGGGTCATCGATGCTGACGGCGCGGCTGTCCAGCGCCATGGCGGCAGTTTTAAAGCCGAGCGCGTGCAGGCGGGCCATCCCGGCCTCGGGCCAGTCGGCAGAGCTGTCACCCAGCGTTGCCCACGGCACTTGGAACACCGTGCCCATGCTGACGCGGACGGCACGGCGGCAGAGCGGGTCGCAGCAGGACGGCGAGAGCAGCACCGCGTCCATGCCCAGTGCGGCGGCCCCGCGGAAGATGGCCCCGATGTTGGTGGAATCCACGATGCCCTCCAGCACCGCGACGCGGCGGGCGTCTCTGCACAGCGCCTCGACGCTGCGCGGCTGCGGACGGCGCATGGCGCAGAGCACACCCCGAGTCAGCGCGTAGCCGGTCAGGGCCTGCAGCACACTGCGGTCCGCGGTGTAGACGGCGGCGTCGGGGCAGCGGGCCAGCACGCCCGCGGCGGGGCCGTCGATCTGGCGGCGCTCCATCAAAAAGGAGAGCGGTTCGCACCCGGCGTCCAGCGCCGTGCCGATGACCTTGGGGCTTTCGGCGATGAAGATACCCTTTTCGGGCTCCAGCTTATTGCGCAGCTGGGCCTCGGTGAGCCTGGTGTAAGGAGCCAGCTCGGGGGCGGATAAATCTGTGATTTCGATAATATTCATGTTTTCATTTTTCCTTGTAGCGGTGTAGGGGCCGGGCATGCCCGGCCCTGCAGTAATACGGCAGGCGCACCGTTTGTCTCATATGCGTAGGGCGGGGGTGCCCTCACCCCGCCGTGAGCGTCCGCGTGGCCGTACCGTAAACGGGTCACATGGCGCGGTTGGCGGCGGCATGAGGGCATGCCGCCCTACAGTTTTCCCGGCAGCGGGTACCGACCGCAAGGCCGCGGGCCGGGCATGCCCGGCCCCTACAAAGCATACAACACTTCCGTAAAAATTGCAAACAAAACCCGCCGCCCATGGGGCTTGCAACCCACGGGCGGCGGTGTTCTATAGAATCCCTGTTCCCTCTAAAAGACTTTACAAATTACTCGACAGCGTCAAGAGCCTGTGCCAGATCGGCGATGATGTCGTCGACATGCTCGGTGCCGATAGACAGGCGGATCGTGTTGCGGCCGATGCCTACATCGGCAAGCTCCGCATCGGAGAGTTGGCCGTGGGTCGTGGTGGCCG
>ERZ827469.3196-NODE-3196-length-11119-cov-2.892534_pt1 | contig 11119 bp, 5 predicted proteins | sample MGYA00519917_ERZ827469 | MGnify/ENA primary metagenome ERZ827469 (study PRJEB31778, sample SAMEA3449314) | human gut metagenome | biome: human gut; feature: human-associated habitat; material: faeces | place: United Kingdom | collected 2010/2012 ... | reverse complement strand
TGCCGAATGTGGCGGTGGCCGAGCATTGAATCTCCCCGGAGAGAGCGCTGGATACGGACGTCCCGGACATTCCGGACATCACGCCAGTAAGCTGCGGGGTCATAAGCGCGGCCATAATCGCACCGCCGAGCCAAGGGTCGACGTCCAGTTTCTTGGCCGCATTGTAAGCGATCATAATCGGCAGAACGGTGAACACACCCTCCCAAATCGCCTTGAGTAGTATCCAACCGGTGGACGTCTCGCCATCAGGCACAATGCCGAGTGCAACGATCACGTTGACGATGGCGATGACCAGCGAGGCACCGAGTAGCACGCCCAGAATCGGGCGGAACGAGTCGGACAGGTACTCGAAGAACGAGTCCATCCACGCGACTTTGCCGCGCACCTTGGCGCGTTCGGCGGCTTTGACGTCGGCATCGGACTGCGCCTTGTCGCCGGCGACCGCGCCCTTGCCAGCGCCGACGCCCGCCATCTCGGGCAGGTGCATGATGTTCTCGTACATCGTGGCGACCGCGCCGCCGATGACGACCTGGTAACGGTCGCCGGACTGCGGCACCGCTCCCAGCACGCCCTTCATGGTCTCCAGCCGGTGCTGGTCTACTTTGCCCGCGTCGACGAGTTCGAAGCGCAGGCGAGTCGCGCAGTGCGTCAGGCTCTTGACGTTGCCCGCGCCACCGATCGCTTCGATGATCTGCGATGCAGTTGATGCTGCCATCTCACATCCCTTTCCGTGAATCTTCCATTGATCCGTCTCCGGTGCCGGGCCGCAAAAAAAGACCTGAGATATGGATAGTCCTATCCGTATCTCAGGTCTTGCGTCTTGTCGACTTGCAACCCTGCATTGAGTCGATTGATATGTTAACTTCAGATGAACTGCGACACGCCGATAAATCACAAAGATGGCATCGCAACCATTCGGGCGATGAGCGGGTGGCCGATGCGCCCCGCCTTTCATCTATATAAACATCCATATAAGCATCATCGCCGGCTCATGCGACGCATGTTTCGCGGGCACCCGTCACTGTGCGCGGGTCACGTCACGCTGTGCGACCCCGCACCGAGTGACGCTATGACGAAAACCCTTGCAATCACTGGGCTTTGGGGATATCGTCACTGTGCGAGGGGTCGCGCAGCGTGACGCACCCCGCGCACAGTGACGCAAAACCCGCGCAGCGTGACGACCGGTCGGAACATAGAGCACCGACCGGCCGTATGGCGTGGAACCATTTTCGGATCTCGCCACGCGAGACATCACCCGCAATTGACGGGGCGGGCGGCGCGCTCGCGGCTCAGCCCGCACGCACGCCGCCTTACGGACGCATCACGGCGCCCATCCGCGAAGACCCGCTACCGATCTTCCGGGAAGCGGCGGCTCCGGTCGTGGTGAAATCGGAGCCCTTGGACTGCAGCGAGGCCACGGCCGTCACCTTGTGCGAGCCGGGCGCAAGCGCCTTCGGCAGACGAACCGTCCAGGCACCGGCGTTCCCGACGATCGCGACGTAGCTCTTGCCATCCACCGTCACCGTGACCTTCGCGCCGGCGGCGGCATCGACCATACCGGATATCTGGCCGGCGGCGAGCTTGGCGAACTTCGGCTGTCCGACGTTGATGGACAGGTTGAAGCCGTGCTTGAACATCGCCTCGGCGTTGTACTTGCCGTCAACGATGGCGAAGCCACCGGCGACCGCATCGTCATCGGCCGCGTCATCGCAGGAGCTCATGTTGCCGTACGAATCCACGCCGATCGAGTAGTGGCCGGACACGATGGCACCGCCCGAGTCGCCGCTCAGCAGGAAGGCGCTGAAGTGGAAGCCGTACACGTCGAGCAGCTCGCCGTTGTCGTTCACGCTTTCGGTGACCTTGTCGGCGGTGACGACGCCGCATGTCCAACCGCTGGTCGAACCGGACTTGCAGGCGGGCATGCCGATGGTGACGCAGACGCGTCCCAGACCTGCAACGGGATGCCGTCATCCTGCGTGAAATTACCCACACCCTTGGTGGTCAGGTCTGGGCCGGTGGCGTCTGCGCCCCACGTGGACAGCTCGGCCGGGTTCTTGTACTTGCTCGTGGACAGGTGGTCGAGCATACCGGCATCGTTGTTGTCGCCGACGTGGCCGTATGCGGTCGCGCCGACGGTGTCGCGCAAATCGGAGACGTTCTCCTTGCGGCTGCGTACGTGGTGGATGCCGGGCACTACCACGAACGCAGCCGATGGCACTGTCACTTTCGACAGCTGCCGTTCGACGCTGCCGGCACGTACGAGTACACGCTCGTGCAGGTCGCCGGCAACGCCGATGGCGTCACGTATGACAGCACCGAGTACGCGGCGACATCACCGTGACCGCGACGGCCGACAACACGCTGACCGCCGCCGTCTCGTATGCGAAGGATGGCGAGACCGTTGACGCGGTCACGTTCGCCAACGTGTACAAGGCGCCGACGAAGCCTGGCGAGCCGACGCAGCCGGCTGAGCCCGTTAGTTAAGCCCGGTACCAAGCCGACCAAGCCCAGCAAGCCGAAGGTCACGATCTTCAAGCCGCAGGTTCAGGTCGCGCCTTCCGCCGATGCGGTGAAGACGCTCGCGAAGACCGGTTCCACGACCGGTGCCATCGTGATTGCCGCCCTCTTCGCGGCAAACGCCAATCCATCAACCTCTCGCCGGTTCCAAGCGCCTTTGATTCCCCGTGCCGTTGGCATATCGGCGTCGATGGTCAACACAGACCGCCTCTGCCGTGCCATTTCCACTCATCCCTTCCTCCCGCGTCTCCATCCCCTATGTTCCGCCCTTCGCCATCCTGTCCTCCGGGGCTATCCGTCGTACTCTGTCACTCCACTAATCAATCCTCTAGGGTCAATCGAGCTTCCTCGCATCCTTTTCGCCGTGCCCCTTTTCCGCCATGTCCCTTTCCTCCGTGTCTCTTTTCGATGCATTCTTTTCCGCCCCCTCCCCGCCGTCATCCTCTTATCTGGTACACCGGTACATTACGGGTTCAAATAGCCGTTATTCACAATTGCATGTGCGAAATGGTCGTTTTTGGGCTTTGAAACGACCATTTCGCACGGGGAATACCAGATAACGGCTATTTGAACCCGTAATGTACCGGTGTACCTAATGACAGAGCGGATAGAGCTGGGCGCACATGGCATGCGCAGGCAGCACGCCCGGCAACATCACCAACATTCTCGAACAAAAAATCACAATTTCTCACAAAAACGTAACCCAAATGACACCGGTCGTGGCAAAATAGAAGCATGGTAGCAAACAATGCGGGCAAGCCCGCCACCCCAGCTGATCTGATCAATGTCGACGAAGTCATCGGCAAGTACTATGACCTCGTCCCCGACCCGGCGGTTCCGGAGCAGCGTGTCATCTTCGGCACGTCCGGCCACCGTGGCTCGTCACTGAAGACCTCGTTCAACGAGGCCCACATCGTCGCCATCACACAGGCCATCGCCGAGTACCGCAAGAAGGCCGGCGTCACCGGCCCGCTGTACCTCGGACGCGACACCCACGCCCTGTCCGGTCCGGCCGAGAAGACCGCCATAGAGGTGCTCGTCGCCAACGGCGTGCACGTGCGCGTCGACTCCCGCGGCGATTTCGTCCCCACGCCAGTCGTCTCCCAGGCGATCCTGACGCACAACCGCGCGGCCGACGGCACCCAGCGCTTCGAAGGCGAGGGCCTGGCCGACGGCATCGTCGTGACCCCGTCCCACAACCCGCCGACCGATGGCGGCTTCAAGTACGATCCGGTCACCGGCGGCCCGGCACCGGCCGAGACCACCAACGCCATCGCCGCCCGCGCCAACGAACTGCTCGGCGACTTCAAGTCCATCAAGCGAGTGCCCTACGAGGAGGCCATCAAGTCCGAGTACGTCGAGGGCTTCGACTTCCGCGAGCACTACGTGGACGACCTGGAGAACGTCATCGACTTCGACGTGATCCGCAACTCCGGCGTGCGTCTGGGCATCGATCCGCTCGGCGGCGCTTCCGTGAACTACTGGCCGCTCATCAACGAGAAGTACGGCCTGAACATCGGCGTGGTGCGCCCCGAGGTCGACCCGACCTGGCGCTTCATGACCATCGACCACGACGGCAAGATCCGCATGGATCCGAGCTCCCCGTACGCGATGAAGGGTCTGGTCGATTCCCTCAACAACGGCGCTTGGGACAAGTACGATCTGGTCGGCGGCACCGACCCGGACGCCGACCGCCACGGCATCGTCTGCCCGAACTGGGGCGTGATGAACCCGAACCATTACATCGCCGTGTGCGTCGAGTACCTGTTCGGCGGCAACCGTCCGGGCTGGCCTGAGGGCGCAGCCGTGGGCAAGACGCTGGTCTCCTCTTCCCTGATCGACCGCGTGGCCGCATCGATCAACGCGAAGGTCATCGAAGTGCCGGTGGGCTTCAAGTGGTTCGTGGACCCGCTGTTCAGCGGCGAAGTCGCCTTCGGCGGCGAGGAGAGCTCCGGCATGAGCTTCCTGCGCCGCGACGGCCGCGTGTGGACCACCGACAAGGATGGTCTGATCCCCGACCTGCTGGCCGCCGAGATCACCGCCAAGACCGGCAAGAACCCCGCGCAGCTGCATCAGGATCAGGTGGCCCGCTTCGGCGAGAGCTGGTACAAGCGCGTTGACACCCCGACCACGCTGGAACAGAAGGCTAAGTTCGCCAAGCTCACCGGCGATGACGTGACCGCCACGCAGCTGGCCGGCGAGGACATCACCGCCAAGCTGACCGAGGCGCCGGGCAACCACGCCAAGATCGGCGGCCTGAAGGTCACCACCAAGGATAACTGGTTCGCGGCGCGTCCTTCCGGCACCGAGAACATCTACAAGGTGTACGCCGAATCCTTCGTCTCCCCCGAGGCCCTCGACAAGGTGCTCGACGAGGCCAAGCTCGTCGTCGACAAGGCATTGGGCGAATGAGATCCATGCAACGCATGGCCGGGCTGACGGCCCGTTAGCCACCAAACGACCGACCCCGAGGCCCTTTGCGGATCAGCTTCCGCGAAGGGCCTTCGCATTACACCCATGGGCCGTCTGGATGAACGCCGTGACCGGACCCACCTCGGGTGTGGATAACCATGTGGATAAGTCCGATTCACGCTTCGCTCCGCCCACCGCATCTGATATGATGACGGTATCGTAGCCGCATAGGACAGGACTACGGCTCCGACTTCGGCGCGCGTGCGTACAGTGGTGCGCCCACTCGCGTCGACCGGTCCCATCGTCGCCAAGGAAGGGGACGAAAGACGGATACACCTCGGTTTGGGCGCACCACCATCCGCATAAGTAAGGACATCACCATGACCAGCACCAGCAGCACCGACGTTCCATCCGCGATTTCCGCGGACGCCCTCATCATCGGATTCGGCAAGGGAGGCAAGACATTGGCCGCAAAGCTCGCTTCAACGGGCCGAACGGTCATCGTGGCCGAAGCGAGCGCCGACATGTACGGCGGCACCTGCATCAATATCGGATGCCTGCCGTCCAAATCACTGATCCTCTCCGCCGATCGGGCGCGGCGAGAGGGCGCGAACCGTACCGCCGAAACCCGCGAAGCGGCATTCGAAGCCGCCATCAGGGAGAAGCGGCGCATCACCGCGATGTTGCGCGACCGGAACTACCATAAGCTGGCCGACCAGGGCAACATCACCGTGATCACCGGCCGCGCGCGCTTCACCGGCGCCCACAGTGCGGAAATCACCACCGCCGACGGACCGGTCGCCGTGGCCGCGGACATGATGTTCATCAACACCGGTGCTACGCCGCACATTCCGGACATTCCCGGCATTCGCACCACTCCGGGCGTATACACCAGCACCGGTCTGATGGACGTCGACGAGCTTCCGCAACGGCTGGTGATCATCGGCGCCGGATTCATCGGACTTGAGTTCGCTTCGATGTTCGCCGATTTCGGCACGGCGGTCACCGTGCTGCAGCACAGCGACGAGTTCCTGCCACGCGAGGACGAGGATGTGGCGGCCGCGATCCGTGCACAGCTGGAATCGCAGGGGGTCAGGTTCCTGTTCGGCGCGGACACCAAGGCGATCACATCGGCGGATGACGGCATCAGGCTGTCCGTCTCGATGAGGGGCACGTCGGACGTCGGCTCCGAAGCGCGTCTGTGCCTGTCCACCGACGCGGTGTTGGTGGCCACCGGACGCACGCCGAACGTCGAGGGCCTGAATCTCGAGGCGGCGGGCGTGGAACTCACCGAACGCGGCGCCGTGAAGGTTGACGACCTGCTGCGTACCACCGCCGACGGCATCTGGGCTTTGGGCGACGTGAACGGCGGCCCGCAGCACACGTACATCTCGCTGGACGACTACCGCGTAGTATGGTCTCAGCTGAACGGTTCCGCGCGCCCGTACACGCTGAGCGACCGTCGCAACGTGCCGTCAAGCACGTTCCTGCACACGCCGTATTCGCGTGTGGGCCTGAATGAGCGCGAGGCGAAGGCGGCGGGACTGGATTACGTGGTCAAGCGACTGCCGGTGGCCACGGTGCCCAAGGCCCAGGTGATGCGTCGACCGGAGGGCATGATGAAGGCGCTCGTCGAGAACGGCACCGACCGCATTCTCGGCGCGATGCTGCTCGCCGCCGAATCGCACGAGGTGATCAACATCGTCAAGCTGGCGATGGATATGGGCGCGCCGGCCAGTACACTGCGCGACATGATGTTCACGCATCCGACCATGGCCGAAGCGCTGAACGACCTGTTCGCGTAACGGTCGCGGATCGCGCTTGTCCGCGATACATTTGCACAGCGTCCAACAAATCGGGGCTCCCCTCCTTGGATTGGAGGGGAGCCCCTTGGGTTATCGGCTAGTCAGCCTGCCGTCACGCCTCGCGGCGGCGACGGGCGTAGGCCATGGCGCCCAGGCCAGCACACGTGGCGAGCGCGATGATGATCGCGAACACCTGCACGTCGGCGCCGGTCTTGGAGATGTCGTCACCCTTATGAGTGCCGCTCTGGGTTCCGTCGCCCTTGTTGCCACCGGGTGCCTGCGACTTGAGAGTCAGGCCCTTGATGGCGGCTTCAAGCGCGTCGGCCATCGCGTCGACCTTGCTCTGCTGGTCGATGGTCAGTCCGCGCTTCACGGCCTTCTTGGCCGCCTCGAACTTCGCCACCGAGTCGGCGGTGTAGCCGCTCAGGTCCGAGGGGACCTTGGCGAGCAGGTCATCGATCTTGCCGTAGTCCGCGGACTTGTAGGCAAGCTTGGCCTCGGCGGCTTCGAACGCCTCCTTGGCTTCGGTGAACTCGGCAATCCCGACTTCGCCTTCACCGGCGGCGGCCAGCTTCTTCAGCGCCTTGTAGGCGTCGGAGTAGGCCTTGTAGCTGGCGTCGGTGTAGTAGCCCTTGTCGTTGTCCTTGAGCTTGATGCCGTCCACGTAGTCCTTGACGCCGGTGGCGCGGGCATCCAGCTTGGCGACCGCAGCGTCGATGGCGGCGACGCGCTCGGCGAGCTCCTTGACGGTGCCGGACTTGTACAGCGTGTCGAGACCCTTGACGACCGGGTCGGAGGTGGTGTCGTCCTTCGCGGCGAGCAGCTTGGAGAGCACCTCGTAGCTGGCCGTGGTGTACTTGGACGAGTCAACCTTGCCGGCTTCGGCGACCTTCGCCTTGAGTTCGACGGTGGAGACCAGGGCCTCCTTCGCCGCCTTCATGGCGTCGATGTTCTGCTGGTTGAGGCCGGCATCCCCCTTGACCTTGTCGCTCTTCGCCTTGGCGATGGCGTCGGTCAGGGCCTTGTAGCTGTCGGTGGTGTACTCGCTGCCGTTAACCTTTTCCATGTCGGCGATGGTCTCGTCGAGCACGGTGGTGTCGGGCGGCGTCGTGGTGCGCACCAGCGCGTTCTCGGCGGCGGTCAGCGCGGTCAGCGCGGCGGCCACCGAATCGGTGGTGCCGTTGACCAGCTTCGCCTTTGCTGCCTTGAGCGCGTCGGAGTACGCCTTCCACGAGTCGGCGGTGTAGTTCGCCTCCACGTAGTTGCTCTCGTGCGCGATCTGGGCCTTGAGGGCGGCGACGTTCACCAGCGCGGTCTTGGCGGTGGTGTAGTCGGCGGTCTTGGTCTTGAACGCGGCCGGCTTGGTTCCGTCAGCGGCGATCAGGGCGTCGAGCGCCTCCTTAGCGGCCTTGAAAGCCGCGTAGGAGTTCGTGGTGTAGTCGGCCTCGTCGATCGTGGCGAAGCTGTCGACGGCGATCGTCGCGAGCTCACGCTGGTAGGTGGAGTCCTTCAGCGCGGCGAGAGCGTCATCGACGGCCTTCTTGAGGCTTGCGGCGTCTGCTGTGGACAGGTTGTTCGTGTCCTTCAGCGCTTCCTTGACCTCGTCGAGCGCGTCGGTGTACGCGGTGAACGTCACTGTCGTGTAGAAGTGGCCGTCGTTGGTGACGGCTTCGTCCACGAGCTTGCGCAGCGCGGCGACCGCGGCGGCGTCAGCCTTGGTCTGCGCGGCGTCGATGGCGCTTTGCACGGCGCTGGCTGCGGCGTCGATCGAAGCCTTGCCGACCAGCGGGCTGCCGTACACAGCCTGGGCGGTGGCCTTGGCCTCGTCATACGCGGTCTTGGCGTTCGCGGTCCAGGCGGAAGTGTCGACGGTCGCGTCGATCTTCGCCTTGAGCGCCGCCTTGGCCGTGGTGATGTCGGCGTCGGTGTCGGCCGAGTCGAGCGTGATGAACTCGGAGATCTCGGGGATGGCGTCGCCCCACGCGATCTTGACGCTGAGCAGCTGCTTGCCGTCCGGCACCTTGAACTCGTTGATCGCCTGTTCCAGCGTTCCGAACGTCACCTCGGAGGTGGAGCGGGCGGCTGTACGAGCCGTCACACCGGAAGTGGTTCCGGTCGCCGCGTCGTACACCGTACCGGTGACGGTCGCGCCACTGGCGGCACCCGACTGCACGATGCGGAACGACTTGATGTCGCTCGGGTCATCGATCTTGTAGGTCAGGGAGCCATTGGCCGCACTCGGCTTGTACGTGGTGGTCAGGTCGCCGTCGATCATGTTGCTCGGCGCGTGGCCGCGCTCCTCGACCTTGGTGGCGGAGAACGCCGCGTTCGCCTCGGTGGAGACGTAGGCGCCCTGATTCACCATGAACTCGTTGAACGCGAGTGCACGCTGCGGGTAGTCGGCGGTGGTCAGCAGACGCAGGTAGCGCATGCCGGTGCCGTTGGCGATGTCGTCCTTGCCGTAGTAGAAGACGTTCGGGTAGTTGGAATCGGTCTTCTTGTTCGTGTCGCTTATGTCGCCGAACGCGGTCGTGGTGTCGGTGTCGGACACACCGTCGCCAATCTCGAACGCGTCAACCCAGGTCTTGCCATCGACGGACATCTGCACCTTGGTGTCGCGGATGTAGTCGTACTGCGTGTCCTGCGTGTAGATGCGCAGCGAGGTGATGTCGATCGGCTGACCGAGATCGAACACCGCGGTGTTGCCCTGTCGCGGCTGGCCGGCGAACTTGATGACCGTGGTCATATCGCCGTCGAACGCGTTGCCGCTTTCGCGGGTGTCGGTTCCCCAATCGGTGCGCTTCTGGATGTCGGACGAGACCAGCTTGCCGAACTTGCCGACCGTGGAAAAGCCGACCTTGAGCTTGTCGACCGAGAAGGCCGCTCCGTCGGTGTCATTGATCACGCGCACGTAGCGGGCGGTCTTGCCCGTGAGGTTGCCCGGCTCGACAGTGGTCCAGACGAGTCCGTTGTCGGAGATCTGCAGGCTGGGGTTCGCGTTGCCGGTGTTCAGCTCGACGTCGGTCAGATCACGGATCGCCAGCAGATCGAGTCCGGCGTACTGGCCGCCGTCAAGCATCGTGTGCGATTTGTCGAACAGCTCCGCCGTATTGGCGCCCAGCGTGGCGGTGTACCCGTGCTGCGTCTTGTTCGTGTACACCGACTTGAGCGGATCGGCGGTCTCGGGCGGGGTCACGGTGATCTCGGCCACGCGCCACCACACGTTCTTGGCGGCGGTGTTGCGGATGCGTACGTAGCGCCCGGTCACGTTGCCGCTCACCGTGGAGGTGACGTCGTCTCTCAGGTCACCAAGCTTGGTCCAGGTGGCCTTGTCATCGCTGACCTCGACGACGCCCTGGCTCGGACGGTCGTCGGGGCTGGAGGCATGACCGGTAATCGTGACCTCGCCGATCGGCTTGCTGGAGCCCAGATCGACGATCACGGCCGCGCCGGCCGCGATCTTGTCGCCGTTCGGGTCCTTGAGGTAGGTGATCGTGGACGGGTTGCCGTCGATCATCTGCTCCTTGGTGCTGCTGTAGGTGGCGTTGAGGTTCTCCAGCTGCACGCCAGTCGCCGTGTACGGAGCGAGAGTCTCCTTCTCGACCTTGTTGACGTCGATGCCCTTGATGCCGAGCCACAGGTCATCGCCGTTGTCGGCGGTGGCGATCAGTCGCACGCCGGTGACGCCGGTGATGTTCAGACCGGTGACTTTGATCGGCTCCTCGGAGCCCTTCGGGCGCTCGAACGTCGCATCCGGCACGTCGGTCCAGTTCTCGCCGTCCGTGGTGGTCTGCAGCTTGGAGTGGTAGAAGTGGTTCTTGCCGCCGTTGAACGCGAAGCGGATGCTCTTGAGCGTGGTGGCCTTGCTGAACTTCACGCCGACGTAGTTGCCCTTGTGCAGGTAGTTCGGGTTCTGGAACACCGTGACCGTGCTGTCTTTGCCATCGAAGATGTCTTCGATCGAGCCGGAGGTCGGCGTGGTGAACACGTCGCTGATGTACGTCTTGGTCACGACGTTCGGGTCGGCCTCCTGCTGCACCTTGTTGGACAGGTAGGAGTCCATCGCCTTGATGAACGGCACGATGTGCTGCACGCCGACTTCGGCGTACTCGGTGTGGTTCACGTAGTAGAAGCCGTGCTTCTTGGACGCGGCGAACGCGGACTGCGCGTCGGAGTACTCCTTGAGCGTCGAGGACGTGTCGCCGTTCAGCGCGGCCTCGATACCCGCGATGTAGGCGAGCGCGGCCTTGGTGGTGTCATCCCAGCAGTCGATCCACGGGGCGATCTGCTCGTTGGCGTCCTGCCCGGTGTAGTCCTTGCCGATGTCGCCGAGCATCTTCGCATCGCCCTTGGCGCGGTAGGTCTTGGCTGCCTTCTGCAGCGTG
>ERZ827469.3194-NODE-3194-length-11119-cov-4.940076_pt1 | contig 11119 bp, 9 predicted proteins | sample MGYA00519917_ERZ827469 | MGnify/ENA primary metagenome ERZ827469 (study PRJEB31778, sample SAMEA3449314) | human gut metagenome | biome: human gut; feature: human-associated habitat; material: faeces | place: United Kingdom | collected 2010/2012 ... | reverse complement strand
CTGATGCCACAAACATGAACTGGTCTGAAACTTACACAGCACTTCAGCAGAACACAGTAGAAGGTCAGGAGAATCCGCTTCCCGCTATCGACGCTGCAAGTGTTCAGGAGGTTCAGCCTTACTGCTCTATGTGGGATGCAATTTATGACTGCCTGTTCTTCTGTATCAACGAAGACATCTACAACAGTCTCACACCACAACAGCAGGAAGTTGTTGACGAGGCAGGACAGAAAGCAGTTGAATATGAGCGTTACATCAACCGCTCCGGAGATGACGAGATCAAAGAACGCTGGGCAAGCCAGAACGGTGTAACAATCACAGAAAAAGAAGACATGGACATCGACTCCTTCAAAGAAGCAGTTGACGGTATCGATGACTGGTTTGTAAACGAACTGAAGAGCCAGGGCTATGACGATGCCCAGGATCTGGTTGATCTTTTCACAAAGGACTCCTTCAACACAGTGGAAGATTACAGTAATCTGGACTGGCCGGAAACAACCTGGAACTTCGCATGCTCCACTACTGAGACAAGTACCTGGGCTGACGGCGGACGTAAGTTCGGTGAACTGATGGAAAAAGCTACAGGCGGAAAGGTTAAAGTCAATATTTATGCAGCTGACCAGCTTACAAACGGCAACCAGTCCGAAGGTATTCAGGCTCTGATGAATGGGGACCCGGTTCAGATCTCCATGCACTCCAACTTGATCTACTCTGCATTTGATCCACGTTTCAACGTTGTTTCTCTTCCGTTCGTCTATGATTCTTACGACGATGCAGATGCGAAATTCGATGGCGAAGCTGGTGAAAAACTGAAAGAAATCCTTGGCGAATACGGACTCCACTGCATGGGTATCGCAGAAAACGGTTTCCGCGAGATCACAAACAGCAAACATGAAATCAAATCTGTAGATGATATGAAGAACCTGAAGGTCCGTGTAGCAGGTTCCAACCTTCTGATGGAATGCTACAAGAGATGGGGTGCTGATGCCACAAACATGAACTGGTCTGAAACTTACACAGCACTTCAGCAGAACACTGTTGAAGGTGAGGAAAATCCACTTCCTGCTATTGACGCAGCAAGCGTTCAGGAGGTTCAGCCTTACTGTTCCATGTGGGATGCAATTTATGACTGTCTGTTCTTCTGCATCAATCAGGATATCTACGACGGCCTCACACCACAACAGCAGGTAGTTGTTGATGAATGCGGTCAGAAGGCAGTTGAATACGAACGTTACATCAACCGTTCCAGCGACAATGAGATTAAAGAACGCTGGGAATCCAAAAACGGCGTAACCTTCACAGAGAAAGCTGATATGGATATCGATTCTTTCAAGAAAGCTGTAGACGGCGTAGACGACTGGTTCGTAAATGAGCTGAAGAGCCAGGGCTACGAAGACGGCCAGGATCTGGTTGATCTGTTTACCAAATAATCCTTACGGTTACAAAACTCCATAAAAATAAATGAACAGGGTATGAAGTTTCATCAGATTACGATGAACTTCATACCCTGTTTTGTTTTTAATAATATAGAACGTAAAGTACTTGATATCTTCTATTTTTCACGTTATACTGAACAAGTATAATTGAACAGACCCGGATGCAAAGTTTCGACCCCTGCCCTCCAGTTTCACGAAAGGAGGGTGATGCCCGATGAACACAATGGAAGTCCTTACTTTATTGTTAGTAATTTTTACGGCATTGACTTACATAGATCAACATAAAAAGAAATAAGCATCCCACCGCCCAAAGTTGGATGCTTAATTTCTTTACTCATTAATTATACCGAGGGCAACCGGAACACGCTTCCGGTCATCTTCTAAGTAGATTATACAATGGGGCACTTGATTTTTCAAGTGCCCTTTTTTATAAAGTAAAGCAGACATTCGCAATCCGCTTCGCGACCTGCGTTCAAATCTCAGATTTTCAGATAGGATTTAATTTTCTCCTCATGCAGTTCTTCTCCAATCACGATCAGGACCTCCTGTCCTACATGAAGCGGTCGGATTGTAATTTCATTCTTCGTAGCATTTAATTCAATCCACTGCCGTCTATCGCACTCTGCCCATGCAGATAGTCCAGAACCGTCTTCGCTGTCACTGTCTACTCTCATAAATCCCTTCATCCGGAACACACGCCCGCATTCAGAATCAGACAGAATCTTCTCAGCTGCTTCCCGCAGCTCCTTCTCAGTCATCTTCACATTCATAAAGTACAGAGAAGTAAAGGCATCCTCTGCCTCAAACTCCGGTTTCCTGTAGCTTGCCATCACATATCCACAGGATGCGATTCTGTCAAAGTCCTCTTTCGACATCTCATCCCAATTCTTGTGGATAATATTAACTGTATCCACATCATCCATTTCACAGCAAAATCTCCTGCTGCAATGAACCTTCTCCAACGCCTGATTCACATGCTTAATCGTACCCTGGATTTCCTCGGGTGATGCGTCCTGGCTCTTGCTCATCACAATGCATCCGGCATCTGCCACCTCAGAAGCCAGAATGAAATCCGCCTCCTCTGACAGATCACGCTCCAGCTTAGAATCCACAATTGCAATCACATTCCCAATCTGATACCAACGATTTAACGGCTCCTCATGAAGAATATCAAAGAACTCATCCACATCAAAAATCCCAGACGGCTCCACGATCACACGGTCATAACCGCACATACCCATAGCAATCAGTTTCGTCTTAAATCTCCTCCTGTGGCAGTCCTTATCACACCCTCCTGAGATCATCTCCAGCTCACAGTTCTCTCCCATCAGATCCTGAAGCAACATCATATCCACATTCACAGCCCCGTAATCATTCTCCAGAATCCCAATATTATTACCAGCATCCATCAGATACTGCGCATACTTCCTGATAAACGTCGTCTTCCCTGAACCAAGAAAACCAGTGATCAGATCTATCTTTACCATCGTATATCTCTCCCTTGCTGCTGCATAATTTTTCTTTTTTATCCGTAAACCGGAACTTCATCATCTGTGATCCACATACCTGTACGATCATAGCATTATAACGCAGAAAACGCAACGCCCGCAAAGAAAGACCACAATTATTCATGTTCTGAAATAATTGCAGTCTTTCTGATAGTTCCTTATGACAATTCCAGCTTACCGGTATAAAGCTGATAATAAGTTCCTTTTAACTTAATGAGATCTTCATGGTCGCCTCTTTCAATGATCTTTCCATGATCCAGTACAATGATGGCATCACTGTTTCTGATAGTTGAAAGTCTGTGGGCGATTACAAATACAGTACGGCCTTTCATCAGGTTATCCATACCTTTCTGTACGATACTCTCTGTACGGGTATCAATACTTGAAGTTGCTTCATCCAGGATCAGTACAGGCGGATTGGCTACTGCTGCTCTTGCAATGGAGAGAAGCTGGCGCTGTCCCTGGGACAGTTCCTCACCGTCTCCGCTTAACATGGTATCGTAACCTTTTGGAAGCATTTTGATAAACTGGTCTGCATGAGCCAGTCTTGCTGCCTCGTATACTTCCTCATCTGTAGCATCCAGTTTACCATAGCGGATGTTTTCTTTAATAGTTCCTGTAAACAGGTGAGTATCCTGAAGTACGATTCCCAGAGAACGTCTCAGGTCATCCTTCTTAATCTTGGTAATGTTGATTCCATCGTAACGGATCTTACCTTCCTGAATATCGTAGAAACGGTTGATCAGGTTTGTGATTGTTGTCTTTCCTGCACCTGTGGAACCTACGAAAGCAAGTTTCTGTCCCGGCTTGGCGAAGAGGCTGATGTCTTTCAGAATAACTTTGTCCGGGTTATATCCGAATGTAACATCTTCGAATCGGACATCTCCTGTCAGTTCTGTATAAGTAACGGAGCCATCTGCAGAATGTGGATGTTTCCATGCCCACATGCCTGTTCTCTCTTTGCATTCTGTGATATTGCCGTTGGCATCCTTTCTTGCATTAACAAGTTCTACGTAACCTTCATCCTCTTCCGGCTTCTCGTCAATGAGCCTGAAGATACGTTCTGCACCTGCAAGTGCCATAACAATGGCATTAAACTGCTGTGCCACCTGCATGAATGGCTGGGTAAAGCTCTTGGTGAACTGTAAATAGGAAGCCATAACACCGAGGGTAATGCCGCCCACACCTGTTACAGAGAGAAGTCCCCCAAGTACTGCTGTCAGTACGAACTGCAGGTTACCGATGTTACCGATCACCGGTCCCATCATATTTCCGTATTTATTGGCATTTGCGGAGCTCTTGAAAAGTGCTTCATTGAGTTTGTCGAATTCTTCTTTTGATTTATCTTCGTGGTTGAAAACTTTTACCACACGCTGACCATTCATTCGTTCTTCCACGAAACCGGTCACATCTGCCAGAGATACCTGCTGACGGATGAAATATTTGCCACTGTTGGAACCAATCTTACTGGTAACCTTCAGCATAATAAAAATGATCACAACTGCCAGAATCGTAAGCAGCGGACTTAACAATAACATGGAAATAAAGGTAACCACGATCGTAAACAGTGCCATCAGTGCCTGCGGGATCGCCTGGCTGATCATCTGTCGCAAGGTATCTGTATCGTTAGTATAAAGGCTCATGACAGATCCGTTTGTATTCTGGTCGAAGTAACGGATCGGAAGAGTCTGCATATGCTCGAACATATCATCACGGACACTCTTAAGAACACCCTGACCGATATAAACCATCATTCGGGTATAAATAAATGTGGCAATCACACCAAGTGCGAAAATGCAGCCAAGGACTGCAAGTGCCTTATAGAGTTCTGCAAAGTTCGGATCTGTCTGTCCGATCAGCGGGATGATAAAGTCATCCAGCAGAAATTTCAGGGACAGGGATACTGCAATACTTGCTGCGGAACTGATAAAGATGCAGATAAATACGATGATAAACTGTATCTTATGGGTTCCTGTCATATATTTCAGAAGTCTTTTGGCAGTTTGGATGGTGTTCTGATCTAATTTTTTCTTCTTATTCATCGTCTCCGCCTCCTTTGACCTGTGATTCATATACTTCTCTGTAAATATCATTTGTCTTCAGCAGTTCTTCTGAAGTACCCACACCTGCGATCTTACCGTCATCCAGTACGATGATCTGATCTGCATCTTCAATAGAAGAAACTCGCTGTGCGATAATAATCTTTGTTGTGTTCGGGATCTCCTCGCGGAAAGCCTTACGTATCAGGGCATCTGTTCTTGTATCTACTGCACTGGTAGAGTCATCCAGGATCAGGATCTTCGGTTTCTTGAGAAGAGCCCTTGCAATACACAGACGCTGCTTCTGACCGCCGGATACGTTGTTACCGCCCTGAACGATCATTGTATCGTAGCCATCCGGGAACTCACTGACGAATCCATCTGCCTGGGCCAGCTTACAGACCCTCCGAACTTCTTCCTCACTGGCATGTTCATCACCCCAGCGAATATTGTCATAGATGCTTCCTGAGAACAGCACATTTTTTTGAAGTACCATGGAAACCTGGTCACGAAGTACTTCCAGATTGTAGTTGCGTACATCCACGCCTCCCACCTGGACATTACCCTTTGTGACATCATAGAGTCTGGGGATCAGCTGCACCAGGGTAGACTTTGCACTTCCGGTTCCGCCGATGATACCTACTGTCTGACCGGATTTAATATGAAGATTTACATCCTTCAGGGAAAGATTTCCTCCCTCTCCTGCATAGCTGAAATCTACATGATTAAAGTCAATGGAACCATCTGCCACATTCTTTACTGCATCAGCTTTATCCTGCATCTCAGGAACTTCATCCAGAACCTCTACAATACGGTCTGTGGATGCTTCTGCTATCATGATCATAACAAACACGAAAGTTACCATGTTCAGGGACATGAGAATCTGAAGTGCGTAGACAATGATACTTGTCAGCTCACCGGTTTCCATGCCACCGAGAACAATTCCTCTTCCGCCAATTACAACAATGATAATGATTACAGTATACATGGCAAACATCATAACCGGTGAGTTCCATGCAACGATTTTCTCTGCTTTAGTAAACAGATTATAAACATATCTGGAAATTCCATGGAATTTCTCAATCTCATAGTCCTCTCTTACGAAAGCCTTAACTACACGTGAGGCATTTACATTCTCCTGAACGGAATTGTTCAGGTTGTCATATTCATCAAAGACCTTGATGAAATGCGGATGTGCCTTTTTCGCAATAAAGATCAGTGTACCGCCAAGGACAGGAACAACTATCAGGAAAAGCATTGCAATCGGTTTGTTGATCGTCAGTGTCATAATCCATGACAGGATGATCATAAACGGTGCCCTGGCAAGAAGGCGGATACTCATCATGTATGCCTGCTGTACATTTGTGATATCAGTGGTCAGTCGTGTGACCAGACCTGATGTTGAAAAGTGGTCGATATTTTTAAAGGAAAAATCCTGCACCTTATAAAAAATATCGTGTCGTAAATTCTTCGCATATCCTGCTGCTGCAACTGCCGCCATATTTCCGGCCTGTACGCCGAAGAACAGGGAAAGCATTGCCATTGCAACAAGGATGACTCCACGCTGGATGATATAGCTCATATCTCCGTTTGCAATACCTACGTCGATAATCTTCGCCATCTCCAGAGGAATCAGAACTTCCATCAGTACTTCCAGGATTACAAGGATCGGAGCCAGTACAGACTGCTTCTTGTATTCCCGGACTGAACGTAAAAGTTTCTTATTCATCTTCGTCAATGTCCTCCTTATGTCTCGTTATTTCTGTTAAAAATCATTCCTGCTATCGCAAGATTTTTTCCGGTTTTCATACATCTGCCAGAGAACCTGTTTGCACAGTTCCACATCCTCCTTCGGAATTCCCCGGAGCATTTTGGCTTCGCCTTCTTCAATACTCTTTAAGATTGCAGGACGAATCTTCTCTGCTTTCTCTGTGGGAATGATCTGTTTCAGGCGTGCATCCTGTTTCGCACTCTCTCTGTAAATGTAACCGTTCTTCTCCATCAGCTTCAGGATCCCTGTCACTGTAGGTTTCCTGATCTGGAATTCCTCTTCAATATCTTTCTGATAGAGATCTCTGTGCATGGTTTCCAGAAGGATAAATTTCAGCACATGCTTCTGCATGGTCGTCAGATCGTCATTCTCCATCACCTCTGCCGGATTATGCCGTTTCATTGTATGGGATAAAATATGTATCAGCCTGCCTACATGCATCTCATTCAGCTTCTGTTTCATTTCCTCGTCTATCTCGCCGCACCTCCTAAAATCAGTACCCATACTATTGCAAAGCCATATAAATAGTTAGGTTGCTATCCATTAGTTGCCTAACTATTATATGGCTTTGGTTTTTTTATGTCAATACTTATTTTATGTTTCTATTTTTGTTCTATATATGATATAGTATTAACGTTGTCCAACCAATACCCGGCAACGGGAGGAGGTGATATTCTTGTCAGAAATTATTCTTTCTTTTCTTATCTCCTGTGCAGCAGGTATAATCTGCCACTATATCTGCAAATGGCTAGACGGAGATAAATAGGACAACACTAGCCTAGTGGTTGCTTGTCCACTTTGTTAAAACAAGAAGAAAGCCCTGGGAGCTGCCACTCCCAGGGCTTTCATTCTTGTTATTCTTGTCAGATTAATTATTCTTTCTTCTGCCTATTGGCATTATATCATATGCATTTTAGGAAATCAATATTCTCCTTTTAAGCAACTCAAAAATTAAATTTGCAAGGACTCTCAGAATATGTTAGAATGATTTCACTAAATAAAGCATTAAAGGATTTTCAAAAATAAAGAGGTTTCACACAAAGGAGGATTTCTATTATGTATATTACATGTCTTGACGTAGAGGGCGTACTGGTACCTGAGATCTGGATCGCATTTGCTGAAGCAAGCGGAATCCCGGAGCTGAAGAAAACCACACGTGATGAGCCGGACTATGATAAGCTGATGAACTGGAGGCTTGGTATTCTGAAGGAACATGGTCTCGGACTGAAAGAAATTCAGGATGTGATCGCAAAGATCGATCCGCTTCCGGGTGCAAAGGAATTCCTGGATGAACTTCGTTCTTTCTCTCAGGTAATTCTGATCAGCGATACTTTCACACAGTTTGCAGCACCGCTCATGGAGAAGCTTGGCAGACCTACCTTATTCTGCAACACTCTTGAAGTTGCAGACAACGGTGAGATCACAGGCTTTAAGATGAGAGTGGAACAATCCAAGTTAACTACTGTAAAGGCTTTACAGTCTATCGGATTCGATACCATTGCAAGCGGTGATTCCTACAATGACCTGGGTATGATCCAGGCAAGCAAGGCTGGATTCCTGTTCCGCAGTACAGATAAGATCAAAGCAGATTATCCGGAGATCCCGGCATATGAAGAATATGATGAACTGCTGGCTGCTATTAAGAATGCAATGAAATAAATCAGCTTTATATCAAAATATTATTGCTATTTATATTTCACATCTGGAATGGGAAATTTCATTAATATAAATATCCACAAATAATAAAATCTGCAGATAAGATATCCATTATATGATATCTCCTGCAGATTTTTTGTAATTTAACCTCATAAAGCAGTTCCTGTCCAATATTCCAATTACCAAAAAACATATAAAAGAACAGCTGCTTTATTTTTTATTCCGTCACATACGCCTTCACAAGCTCATACGTATTCTTCACTCCATCCATATGAGATCTCTCATAATTATGTGAAGCATAAACCCCAGGTCCGATCAGGCCATGTCTGATGTCATATCCTGCGCGGAGAGTTGCCTCCACATCAGATCCATAATGCGGATAAACATCGATCGCGAAATCCAGACCATGTGCTTTCGCTGTATTGACCAGTGCAGTGATCAGATTATAATTGTACGGACCGCCGGAATCTTTGGCGCAGATGGATACCATACGCTCTGTACATCCAAGATCAGCACCCACACATCCCATATCTACAGAAATCATTTCCGCTGTATCTGCCGGTACATAGCTTCCGCCATGTCCAACTTCTTCATATACTGTGAAAAGCAATGATACCTTACGATGCAGTGTAATCCCTTCGTCTTTCACTGCCTTCGCCAGTCCCAGCAGGATTGCTGCAGAAAGCTTATCATCTAGAAAACGGCTCTTGATATATCCACTCTCTGTGATCACAGTCCGCGGATCCATAGCAATGATATCTCCTACCTGGATTCCCAGTGCATCAATATCCTCTTTGTTTTCTACATTCTCATCCAGCAGGATCTCCATATTCTCTTCTGTCTGTTCCACTTTCTCATCTGCCACGTGCGCAGATGGTTCTGTATTCAGCACAACCCCTGTATAAACCCTGCCGTCTCTCGTATGAACAGTACAGTTCTCACCATCAGCAGTTCTCCACTGATGTCCGCCCAGAGTTGTAGGACGGAGGCGTCCGTTATCTTTTATGGAGCGTACCATTGCACCAAGAGTATCAATATGAGATGCCAGGACCAGCGGATTTCCCTCTCCTCCGATCGTCACGAGCACATTTCCCTTATTGGAAAGCTCCGGCTCATATCCCATTTCTTTCAGTGTTTCCATCAGATACTCTGCCGCCTTTTCCGTATAGCTGGACGGGCTTGGGATTGCAGTTAATTTCTTTAACTGTTCCCCGATAAACTCAAGATTTTTTTCCATATTTTTTTCCTCTCATCATTTCATACTTGATTAAGCGGATAAAATCATCCGCTCCGCTATTTGCTCATAACCGAATAACTGCTTCGCAGTTTGATTTGATTATATCACGGCAGAAAGAAAGCGCCCTCAGTGTTCTTCACTTCCGGCGGCATTCCATCTTACATAATATGCTCCAGCAGTTTATGTTCATATTCATTACATTCTGCGATGTCTCCAGATATCCACTCTCTGTCAGTTCCAGGATAATACTGTCTGTAGAGAGATTATGCTTCTCAAGGATTGTATGAAAATCCTCTACCAGAGCACTCTTCAGAAGCCTACTGTTCCGCCAATCTCATTAACAAGGAGATATTCATCTCCTAGAATACGGTAAACCTGCTCCCCTGTTCTGAGACTTGCACGAATACACTCCGCTACTCCACGGATGATCTGATCTCCGTAAGCAGTTCCCATTCTCTCATTTCTGATCACATTCACATCACTTACTGCTGCGAAATCCTCTATCCATATCTACAATATGTGCATGCCTGTCTTTCTGAGAATTGCTGTTTTTGATATAATCCAGGGCTTCATCCATCGTCATATTCTGGCGTTCTATGTAATTTGCCCAGTTCTCTGCATATCCCTTCTCCATCTTCAGATAGTTTCCGGAAACCTGCTTCATTCCTTCCATAGTGGAACAAAACGCATCTATCTGCATCTGCGTTTTTTCATTCCTGATATGGTCGGAATAAACCAGAGAAGACAGAACCGCCGCCAGGATCAGAAGAATATTAATAATCACCAGGATTATTCTCCCGAACCTTTTCTGACTGTTCTTTATTATATTTTTCATTATCTTTCCTCTCAGGAATCACCTTCCGGATGCTGCATTTCTCTTTATATCATAAGCAGCATCCGAAAGGTTTTCCCACGGATCTCTGCATATATTTACATCTCAAATGCCTTTTTTATACTGTCATAATGCAGGAAAATACCCTGAGCTGCAAGCTCCTTTATATCACCGAGAGTACATAAGCTGTAATCTAATGTCTCAGATTCCTGAATATGCACATCACTCTCATCAAAATCAATTATAAACCTGTACACATCAACAAAATAATTATCGCCTTCGTCTGGGTTGTCACGGCGATATGTAAAACGATAGCCATCAGGGCAATTGGACACATCAAGACCTGTCTCTTCACGGATTTCTCTTACAACTGCCACTTTGGAATCCTCGCCTGCCTGTACAGCACCGCCGGAAACTTCCCACCAGCCTGGGGCCCAAGCCTTTGTCATGACTCTTCTTGTAATTAAGAAGCGTCCGTCTGGGCGATGAATGACACCGAGCACAGTCAGATGATACTCACCGTTTTTTAAATTCCAGTCATTTCTCTTCATTGTGCGTCCGGTTTGTTTTTTGTCTGAATCGTAAATATCCCAAAGTTCCATCTTATTGTGTTCTCCTCATCTAACCTTTTTTGTACAGC
>ERZ827469.3193-NODE-3193-length-11129-cov-4.101680_pt1 | contig 11129 bp, 8 predicted proteins | sample MGYA00519917_ERZ827469 | MGnify/ENA primary metagenome ERZ827469 (study PRJEB31778, sample SAMEA3449314) | human gut metagenome | biome: human gut; feature: human-associated habitat; material: faeces | place: United Kingdom | collected 2010/2012 ... | reverse complement strand
GCGATTATTTATGAACTACTACATTATTTGTTTAAAAAATCCGCTGACTGAATCAGCCAGCGGATCTCTTATTTCATACGTCCGTGAACGCAATCCGCGTTCATTATAACTTCACGATCTTATCAATTATATGATTAGTCATAAAGGTTAGGTGCGATATTCTCGTCTTCCATATTTGTTGCATCATACCAGTAACCCTCTGTAGGAACATCCTCAAGCTTCTGGCCGTTTGCTGCTGCTGTCAGAGCGTAGATTGCATAGTATCCCATCATAAGAGGAGACTGTGTAACAGCACCAACGAGTGTGCCATCTTTAACAGCTGCTTTGATGATAGAACCAGCATCGAAACCAACACCAACTACATCACCGTTTGCCGGGTCAGAACCAAGAACGTTAAGGTTAGCATTTGCTGCAAGAACACCCTCTGCGGAAACCTGGTTGGAACCGAAGATTGCAATACAGTTCTCCTGGGAAAGGATTGCCTGTGCCTCTGTGGAGCAGAGCTCTACAGTTGTCTGTGCCGGAACAGCTACCTGGATAACAACGTCAGCGTCTTTAGCGTCTGCGTCAGCACCCTCTGCTGCGTTTACATAGAACTCGTTGCCGCTTACTGCAACTGTCTTTCCATCAGCCTGAAGAAGCTCGATCATCTTGTTGATGAATCCTGTACCACGCTGCTGGATATTCTGAGCTGTTGCATCCTGGTTAACCTCACCGATTACAACCTGTCCGTCAGCATCTTTAACAACGTCTTTAATGCTGTTGTACATATTCTCAGCTGCTACTGCACCAGCCTGTGCGTTGTCTGTACAAACCTCGCATACTACAGATCCCTCTGGAGCATCAGCGATACCTGTATCGAATGTTACAACCGGGATTCCTTTTTCTGCACATGTCTTAAGTGCATCTGTAACGGAAGATGTATCACAAGCTGCAAGTCCTAATCCTTTCGGGTTGGAAGCGATTGCTGTGTTGATCATGTTAACCTGGTCAGCGATATCAGATTCACTGTTTGGTCCCTGTGCTTTGTATGTAACACCAAGTTCATCAGCAGCTTTCTTCATACCTTCCTGAGCTGCATCCCAGTATGTAGACTGGAAAGATTTAACCATCATCGGGAAATCATAAGCTTCATTAGCTTTCAGATCTTTGAACTGTTCCGGCATATCGGCTGCCATAACGCTTGATGCGGACATTCCTGCTACCATTGCTGCACACATAACTAATGCGATCACTTTTTTTGCTTTCATTTAAAATTTCCTCCTTTTAAATATACAATTTAATATAGTTTTTTATAAATGATACCCCGGAGACTTCCTCTCTCGTTCCGCCTTCCCCAAAATACACATATGACAATACTGTCGCCGAACATCCCCTGGAAGCCCTCCGTTGTTTCATATCCTGCTGTTTTGCATCTGTCGTAAGATGCATTTTTCTTTATTCAGTTTTGAAAATTATTTTGCTACTGCTTTCTTTTCTTTCATGATATCGATCAGTACTGCGATGATAAGAACCGCACCGGTAATGATCTGCTGCCAGTTTGCCTGCAGTCCGATATATGGAAGACCGGTCTTCAGAAGCATGATAACGAAGATACCGGCTAAAGTACCGATTACTGATCCATAACCACCTGTTGCTGCAACACCACCTACGAATACTCCACCGATGGCATCCATTTCAAGTCCTGCACCGGTACCAGGCTGTACAGTTGGTGTAACTGCCGCATATGCGATAGCTGCAAGACCTGTGAAGAGTCCGCATACTACATATACCATAACATGATAGAATTTAACGTTGATTCCCGAAAGAGCTGCTGCTTCTTTATTGGAACCGATCGCGATCGTATAACGACCGAATTTTGTATGATTCAGAACATATTCCATTACAAGGACCAGAATAATCATCCATAAGAAACCGATAGGATAACGGGAAGCACTTCTTCCTGTTCCAACTGTAATCTTAAAGATTGAATGGAACCATCCGCCCTCCTGTGTAAGTCCCGGCCAGGGAGTGGCACTGCACAGGGATCCTGCACCTCGGGTAATCATACAGGTACAAAGTGTTGCAAGGAATGGCGGCAGGTTCATAATACCGATCAGCACACCATTTGCTGCTCCTACAATAATTCCAAGTACAATGCAAAGTAACATTGCAAGTACAACCGGAAGATTATTATTTCTTACCAGAGATCCTGCGATCAATGCGTAACATACCATACCTGTTCCGATTGACAGGTCTACACCTCCTGTAATAAGAGGGAATGTAACACCGATTGCCATCAGAAGATCATAATATGAGAAATCCAGCATACTCAGGATTGTGGTATACTGTCTGAACTCCCTGCTCTTAAAGGAGAAAATTGCAAACAGTACAATAATAACCAGTAATACAATAAATCTCTGATCACTTAAAATACTTTTTTTCTTCTTAGTCATGACTTTCCTCCTTAATTGATGTTCCGTGTTGCATGATTCATAATGTGTTCCTGTGTAGCTTCGGAAATATCAATATTTCCTGTAATCTTGCCTTCACACATAACGATAATGCGGTCACTCATACGGAGAACTTCTGTCATTTCAGAAGAAATCATGATAATAGATTTACCTTCTGCTGCCAGTCTGTTCATTAGCTTGTAAATTTCATTCTTGGCACCAACATCAATACCTCTGGTCGGCTCATCAAAAATAAGAATCTCACTGTCTCGTGTCAGCCATTTTGCGATAACGACCTTCTGCTGGTTACCACCGGAAAGATTGACTACCAGCTGCTCGCAGTTTGGAGTTTTGGTTGCCAGCTCTTTAACGTATTTCTCTGAAACCTCTTTTTCTTTTGATTTATTAATGAAGATACCACTGGTAAATTCTTCCATGGTTGCCAGCGTAGTATTCTCTGTTACAGATTTCTGTACAACACAGCCGTATCTTCTTCTGTCCTCTGACAGATAACCGATACCACATTTAACAGCATCCTGCGGGCTGTTGATGGTCACCTCATGAAGCTGACCGTCTTTACCCATAATGGAGATCTTACCACTCTGCTTCGGATCTGCTCCGAACAGTGCTCTGGCTGTCTCGGTACGTCCTGCGCCCATCAGTCCTGAGAAACCAAGGATCTCACCTTTGCGAAGTTCAAAGCTTACATTCTGAACCATCTTACCTGCATTCAGGTTCTCTACCTTAAGAACAACAGGTGCATCCGGTGCAACCATGCTGTGTTCCTTAGGATCTTCATAAATGACACGTCCAACCATCATGTTGATGATGTCTTCTTTTGTACTGTCTGCTGTGATCAGCGTTCCTACATAACCACCATCTCGCATGACTGTTACTCTGTCAGTGATCGTTTTGATTTCATCCATACGGTGGGAAATATAAACGATTCCAAGACCTTTCTTACGAAGATCACGGATAATCTCGAATAAGTCTGCAATCTCTTTCTCTGTCAGTGCTGCTGACGGCTCATCAAAGATAATAACCTCTGCTTTGTGGGAAATAGCCTTTGCGATCTCACACATCTGCTGTTTTCCGACGGTAAGATTGTTCATCTTTTCTTTTGGATTGATTTCAATGTTCAGTTCCTGAAAGAGTTTTTTGGAATCTTCAATCATTTTCTTATCATCAATGCTGAACCCTTTCTTTGGTTCACGTCCGATAAAAATATTCTGAGCTACGGTAAGATCACCTACCATGTTCAGCTCCTGATGCACGATTACAACACCTGCATCCTGCGCTTCTCTTGTGTTATGGAATTCAGTTTCCTTTCCTTTATAGGTAATGGATCCTGAATCTTTCTGATAAATACCGGTAAGAACTTTCATCAATGTAGACTTTCCGGCACCGTTTTCTCCCATAAGAGCATGTACTTCGCCGCGTTTCACTTCAAAATTAACGTGATCCAGAGCATGAACTCCAGGAAAGGACTTATCAATGTCCTTCATAGTTAAAATAACTTCACCCATTGTCGCATCCTCCCTCTAAGATCAGTTCTTTCTGCGTCTTGCAGAAACGTCGACATAAACTGCTACAATTACGATAAGTCCTGTGATGATCATCTGCTGACCTTTACCAAGACCAAATGCCATGATACCCTGCTGAAGAAGAGAAATGATAAATACACCGATGACTGTACCGCCGATAGAAGCAAGTCCGCCAACCATGGATGTACCACCCATTACACAGCCTGCAATCGCTTCATTGTTGTACTGATCGCCGTATCCAGGCTGAACAGTTGTATAAGCACCAACAAAGAAAATTGCTCCGATTCCTACAAGAACACCGCAGATCACATAAGCAAGCATTCTCCATTTTTTTGTATTAACACCGCTGAGTCTTACTGCTTCGCTGTTAGAACCAAGACAAAGGATATAACGTCCCGGTTTTGTGTTATAAAGAATAATTCCACAGATCACTGCTGCTGCCAGGAAAATCACAAGTCCTACAGGGAATCCCTTATAGGAGATAAGATTTCTGAACCATCCGTTTACAGGATCACTTCCCAGTGGCCAGCTGACGGACTGTGTCTTTGTAAATACAGATGCAATACCTTTTGCAATGTTCATAGATGCCATGGAAATGATAAATGGCGGAACTGACATATAAGATACCATCCAGCCATTAAACACGCCAAATGCAAATCCGATCAGGATACAGATCACCATTGCTGCTGCACAAGGTACATGATAAGATGTCATGCAGTAACCTGAGATCAGGGCACAGCAGAACATTACAGGTCCAATGGAGAAATCGATTCCTCCAGTGGCAATTACAAATGTTACTCCAAGTGACAGAAAGCCCAGGAAGTATACATAGTTCAAAGTAGATTTGATACTGTCACCTACAGGGAACTTACTTCCCAGAACTACTTTGAAGACTACGAACATAAGAACCAGAATACATGCTAACAGTATTCTGTTCAGACCGAGTTTCTTCACAATTGGATTTTGTTTCAACTTTTCCAAGTTTTTCACCCTCCTTACGTTATTTCGTATCTCTCTTTGTTTTCTATATCTTACCTTACCTGTCGGATAATTGTAATGAAATATCTTCCAAAAAAAGGTTAAATATTTCCTTTTTTTCATCCGGAAATATTTAACCTTTTTGCTTCTTTTATCCTTATATTACGCAGTCGTTTCAACGCGTCAGTCAGCTAAACGGGAAGATCAGCCGTTCAATATCACTGTTATACATATTCTCCGGCGTAACCAGCTCGCATCCTGAATCAATATTCTTCTCTACTGCATCCCCGTTAAGCATATGAATGGTTTCTTCCACTCCGATATACCCCATCCGGAATGCTTTCTGCACAATAATTCCCTTATAAACGCCCATTTCCATAAGATTGATGGCCTCCTGGGAACAGTCCACACCAACTACTGCGATCTTATCTTTCGCTCCTGCATCACTGACTGCTCTTCCCACACCAACTGCAGAATATTCGTTCATTCCTGCAATCAGTTCCAGATCCGGATATTTCCTCATCAGTTCCTGCGCCAGTTCATAGGATTTCTCATAGAGTGAGTTACAGTAGACAATATCTACTATGTTATCAGCATAGTCACCAAGACCTTCCCTGAATCCCTGTTCTCTCTCCACAGCTGTAGAAACACCTTTTACATGGCTGACAATGGCTATCTTTGAATCTTTATCGATTAATTTTCTGGCATACTCTCCTAACATCCTGCCCGCATTCACATTATCTGTGGCAACTGTGAGATCCTGCAGTTTTTCTTTTGTATAGGAATCAATATAGGTAATACGGATTCCTTTTTCTTTTGCTTCCTTCAGAAGTTCATCTGATGCATCCATGCTGGAAGGAGAAAACAGAATCGCATCCGGTTTCTGCTCAATGGCCTTTTTCAGAAGTTTATTCTGTTCTTCTATATTCTCTTCTTTATCCGGAGCCAGGATTTCAAGGTCAGATTCATATTCCTCTGCCGCCATCTTACAGCCGGATATTACCGAAGTCCAGAAATCATTGGTGTTATCCCTGATCTTTGGAATATAAATGAGGGAGCATTTTTTCGTCTGTGTCGCCTCCGGTTTCAGGATTCCGGCAAAAATCACCACTGCTGCCGCCATAAGGATTGCAACTGTTATAATCTCTTTTTTATGACTTTTCATGGGATTCCTCCTGTATTCCGGGAATTACAACAGATGCTGTGGTTCCCTTTCCTTTTTCACTGTGATAGATAATGCCATAATCTTTTCCGTAATATAAAACCAGACGCTGCTGCACATTGTACACCCCAACTCCATTGGAACGGTAATTCACCTTATGCTTATCATAAATATGTTTCAGAGTTTCCTCATCCATTCCCACACCATCGTCCGTAATATCGATTACTGCATTCTCACCTTTCATATATCCATGTACTGTCAACAGTCCTTTACTGTCTTTATATTTTAAGCCATGATAAATTGCATTCTCCACGAGCGGCTGCAATACCAGACGAATGATAGGTACCTGTGTAATGGATGGATCTGCCTTTATCTCAAATTCCAGCTTATCCTTGTAGCGCATCTTCTGGATCGTGAGGTAACTTCTGACATATTCAATCTCCTGTCCGATTGTTACAAGCTCATCCTCATTGCTGATACTCTGTCTGAGCAGTCGCGCCAGAGAAGCCGTCATTATCACCACTTCCTCATTCTTCTTTCCTTCAGCCATCCAGATAATAGAATCCAGCGTATTATACAGAAAATGTGGATTGATCTGCGACTGCAGGGCTTTCAGTTCTATTTTTCTCTTCTGCTCCTGCTCCTTTACATTCTGCTCCATTAATTCCCGTATCCTGTGCGTCATCACATTAAAAGATCTGGTAAGACTTCCTATTTCATTGTCGGAAATCACCTCTATATCTTCAATATCAAAATTTCCTTTCTGCACACTTTTCATGGAATCGCGAAGCTTCTGGATCGGCAGCGTAATATTTCTGGCAATCAGGCTGGAAATCAGAAGAGCAACTATGATCAGCCCCACTGCTACCAGCACATAAATACTTCTTGTCTGCCTGCTGTTTCGTAAAAGTTCAGACATATTCATGCATCCCACAATAGTCCATCCTGTGATATCAGAATGGGACAGTGCATAAATTTTCTCGTCATCTCCCTTTCCGACAGTAACAATATCTGATTTTGCATTCATAACAAGTGAAATGTTCTCTGTCTGCAGTTCATTATATAACTGCTGCTGTTGTGGATGATAAACGATATTTCCATTCTGATCAAGAATAAAAACATATCCTTTATCTCCCATGCTGCTCTGTGCACAGAGTTCACTGATCGCACTGTAATTCAGATCCAGAAAAACTACTCCATCCTCTGCTTCTGTTCCTATATAATTGCGGATTCCTCTGCTGAGTGTGATGACCCATGGTCTTTCTCCCTTTATCACATTCTGCACATGAGAAGATGTCAGATTATACCGGTCATATTTTCCGACTGCATCTGCATACCATGGCTGTGTATTAAGATCTACATATGTATTTCTCACAGATAATCCATTGTCAAACAGAGATGGAGAGTTCTTATCCTCTCTGACAATCCCGATATTTCTGATATCCGCCCTGCCCTTCAGGATCGTTTTAAACTGTTCCACAAGGCGCTGTCTGTATTCACTGTAATTTTCATCCTTTGTGGCTCCATATCCTTTTTCACTGTACAGATATTTATAAGCATCACCACTTTGCGCGATCACTGACGCAATATTATCCATATAACTGATATACGAATCTATATTCTGATTCAGCTGTTTGATGATCGTCTGTGTATACATGACAGAATTTTCATAAATAGATGAATTCGTATATCTCAAGGATACCACTGTCACAACCAGTACCGCACTTAATACCAGGATCGACACCGCACAGAAAATAGAACTCTGAATACTCTTAAATTTTGAAGAAATCTTCATCGGCGTTTCTCCCTTGCATATTCGGTAGGTGTTTTTCCTGTCATCTTCTTAAATGAAATTCCGAAATAGTGTGGATCTGAAAATCCTACTTTTTCCGCAATCTCATAATTCTTCAGAGTTGTATTCTCCAGGAGTTCCTTCGCCTTCTCCATTCTGATCCTGGTAAGTGATTCGACAAATGTTTCCCCTGTCATCTCCTTAAAAATAGTACTGAAATAGCTGGTACTGATATTCAGATAAGAACAGATACTGTTCAGACTCAGATCCGGATCCATATAATTTTTCCGGATATAATCCATAGCCATCATTCCCTGCCTTTGGCCGCTGGAACTATTCAGATCCTGAAGTGATTCAAATACTCCTTCAGCATACTCCTTCACCAATGTCACTGCTTTATCAAAGGTTTTTGCCTGAGAAACTTCTTTCAGAAGCTTCTCTCTCTGAGCAATGATCTTTTCCGGATCATCACTCAGGGACTGGCAGGTATTTCCGATGGCACGTATCACCTGCTGAAGATAAATGCAGGCATAGCTTTTCTCCACCAGTGCCCCTTTGATCTCATGCTCGATCTGCTCCAGGATTTCTGTCACTTTCTGCCTGTTTCCGACCTTTATCTCTTCTGTCAGTGTTTCCAGAGATTTTATAAGATTAATACTGTTGTCCGTTTTCTTTTCTTCCATATCCAAAAGGAGGCTGCCTCCCAGCAGATACCGATAGCCAATGGCTTTCTCAGCAAGCTTATAAGAATAGACCAGTTCCTGAGGTGATCTCACCCAGCTTCCGATTCCTATAGAAGTTTCAATCCCGATCACTTCTTTTACTTTTTGCTGGATTTCCTGACAGATACTATGTATTTTGTCTCCAAATTCTCTGGATCTGCATCCTGTAAATATAATGCATACCCGGTTACTGCCTTCCTGATAAGCAACACCTGCGTTCTCTCTGGTCACAATTTCATTGCTTATATTAAAAAGTACAAAGGACATCAATGCGCTTTCCTGCTGTTTATGCATATCTACCTGATACATTTCTGAGTAAGTGTCCATATCAAAAACAGCTACTCTGTAGCTCGAACAGTCAAAGCTGATCCCCAGCTTTTTCAGTTCCAGAAGACTTACCTGTACATCTCTGGTACAATTTACAAGAGTCTCCAGTGCTTTCGACCGGATGACATCCACATTCTTGTGATAATCCTTTGAAGTCTGCGACAGGGATTCCATTTTTTTCTGTTCTTTTTTTCTGGAATCCAGCTTTTCTTTCATATTCCGGAGCACTTTTGTCAGTTCCATTGCTGTGACAGGTTTGAGCATATATTCACTTACATTATAACGGATTGCTTTCTTCGCATATTCAAATTCCCCAAAACCGCTGAATATAACAATAAGAATATCCGGATAATTATCATGAAGAAACTCGCTCAGTTCCATACCATCCATATAAGGCATACAGATATCTGTCAATACAACATCCACCTTGTGGCTCTGCACAAATTCCACTGCCTGTCTGCCATTCTCACAATCCCCCACAAGCTCACAGTCCAGGCTTTTCCAGTCAATGTTCTCCCTGATTGCATCCCTGACCAGGATTTCGTCGTCTACCAATAATATTTTGTACATATTAAGTTTTATCCCCCATAAGATCAGGCATCATCCCTCTGCCTGATAACCCAAATAAAAATGTTACTGTTCACTCCGTTCACAGTAACTTAGCCAAAATTCATTCCAGATTGCCTGCGGCAATGGAATTTTGGCTTAAAACTACTACATCCTTTTACTTATTTTACCGAATCAGGTAAGTCCTCTGCCAGGCAGCTATTCGGTTATAAGCAAACAGCAAAGTAAATTTCAAATATCCGCTTGATTCGCTATAATGATAATAGCATATTTATACTATTTTTTCAATTTTTTCAATATATTTTTGTGCATTTCATACAACTCTGTGTGTTACTGTTTCCTCCGCTGTAAACTATAAAAATTTACTCTTTTTGCGTAAAATATTGCCTTGAATAATCTGATTTTTTTCATTAAACTGTTTACAATGATTTTCAGAATTTTGAAAGGAGAATACAAATTATGTTAAAGGGAATTCCTGAAATTTTATCACCGGAATTATTAAAAGTTTTATGTGAAATGGGACACAGCGATCGTCTTGTTATCGCAGACGGTAACTTCCCTGTTGAATCTATGGGAAAGAATGCCATCACTATCCGCTGTGACGGACATGGTGTACCGGAAATCCTGGATGCGATCCTCAAACTGTTTCCACTGGATACTTACGTAGAGCATCCTGTAAATCTCATGGAAGTTATGCCTGGCGATAATGTAGAAACACCAATCTGGGATACATATAAAGAAATCGTTGCCAAATATGACGAGCGCGGCGATAAAGCGGTTGGAAATATTGAACGTTTCGCTTTCTATGAAGAAGCCAAAACTGCATATTGCATTATTTCCACAAGCGAAAAAGCTCTGTATGCAAATATAATGCTTCAGAAAGGTGTTGTAATCAACAACTGATTTTGCTTTATCTTTTCGTTACTGTTCACAGTAACGTAGCCAAAATTCATTCCAGATTGCCTGCGGCAATGGAATTTTGACTTGTATGTCTCGGGATTTTGGCATATTCATGCCAAATATCATTTTTACACATTATACACACATCACACATACATATATATACAACAGGCTGGTATCTGTACACACAGATATCAGTTTGTTTTTTTGATTCCCCCTGATACAAACAGCCGCCCAAAGTCAGATCATCTCCAACTCCGGGCGGCCGATATACATTCTTACATATCGGTTTTATTTATTATTTGTAAAGAGGTCCATAATTCTTGCATGCTCTGAAATCTGCACCTTCTTTATCCATTCCAAATGCATTCCATGCTGCCGGACGATAGATATCTTTCTCAGGAACATTGTGCATGGATACAGGAATTCTCAGCATAGAGCACATTGTGATAAGATCTGCACCAATGTGTCCGTAGGAGATTGCTCCATGGTTTGCACCCCAGTTGTTCATTACATCATAAGCTGTCTTGAACGGTCCTTCTTTGCCATCGCATCTTGGAGCAAACCATGTACATGGCCATGTATAGTCTGTACGTTTCCACAGCTTGTCAGATACTTCTTCAGGAAGAGCTACTGTCCATCCTTCAGCAATCTGCAGAACCGGTCCAAGTCCTTTTACAAGGTTCAGACGGATCATTGTTGCAG
>ERZ827469.3189-NODE-3189-length-11153-cov-6.121373_pt1 | contig 11153 bp, 7 predicted proteins | sample MGYA00519917_ERZ827469 | MGnify/ENA primary metagenome ERZ827469 (study PRJEB31778, sample SAMEA3449314) | human gut metagenome | biome: human gut; feature: human-associated habitat; material: faeces | place: United Kingdom | collected 2010/2012 ... | reverse complement strand
AACAGGGTGAACAGCTTGACGAACGGGGTGGCATCGGTGTCCGGGTCGGGCAGCTTGTAGCGGCAGCTGCCCAGATAGCTGGACGGGGTGCGCTTGAGCAGCTCAATGCTCATGCGGTCGTCCAGCAGGACATTCAGCTCGATGAGCTCTTCCTTGAGCAGGCCCTCGATGCCGTACTTCATGCCGTACACCTTGTCGGCACCCAGACTGCAGGCAGCCTTGTACACGCCTGCCAGGCTGGAATTGATGACGGCCGTGGGGCCGCCGCTCTGACCAATGATCACATTCTTGGCCATGAGTACCTCCTTCTTGATCCTTTACCGTGAACGATAGAAAACGCCTGCAAACCGATGTTGTCTGCCGCCTTGCTGCAAAGGAACTGCGGCCCTGCACTGCACACAGACCAAAGGCGGCTGACAAAACAAGTTTGCAAGTGGTACAAAAATGATGCAGCATGTGAATGCGCTTTTTGTAAAATGCGCAAAAACTGCTACGACTCTATTGTAACTGTTTTGCCTGTTGTATGCAAGACCCAATTGGTTGCACAGGCAAAAAAAATATGATAAAATGGGTGCGCACTCCAAAAATACCGGGCAGAAGTACCTGCCTGTTGGGATAAATGCAGAAAGCTGGACAGAGAATATGGGCATTTCACACGAGTATCATTCGGCACCCCGGCGGCGCACGGGCGGGGGCATCGGCGGCAAACTGCGGCTGGCGGGGGTCATTGTGGCCATCCTGCTGGTCGCCTATGCGGTGACCGCCATTCTGGAAAAGGGAACAGCGGCGGAGGACAGCACCCCGCAGACCAGCGCGGGCGGCATTGCGCAAAACATTCTGGCGCCGCTGCCCATGCAGGGCGAGGCGGCTTCCGGCAGCAGCAGCGAGGGTGCAGCCGATAGCAGCGGCACGGCGCAGGCGGTACAGCTGGAAAGCTTCGGCCCCGCCCGGCAGACCGACGGGGCCTATACCATTAAGGCTTATGACGCCAGTGTCATCCGGCAGCCGACCTGCGGTCAGGTAGACCTGAGCTATTTTTCGGACGCCGCCTTTCTGGGCGAGCTTGCGCTGGACGGCAGTCTGCGTCCGGTGTCCGGCGTGCTGCCCATGGCGCTTGCCGCTGCCGAGTACGGCATCCGGGCGCTGTACGTCCCGGCAGAGAACGCCGCCGAAGCAGCCGAAGCTTGCGCCGACACCATGACCGTCTACCCTGCCCACACCGCCCGAGAGGTGGTAGAGGCACTGAAGGGCATCCGCCCCCTCTCCCCTGCCGCCGTCATCCCCTTTGACCCGGAGGACGCATGGCAGCAGGTGCCGGATTTTGCGGACGTGATGGGACAGTCGCTGGCGCGGCGCGCCATGGTCATTGCAGCCGCAGGCGGGCACAACGTGCTTTTGACGGGCGCACCCGGCACCGGCAAATCCATGCTGGCAAAGCGTCTGCCCGGCATCCTGCCGCCGCTCACCCGTGAGGAAGCCGTGGAGACCACTAAAATTTATTCCATTGCAGGGCAGCTGCCGCAGGGCCGTGGCCTGATCTCTGCACGGCCTTTCCGCAGCCCGCACCACTCGGCCAGTGCCGCGGCTCTGGCTGGCGGCGGCGCACAGTTCCGGCCCGGCGAGTGCAGCCTTGCCAACTGCGGTGTGCTGTTTTTAGACGAATTGCCGGAGTTCTCCCGCGAGAGTCTGGAAGTGCTGCGCCAGCCGCTGGAGGACGGCCAGATCACCGTGAGCCGAGCGGCAGGCAGTGCCACCTATCCCAGCCGCTTCCAGCTGGTAGCCGCCATGAACCCCTGTAAGTGCGGCTACTACGGTCACCCCACCCGGCAGTGCACCTGTTCGCCCAGTGCTGTGCGGCAGTACCGCAGCCGTGTGTCCGGCCCGCTGCTGGACCGCATCGACCTGTGCGTGGAGATGGACCCCATCGCCTTTGACGAGCTGCACGCCGTCGTCCCTTCCGAGAGCAGCGCCGATCTGCGCAAACAGGTGCTTGCCGCCCGGGCCATTCAGGCAAAGCGCTATGCCGCCCCGGGTTTTGAGGGTGTGCTCTGCAACGCCCAGCTCACCGCCGGGCAGGTGCGGCGCGTCTGCCGCATGACCCCCGCCGCCGAGCGGCTGCTGCGCGCCTCCTACGATGCTTTGGGCCTTTCCGCCCGCGCCCATGACCGCATCCTTCGGGTGGCCCGCACGGTGGCCGATCTGGCAGGCAAACAGCTGCTGGATGAGGACTGTGTGCTGGAAGCCCTGCAGTACCGGGCACAGGAAAAAGTGGAAGTATAAAAGCTTCTTCGTCTTTGCTTCGCAGATCCGCCCTCCCCGAAAAGGGAAGGGTTTGTGCAGCTTACCGTTACGCGCAAAAAAGCCATCTGTATCTTTCCAAATGCTCAATACGAGCAGAAGATCACAGATGGCTTTTTATAATTGCTTTTTAGAATCTGCGCCATGTATCCGGCAGGAACAGCACCAGCATCGGGAAGATCTCCAGACGGCCGGCCAGCATGTCAAAGATCATCACCAGCTTTGCGGGGTTCGTAAAGCTGCCAAAGTTCATCATGGGGCCTACCTGCGCAAGGCCCGGGCCGATGTTGTTCAAAGTAGCTGCAATGGCTGTGAAGTTCGTCACCATATCAAAGCCATCCAGACTGATGAGCAGGAAGGATACCACGAAGATGAAGAAATACGCGCCCATAAACACATTGGTGGTGCGGATGGTCTCGTGGTTGAGCAGCTTGCCGTCCATGCGGACGGGGGCCACCACCTGTGGGTGCAGCGCCTGCTTGAGCTCCTTGCCAAGGGTCTTGCCCAGAATGAGGAGGCGGCTCACCTTGATGCCGCCGCCGGTGCTGCCTGCGCAGGCACCAATGAACATGAGCACCACCAGAATTTCTTTGGAGAGAGTGGGCCACAGGTCAAAATCGCAGCTGGAAAAGCCAGTGGTCGTGATGATGGAGCCCACCTGAAAGGCTGCCTGACGCACCGCTTCGCCAAAGCTGTTATAAAGGCTGTAGATATTGGCCGTGATAATGCCAATTGCCACCAGAATAATGGCGAAGTAGCCGCGCACTTCCTCGCTGATGGCGCGGTTGAATTTGCGCAGCAGCAGCAGGAAGTAGGCATTGAAGTTGACACCAAACAGGATCATGAAGATGGTCACGACCCACTGGATGTAGGGAGAAAAGCTGGTAAAGCTGTCGTTCTTGAAGCCGAAGCCGCCGGTGCCCGCCGTACCGAAGGCCGTGAGCATGGACTCAAACAGCGGCATGCCGCCCAGCAGCAGGAATACCACCTCCAGCACGGTGAGTGCAAAATAGATGCCGTACAGGATCTTTGCGGTAGACTGCACCTTGGGCACCAGCTTATCCACCTGAGGGCCGGGGCTTTCTGCCTTCATCAGGTTGACGTGGGAGCCGCCGGTCAGGGGCAGCAGCGAGAGCAGGAACACCAGAACGCCCATGCCGCCGATCCAGTGGGTGAAGCTACGCCAGAACAGGATGCCTTTGGGCAGATCCTCCACCCCGGGCAGGATGCTGGCACCGGTGGTGGTAAAGCCGGACACCGTCTCAAACAGGGCGTCCACCGGGTTCGGGATGCAGCCCGCCACCACAAACGGAACGGCGCCCACGATGGAAATGACGATCCAGCTCAGCGAGGTAGCAGCAAAGCCCTCCCGCATATAGAACATCTTGCTTTTAGGCTTGATGCCGCGCAGGGCGTAGCCGATGGCGGCGCTGACTGCCGCCGTGATCAGAAACACGCCCAGCACGAACCATTCGCCGTAGATCCAGCTGGCCGCTGCGGGCAGCAGCAGCAGCGCACCCTCGATCAGCATGACATAGCCCAGCAGACGGAAAACGATCGCATAATTCATAGTCTGCCTCCGTCAACCCTCTGCGCCCTTGTCCAGAATATCGCGCAGGTCATGCAGACCATGCTCCAGCGTGACCACGATCACGTTGTCGCCCACCTGGATCTGGTCGCCGCCGCGCGGGATCAGGATCTGATGGCCGCGGGTGATGCAGCACAGCAGCAGATTCTTTTTCAGGTGCAGCTGGCTCAGGGGGACACCGGTGGCAGCGCTCTTCTCGTGGACGGTAAATTCCAGCGCTTCCACGCGGTCGTCCAGAATGCGGTACAGCGTCTTGATGTTGCTGCCCGCTTCGTTCTGCAGTGCACGCACATACTGCACGATGTAATCGCAGGTCATGTACTTGGGGTAGACCACGCTGCCTAGATCCAGACCGGCCAGAATATCATCAAATTCCAGACGGTTGACTTTGGTGACCAGCTTGCCCTTGGAGTGCTTTTTGGCAAACAGGGTCAGCAGCACATTCTCCTCGTCAATGTTGGTCAGGGCCACAAAAGCCTCGGTGGACTCCATGCCCTCCGAGAGTAGGAATTCGCGGTTGGAGCCGTCCTCGTTCAGGATCTGTGCGCCGGGCAGCTGCTCGGCCAGCTCCATGCAGCGGGCAGGGTCGCGCTCCACGATGCGCACACGCACGTGGTTTTCCAGCAGCTCCTGGCTCAGATAGAAGGCGATGGCACCGCCGCCCACGATGAAGGCATTGCGCACCGGGCGCACCGGCAGGTGGATGCGCTGGAAGAACTCGTGGGCCTTTTCCTGTGTTGCAAGGAAGGTGACCTGATCGCCGTTCTGCAGTACAAAGTTACCGTTCGGGATGATCACGCCGCCGCTGCGCTCCACTGCACACACCAGAATGTCGCTCTTCAGGCGGGTGGGGATCTCGCGGATGGCCACGCCATCCAGCCCCTGCTCTGCAGTGAGTGCAAACTTGATCAGCCGCACACGACCGTCTGCAAAGGTGTCGATCTTGCTTGCACCCGGGAAGCGCAGCAGATGGGAGATCTCCTTTGCTGCAGCCATTTCCGGATTGATGATGGCCGAAATGCCGATCTGCTTTTTGATAAAGTCCAGCTCATGACTGTAGGACGGGTTGCGCACACGGGCAATTGCATGGCAGTGGCCCGCCTTTTTGGCAAACATGCAGCACAGCAGGTTCAGCTCATCCGAACCAGTCACGGCAATGAACACATCCGCGTCTTCAATGCCGGCCTCTGCCAGCGTGGTGATCGAGGAACCGTTGCCCACGATGCCCAGCACATCGTAGCTTTCAGTCAGGTGCTCCACACGCGCTTTGTTGGTATCCACAATGGTCACATTATGGTCTTCCTCACTGAGCTGCCGCGCCAGCGCAGTACCAACCTTGCCGCCGCCCACCAGAATGATCTTCATAACAAGTCCTTTCTCTTTCCGCGTCCCTTCTGCCGGGACAGCACAAATCCATCATAGTATACCATATCTCCTGCCAAAGTTCCACTGTTTTCCACATTATGCAACAAAAACCTGCCAAATGACGCAAAAAAGCCCCGGGAGATACCGTCCCGGAAGCTTTTATTTCATTTAATAGCGCGCCACGCCGTCCTTCGTTACAAGGGCATACACCAGCGGGGCTTCCTCCGGCTTCTCAGGGCCGTATCCAAGGCCGCTGCGGTACTCGGCGGCGGCAGCTTCAAACTTATCGGCTGCGCCGTAGAAGGTAGCCAGACTCTCGCCCTTCTTTACGTAGTCGCCGCGCTTTTTATGCAGGGTGATGCCGGCGGCAAAATCCAGCGGGTCGCCCTTTTTCTGTCGGCCCGCACCCAGCAGCACGCTGGCAGAGCCGATCTTCTCGGCATCGTTCGCCACAATGTAACCGTCCTGCTCTGCCAGCAGCTCAAAGCTTGCCGCGGGCTGCTCAAACAGGCTGTAATCGTCCAGCACGCGGGTATCACCGCCCTGTGCCGCAAACATCTCCTTGCACTTTGCAAAGGCAGAGCCGTCGGCGATCGCCGCCTCGGCCATGGCACGGCACTCGGCAGGAGTGCCTTTATCGGCCAGCACCAGCATGTTCGCCGCCAGCTGCAGGCAGACCTCGGTCAGGTCGGCGGGGCCATGGCCCTTGAGCACATCCATGCTTTCCATGACTTCCAGACTGTTGCCAATGTTATGGCCCAGCGGGGTGTCCATATCGGTGATCATGGCAGCCACCCGGCGGCCGTGATGGGTGCCAATGGATACCATCAGCTTAGCCAGCTCAATGCTCTGGTCTACCGTTTTCATAAAAGCTCCGGTGCCGGTGGTCACATCCAGCAGGATGGCATCCGAGCCGGAAGCCAGTTTCTTGGACATGATGCTGGATGCGATGAGTGGGATGCAGCTGACGGTTGCGGTCACATCCCGCAGGGCGTACATCTTTTTGTCGGCAATGGCAATGCCCTCGCTCTGGCCAATGACCGACAGGCCGATCCTGTTCACCTGCGCAAAGAACTCCTCCTGTGAGAGGGCGGTTCTGGTGCCGGGCACGCTCTCCATCTTATCGATGGTGCCTCCGGTATGGCCAAGGCCCCGGCCGCTCATCTTGGCGATCTTCACGCCGCAGGCCGCCACGATGGGGGCAATGACCAGCGTGGTCTTGTCACCTACGCCGCCAGTGGAGTGCTTGTCCACCTTGATGCCCGGAATGGGCGAAAGATCCACCATCACACCGCTGTGAGCCATCACATCGGTCAGCTCTGCGGTCTCCTCATCGGTCATGCCGCGCAGATAGACAGCCATCATCCATGCAGCCATCTGGTAATCAGTCACTTCTCCGCTGACATAGCCATTGACGATCTGCTCCAGCTCCTCACGGCTGTGCGTACCGCCATCACGCTTTTTTGCAATCAGATCATAAACGCGCATCGTATCACGCTCCTCGTTTTTTCAATAGTACGACATTGTAAGATATAGTATAGCAAAATTCCAAACAAAAGCAAGTATCATTCTGTAAACTTTGCCCAATTTTAAACCAAAAAGGGCGCAGCCGCCCGGAAAAGCAGCTGCGCCCTTGTTTTGGGATCACGAGTCGTCGTTTTAGCGGGATCCCTTGTCGTAGGGGATGCCCTCTGCCTTGGGTGCCATGCTGTTCTTGGAGGTAAACGCAAGAATGATCATGGACGCCACGAACGGCATCATGTTGTAGATGTTGCTGGACCAGTGCAGCTGTGCCAGGAAGGTGGAGTCTGCAATGTTTGCCAGACTCTTGAACACAGCAAAGAACATGGCTGCGCCAAAGATGTTGAAGGGCTTCCACTGGCCAAAGATCATAACAGCCATGGCAAGGAAGCCTGCGCCGGCCACGCCCACCTCAAAGTTCCAGGTCTGCACCGGGGGCACAATGTAGGCCATGCCGCCGATCGCACCCAGTGCACCGGAAATGACAACACCGGCATAGCGCATCTTGTAGACATTGATGCCCACAGAGTCCGCTGCCTGCGGATGCTCGCCGCAGGCACGCAGGCGCAGGCCAAAGCGGGTCTTGTACAGCACCACATAGCTGATGATCAGCAGAATGATGCCCAGCGGCACAAAAATGCTCAGCTCCAGCCCGCCGATGCTGAACAGGAAGGGCTTGTTGGTGTAGTTCAGCTTTGCACTGCCGCTATCGCTGAAATTCTTGGCAAGGACCACCGCGATGGCCGTGGCCAGCAGGTTCAGGGCCGTGCCGCCGATGGTCTGATCCGCCTTCAGGTTGATGGAGGCAAAGGCCAGCAGCAGACTGTACACCATACCGGCCAGTGCCGCCACCAGAACAGAGATCAGCACCACGAGGAAGACCGGCATTTCGGCAGGCAGCATGGTCAGGGTGAGAACACCCGCCACACCGCCAATGACCATGATGCCTTCCAGTGCAATGTTGATGATGCCGGAGTGCTCACTGAACATACCGCCCAGTGCCACCAGCATCAGAACGATGCCATACAGCAGCGTATATTTGATCAGAAGCAGCATATCACTTGCCCTCCTTTTCGGTTGCAGATTTTGCAGGAGCAGCAGGCTCTGCGTTCACATTGGTTTTATCGGCATTCTTGAACAGCAGTGCGTGGATCTTGCCGCGGAACAGCATGGAGAATGCACACAGGTAGATGATGATACCGCTGATCAGGTCCGAGATCTCAGTGGGGTAATACTTGGTGGAAAGGAAGGAGCCGCCCACCGAGATATGGGAAATGAAGATTGCCGAGAAAATGGTGCCAATGGGGTTGGAGCTTGCCAGCAGTGCAACGGAAATGCCGTTGAAGCCCATTGTCGGCAGGCTGGTGGAGTTCAGCGGGTTCCACTGGGACACATTGGACAGATAGTACAGGCCCGCACCAAAACCGGCCAGTGCACCGGCAATGGCCATGGAGAGGATGATGTTCTTCTTCTCGTTGATGCCGGCGTAGCGGGCAGCGCTCTTGTTCAGGCCCACAGCCTTGAGCTCGTAGCCGAAGGTGGTCTTGTTCAGCACCACCCAGATCAGAACTGCCACTGCTGCCGCCAGGAAGATGGCAATGGTGGTGCTGTTGGTCTGGAACAGCTTGTTCAGGCCGAAATCCGGGATGATGGACTGAGCGTAATCGGCGTTCTTGCTGATGTTGATGGTACGGGTGTTGCGCACATCGTACATGGGGCCGGTGCCGTTCTGGTAAATGAGCTCATTGACCAGATACAGGCCGATCCAGTTGAACATGATGGAGGTAATGACTTCGTTGATGTTGAAGTAGGCCTTGAAGAAGCCGGGGATCGCACCCCAGATGCCGCCCAGAATGGTGGCTGCGATCAGACAGACGAACCATGGCAGCTTGAGCATGATGGCGCAGTACAAAGCGCCGTAAGCGCCCAGCGTGTACTGACCCGCCGCACCGATGTTGAACAGGCCGGTCTTGAAGGCAAACGCCACAGACAGACCGGTCATAATAAGGGGAGCCGCATTTGCCAGCTCCTTGCCGACGCCATAGGGTGCGTCATGGAAGCCGCCCTTCAGGATGCGCACAAAGCCGTCGCCCCATGCGTGGGCCGGGTTGATGGCCAGCAGCACCAGAAAACCGACCACAAGGCCGATCAGGATGCACAGCAGAGCAGCCAGCACACTGGTGATGGAGCTGTTCAGACTGCTGTGGGAAAGTTTTTTCTTGTTCATGTGTTATTTGCTCTCCTTTCCCTGCTTGCGTGCGCCTGCCATATACAGGCCCAGCTCCTGCACGGTGGTGGTCTTGGGGTCAAATTCGCCCACGACCTCGCCCTCGTACATCACAAGGATGCGGTCGGACAGGTTCATCACCTCGTCCAGCTCCAGACTAACCAGCAGCACAGCCGTACCCTTATCGCGCTCGGCCACGATCTGACGGTGGATGTATTCAATTGCACCAACGTCCAGACCGCGAGTGGGCTGGACTGCCACCAAGAGCTTCGGGTCCTTATCGATCTCGCGGGCAATGATGGCCTTCTGCTGGTTGCCGCCGGACATGCTGCGCACGGTGGTCAGGCTGCCCTGACCGCTGCGCACATCGTACTGGGCAATGAGCTTATCGGAATATTCGCGCACCTTATCGCTGCGGATAAAGCCGCCCTTCTGGAACTCGGGCTGCCAGTAGCGCTGCAGCACCATGTTGTTTTCCAGACTGTAGTCCAGCACAAGGCCGTGCTTGTGGCGGTCCTCCGGGATATGGCTCATGCCGTCCTTGGAGCGCTGACGGATGGACTCGTTGGTGATGTCCTTGCCGTCCAGCGTGATCTTGCCGCTGCTGATCTTTTCCAGACCGGTCAGGCCGTAGACGAACTCGGTCTGACCGTTGCCCTCGATACCGGCAAGACAGACGATCTCACCGGCGTGCACCTGAAAAGAGACATTCCGGACTGCGTCCTTCTTGTGCTGGGCGCTGTGCATGGTAACGTTTTCCACATCCAGCACCACCCTGCCGGGGTCTGCGGGCTTTTTGTCCACCTGCAGCTGCACATCACGGCCAACCATCATGCGGGAAAGCTCTTCCTTGGTGGTGTCCTTGATGTCCACGGTGCCCATATACTTGCCCTTGCGCAGAACAGTGCAGCGGTCTGCCACCGCCATGATCTCGTTGAGCTTGTGGGTAATGAACAGGATGGACTTGCCTTCCTTCTTGAACCCGCGCATGATCTCCATCAGTTCGTCGATCTCCTGCGGGGTCAGCACTGCGGTAGGCTCGTCGAAGATCAGGATCTCGTTGTCGCGGTACAGCATCTTCAGGATCTCAACGCGCTGCTGCATACCAACAGAGATATCGCTGATCAGTGCATCCGGGTCCACGCGCAGGCCGTACTTTTCGCTCAGGGCCATCACCTTTTTGCGTGCCTCGGCCTTCTGCAAAAAGCCCATCTTGTTGGGTTCCACCCCCAGAATGATGTTGTCCAGCACGCTGAAGCATTCCACCAGCTTGAAGTGCTGGTGCACCATGCCGATGCCCAGTGCGTTTGCATCATTGGGGTTGCGGATGACAACCTCCTTGCCGTTTTTGCGGATCTGACCAGCTTCCGGTTGGTACAGGCCAAACAGCACGCTCATCAGCGTACTTTTGCCGGCGCCGTTCTCGCCCAGCAGGGCATGTACCTCGCCTTTGCGCAGCTGCAGGGTGATATCGTCGTTTGCCTTGATTCCAGGGAACTCCTTGGTAATGTGGAGCATTTCGATCACAAAATCCTCTGCCAATCTGCTCACTCTCCTTTCGTGTCGTTTCGACACCGATACTTCTTTAAGTTCCATTATACCTGATTTGCGGCAATTTGCACATGTCTTTTTTGCTTTTTGGCAGAAAGCACAGACAATAGTATTACTTTTGTACTCTTTTCACGAAGAGTACGCTGCATTTTTCCCGCATTACGCCAATAGAAGACAGAAAAAAGCGGGACACCCCGTTACAGGATGCCCCGCTTTGAAAAGAACTATCAATCGTCCGCAGGCAGGCCTGCCGGACAACAGCTTACTGGATGTAGTTGACAGTGGTGAACTCGCTGACGGTGGGCTTGGTAGCGTCGTCGGAGCTGTTATCAACAGTGATCTCGCCGCTCTTGATCTTGCCCTTGACTTCCTCGTACTCGTCGGTGGTGAAGGACTCGAAGTTCCAGCTGTCTGCATCGGTGGGCAGGCCGATATAATCGCCGTCCTCCAGACCGAAGTTGCCATTGGAACCTGCGATGTCGCCCCAGCTGCCGGCATCGATATCAGCCAGAGCAGTGTTGACAGCCTCGGACAGGCCCTTCATAGCAGAGGTGATGAACGGGTTATAAGCGTAGGTGCCATCTGCAACGCCGTTTGCACCGA
>ERZ827469.3186-NODE-3186-length-11168-cov-4.293260_pt1 | contig 11168 bp, 12 predicted proteins | sample MGYA00519917_ERZ827469 | MGnify/ENA primary metagenome ERZ827469 (study PRJEB31778, sample SAMEA3449314) | human gut metagenome | biome: human gut; feature: human-associated habitat; material: faeces | place: United Kingdom | collected 2010/2012 ... | reverse complement strand
CAACTGACGACTTGATTATTATACACTCTATTACCCCTTTTGTCAACACTTTTTTCAACTTTTTTTGAAGTTTTTTTCATTATACTATATATTGTGGATTATTTCTTAATTATATACACTATTTGCGTCGATCACAACAAAAAAGAACTGTAACAAATCGTTACAGTTCTTTTATCAGCCTATTTTAAACCACATTTAATTTTTTCTTTAGTTTTCAAACAAACCTCTATAAATTTATCAATACCCAAAGTTCCGCAAATAAATATTACAGGTGCGAAATTTGAAAAATATCTTCGGTTTGTTTCCCAGCAAAGCAAAAACAAATATACTCCAAATATCGTCAAATACAATGAAAACATCTTTTTACGTTTTTCATCATCAGAGCATACAAATCCCCATGCAGCAGTTAACATCAAAATTAATATTGCAATATGCATTGATGTTGCATATGTTGCATACTTTTTATAATTCTTCCCCTCGGGCAAAATCCAATTATGCAACTTTGTATCGGTTTGAGGATTACAATTATAAAAATCTTCAGCACCATATGTTCCGTTTCCGAAATCTGCTGTTGATTTTGTCATTGCCAAATCAAATATACCACAAAAACCCAAATTTTTTATTCTATCGAAAATCTCTTTATTTATCTTACTGTTTCTGTTTTCATCGTAATCATATTTTCTTGTAAACTCATAATCCTCAGGATTATATACACCATCACCTTTAAGACCCATCATGACCCAATGATTATACGGTGTATTTTCACCCTTAGCCGTTTGTCTGTCCAAATGAGAAGAATACATATATAAATTAAATGTTACATTAAATATCATCATAATACTCACTACGCTGACAAGAATTTTCGTAAACTCCTTGAATTTTCTGTTTATGAGCAAATCAATGCCTACCGCTATAGCAATTATGATTACAGTGAATTTATTCAAACTTCCTATTGTAATTGTCAGTCCCATTAATATATATGTAATTATTTTTCTTTTTCCCGATTGTTCTTTAGAGTTCAGATATAAATAGAAAAATAATACCGGGAATATAACAGAAAGCATATCAGTATACACAGCACCGTCCAAAAAATAGAATTGCACACTGAATCCAAACAGCACCAATGCAAAAACGGCATGTTTTACGTCAGCTATTTTCTTGCAAATCAGTGATACTATTACTGTTGTACAGCTTACCATAATACTGTTTATTACGACAGAAACCGCAAAATAGTCTTTAATTCCAAATATTGATGCAATTTTGAAAAATAAATGCAAAAATGCCATTGCCGCAAGATTGTTAGGAAATCTATAGAAATATTCATAATAATTTTCAAACGTCCCTGTTTCAACCCATTCAATAGCACCTTTATGTATCGCACCAACATCCCACAACGGATCATACCTTAATGCAATTCCCAATACAATCTCTATTATAAACATACCTATACCAAATGAGATAAGTATCTTATTATAATTTTTCTCAATGAATTTCTCGTTTTTGGAAAGGTTTTTATATATTATTGTCAACCCGACTAAGCATATTGTTGTAACACAAATCAAGTGCAATGCTTTATAATATGTATTATGCAATATTATATTTATTGTAGTAAAAGTAAAACATATTGCAAACAACAAATAAAATAACCATATGATTTTTTTCTTCATATGTACTTTTCCTTAAACATTAATTAACACCTGCAAACATACTGATAATACCTATACAAATAGGTACAACCATAGCTATTGCGGTAACAAGACAAATAATTCTGATTGTTTTTTTGCTAAACATTTCTTACACCTCTATTCCGTTTTATCAAGTAATCTGCTTATAATAGACGCAGCCTGCGCACGAGTTGCGGTTTGCTGCGGTCTGAACGTATCATCGTCCATGCCCGATATTAAGCCGTTTGTATACGCATATCTGACGCCGTCCAATGCCCATTGCGATATTTGGCTTACATCATCAAACTGTAAATCGACAGGAGTAAGTATATTATAGGACTCCTCCTCATCACAACTGTATTGATACAGCATATAAACCATATATGCCATTTCTTCACGTTTTATCGGCTTATCGCCGTCAAAAAAGCCACTGTAAATAGCCTTGCCGTCAGTTATCTTTGCTGCATAATTGCCAATCATATTCTCAGGTATCAAGCCTTTGTCGAGCGCACTTTGCACACAACCTCCGTACCAATCGGACGCGGTAACATCAAGACATTCGCCGCTCCTGTACGGCACATCGGCAATACCGACTGTACCCAAAGCCATCTTCAAGAACTCTGCACGCGTTACAGTTCCGTCCGGATTAAATTCCGTATCCGAAACACCGTGTATAATATCTTTGTCGGCAAGTTCATTAATAACATCTTCCGCCCAATGACCTTTGATATCGTTAAATTCAGCCGCACTTGCCGATACCGCCGTCATTGACGACAATATTAATGTCGCTGCGACTACTTTCTTTATATTCATTCCTATTTCTCCTATTTTAAATTATTCATTACAACCGCCGCCTGTGCACGCGTCAAATTCTCTTTCGGTGCAAAGCGACCGTCCTCCATACCGTCTATATAGTTCAGATTATAAGCTTCTACTACATCACTTATATATTTTTCGTCAATTTCATCACTGTCCTTAAACGAAAAAATAGGATAACGTCTTTCATTGTCCCAGTCTGTCAATCTTCTCATTTTATAATTTTTGCAACGAACCGCAATCGCAGCCATTTCTTCACGAGTAATCGGCTTATCTCCGTCAAACTTACCTGTATAAACGTTTACGTCAGTCGTAACCGCCTCTTTATCATCTGTTGCTTCTGCAAGAGTTTTAGTAACTTTTGTAACGTTGCAGTTCTCAATCATTTCTTTAGGAATAATATTCTTATCCAACGCCCCCTGCAAATAGTAGCAATACCAATCATCATTTGTTGCGTCAAGGCATTCACCGTCACGATATGCGTGACCGACAATGCCAAACGAATCCATTGCCATCTTCAAAAATTCCGCACGCGTTACTGTTCCGTCAGGGTTAAACTTGCCGTCACCGACTCCCGATACTTTACCATTCTCCGCAAGTGTTTTTATAACGTCTTCCGCCCAATGACCTTGTATATCCGTAAATGTTTCGTCACCCTTTAAATACTTTGACAGTTCAGGCACATTTTCAGGAATTGCATCCGCAATAAGCTTTGCAACTCTCTTTGCGCCTTTGGCTTTCATATGGGTGGTGTCGTTCGTGCCTGACGGATAAGCCTTACTTTCAAGCGGTTCACATACAAAATAACCGGACAAAACATCGTCCTTATCCATGCTGTTCCACGCGTCTGTCACGATTTTATTTTCATCAATAAATTTGCAACCTGTTTCTTCCGCGATTTCACGCGTAGGGTCGGCGTAATCCTTTCGCGACTCCATAAAACAGTTGTTTTCTTCGTCCCACCAAGCAGCCGCATTTGCAGTCATAAGCACCGGTGTTCCGCCGCGTTTTTCAACTTCACCGATATACTTGTCTGTAATTAACTTTTTGTAGTCCTCAACACTTACGTATCTTTCCGGTTTATTTTCAGCACCGTCATTTATACCGAACTGAATAAACACATAGTCACCCGGGTGCATTTCTGTAAGTATTCTGTCAAGTCTGCCGTCGTTGTCATAACTCTTTGAACTTCTTCCGCCCATTGCACGGTTTTCAATAATTATATCGTCATTAAAATAATCGGCAAAAACTTGTCCCCAACCTGTTTGAGGGTATACCTTTGTATAGTTGTAAGTTTGTGCCGTTGAATCACCTGCAATATATATAGTAGGTTTTTCGGCTTTTTCCCGTGTCGGTAACTGTTCAATATCTATTTCCGTCACGTTAGGGTTGTCACCCTTAACCTGTACAGTGATTTTTCCGTTTTTCGGCACAACAGGCTGTTCATTTTCCTGTGTTTCGCCTGCCTCAAGCGTGTACGCTCTTACACGTTCACCGCCGTTTATATAAATATTCGCATTTGTTTCTGTTTTTCCGCCTGTTGTTACCGTTACAGTGTAGTCACCGTCAGGCACTTCCACTTCTTTCGTAACACCATCCGTCTTGTCTGCTTTTACTTTCGTCATATCGAATTTTTCCGAATACAATCCGTCCGCTTTTGCAATAGGTATTATGCAAGCCGACATAACAGACATAGTAAGTATAGCTGATATAATTTTTCTTATTTTCATTAAAAATCACCCCTTAAAATTTATTATATTACATCTGTAAATAAATTGCAATATAAAAAACAGTCTATTTCTTTTTTCTTAACTCTCTAAAAAATTCAGTCAATATGCTTGCACATTTATCTTCCGTTATACCGCCTGTCACATTGACATTGTGATTGAACATACCGCTTTCAAATAAATTGATAACCGAACCGGCACAACCGGACTTTTTGTCATACGCACCGAAATACACATTTTCAATGCGTGAATTAATAATCGCCCCTGCACACATCGGACAAGGCTCAAGCGTCACATACATTTCACACCGCGGTAATCTCCAACCGCCGAGTTTTTTGCAAGCCTTGTTTATCGCTATTATTTCGGCGTGAAGTAATGCGTTTTTCTTGGTTTCACGCTTGTTGTATCCTCTTGCAATAATCTCACCGTCACGCACTATAACCGCACCGATTGGCGTTTCACCGATTGACGCGGCTTTTTTAGCTTGCTTCAGTGCCTCTTTCATAAATTTTTCTTCCATATAATTCTCCATTCAGTAGATATAACCTTATTTTATCACACCTCTTGACATATGTCAAAAATAGTAGTAAAATGTGATAAGCAACCGCGTTGGTTGTTGCTTGCCGATATACAATCGTCGGTAAGATGTAGTATGGTAGAAAAGGAGATATGAAAAATGATTGTAATTCTAAAGCAAAACGCAGAACAAAACGAGGTAAACGCACTTTTAAAGCAACTGGAGGATATGGGCTTTGACCATCATTACAGTAAGGGCGAAAATTCCACAATAGTTGGTATTATCGGTGATACTTCAACTCTTGACACAGATGATTTAAAGACTATCGACGTAGTCGCAGACGTCAAGAGAGTTTCCGAGCCGTTCAAGCTTGCAAACCGCAAGTTCCACCCGGATAACAGTATTTTCAACATTGCCGGCAGAACAGTAGGTGAAGGTCATTTCAGCGTCATTGCAGGTCCTTGTTCGGTAGAAACAGTTCCGCAAATGACAGAAACAGCCGAAGCAGTTAAAAAGAGCGGTGCTTCATTTTTAAGAGGCGGTGCATTCAAGCCGAGAACATCACCTTATTCATTCCAAGGACTTCATGACGAAGGTCTTAAAATTCTTCTTGAGGCAAAGAAGGCAACAGGACTTCCGATAGTTACAGAAATTATGAATCAGGCACATCTTGATTTGTTTGAAGACGTTGATATAATTCAAGTCGGTGCAAGAAATATGCAGAACTTTGAACTTTTAAAGGAACTTGGTAAATGCAATAAGCCTATACTTTTAAAGCGTGGTCTTTCAAGCACAATCGAAGAATGGGTTATGAGTGCGGAATACATTATGGCAGGCGGTAACGAACAGGTTATTTTCTGCGAAAGAGGTATCAGAACTTACGAAACATTCACAAGAAATACTCTTGACCTTTCGGCAATACCGGCATTAAAGTCAATTTCACACTTGCCTGTATTCGTTGACCCAAGTCACGCAACAGGTTTGCCGTGGATGGTTGAACCGCTTACAAAAGCGGCTATCGCAGTAGGTGCAGACGGTATTATGATTGAAGTTCATAATAATCCAAAGAAAGCATTGTGCGACGGTGCTCAATCACTTACTCCACAGCAGTTTGACAATGTTATGCAGACAGTTAAGAAGCGTGTTGAGTTTGAAGGTAAAATTTTAGGTTAATTTAAAGGCAGTCGATTGACTGCCTTTTTGTTTGTAATTTTTCAGATAACAGCACCACCGCATTTGTTTGCAATTTTGTATGTAGCCATATTTGATTTTGCAAGTAGCCACCCCTCCGTCACTCGTTCCTCGTGCCACCTCCCCTCAATGGGAGGCTTTTTATTTTCCGCCACATTTCGTAAAGCTCCCCTTGAGGGTAGCTGTCGACACTGTCGACTGAGGGGTGGCTCTCTATGAATTTCAATCACACAAACAGGCGACCAATGGTCGCCCCTACACACGTTCCACTCAAACAACGGCGAACTCCAATCACGCAAACTGGCGACCACCGGTCGCCACTCCGAAATTCTCATAAACGATAGCAAACTTAATCACACAAAAAGGGCGACCAACCGTCACCCCTACTACACAACTATTCATCTTTATGAAAGTGTCTGTAAATCGCATAAACCAAAGCACCGACTGACAAAACAGCTATGTATATCGCAAAAGCAACAAACATAATGCTACCTGCTTTTGTGGGCGGTGTATATATATATATCTACGATAACCAATCACATCTTTATTCACTGCCAAAGTTACCGTTGCAAAAGCAATCGTAACCAAAGTCAGCAGCCCGCCTATATAATACTTTTTCATAACCCCCCCTTATCTTACCAACAAATACACCGTATATGCCACATACATAAAAATCATAACCACACCGCAAGGGCGATTAATCTTTTTATTAGCAAGTGCAAAAATATAAGTAAACAAGCATATTCCAATCAACACACAACCGTCAATTACCACATTAAAGTCAGTACCTATTTTACCGATTGTCGCCGATATTCCGAGAATGAACAACAAATTAAATATATTCGAGCCGATTACGTTACCTACCGCAATATCATTTTGTTGTTTTCTTGCGGCAACAATCGAAGTCACAAGTTCAGGAAGCGATGTACCTATTGCCACAACGGTAAGACCGACAACTCTTTCACTCATTCCCGCCATAAGTGCAAGTTCCCTTGCGCCTTTAACAGTAAGCTGACCGCCGACCACAACACCGACAAAGCCGATTATTATAAACAATAGGCATTTCCACATTGGCAAATCTGCCTTTTCGCTATCCTCCGCACTTTCAATTAATTTACTTTCTTTCTTGCCCATCACAACAGAACCGACCATAAACACCGCAAACAATGCAAGAAGTATAATACCGTCCAATCTTGTCAATGCAATATCACCATGATTTAATGTCATTAAAAGCACAATCATTACAGCGGTTATACCGATACAGAATGGAAAATCACGTTTTAGGATATTTCCTTTTACAGCAACAGGTGCGAACAAAGCACTTGCACCAAGTACGACAAGCGTATTAAACATATTTGATCCGATTATATTACCGATTGCAATTTCATTACTGCCTTGCAGTGACGCAGTTATGCTAACCGCCGCCTCGGGCAAACTTGTTCCGAACGCCACTACCGTAAGTCCGACTATATATGCCGGAATTCTCAACTTTGCCGACAAATCACACGCACCGTCAACAAACAAATCCGCACCTTTAACCAAAAGCACAAACCCTATCACCAAAAATAAAATCATTAAAACCATTAAATATAAGCTCCCTTTCCTCTGTAATTCCTCATAAAAGCAAAGTAGACAAAACCCATATGGGTTTTGTCTACAATTAAATTGTCTAATCGAATTAGTGAACGATAGCCATTTCTGTATCCTTATCAAAGATATGAATTTTGTTTGTTTCAAATGCAACCTTGATTGTATCACCAATCTTAGCTGTTGAACGTTGATTAACTCTCGCTGTGAACTGTTCACCTGCAAGTTCAAGATACAAATATGTTTCAGCACCCATCATTTCAGTAACTTCAACGTATGCATTACATACAGCCTCAGGTCTGCTTGAAATGAATGCCTCGTCATCGTGAATATCTTCAGGTCTGATACCAACGATTACTTCCTTACCGATATAACCTTCAAGTTCAGGTGTAACCTTACCGTTAGGAATCATAATCTTGTTATCGCCAAATGATGCGTATACGCTGCCGTTTTCCTTTGATAGTGTAGCAGTAACGAAGTTCATTTGCGGTGAACCGATAAATCCTGCAACGAATACGTTATCAGGCTTTGTATAAAGGTTAGCAGGTGTATCAACTTGTTGAATAACACCGTCCTTCATAACAACGATACGAGTACCCATTGTCATAGCCTCTGTCTGGTCATGAGTAACGTACATAAATGTTGTTTGAAGTTTGTTATGTAACTTCTTAATTTCAGTTCTCATTGCAACTCTTAGCTTTGCATCAAGGTTTGATAGAGGTTCGTCCATAAGGAATACCTTAGGATTACGAACGATTGCACGTCCCATAGCAACACGCTGTCTTTGACCGCCTGAAAGAGCCTTCGGCTTTCTGTCAAGTAGATGCTCAATGTCAAGAATCTTTGCAGCTTCTGTAACACGCTTCTTGATTTCGTCCTTTGGAGTTTTTCTAAGCTTTAGACCAAATGCCATATTTTCAAATACTGTCATATGAGGATATAGAGCGTAGTTTTGGAAAACCATTGCAATATCTCTGTCTTTAGGAGCAACGTCGTTTACAAGACGTCCGCCGATATAAAGTTCACCTTCTGAAATTTCTTCAAGACCGGCAACCATTCTTAGAGTTGTTGACTTACCACAACCTGAAGGACCTACAAGAATGATGAATTCCTTATCGTCAATGTCAAGTGTAAAGTCACTTACAGCAGTAACGCCGCCTGCATATCTTTTGTAAATGTGTTTTAATTGTAAATCTGCCATAATTAATTGTTCCCCTCTCGTCCAAGAAAAATTTTTATACAAAATAAACCAGATTTCATTTATTCTGCTTGTTTAAGTGTATTGTTATCTTTATAATACATCTTTTTGATATATATATGATAACATATTTAAATACAAATTGTTAGTCGTATAATTCACAAAAATACTTTTTATTCTTTAGTAAAATTAACTAAACATATTTTAATCATATGACAAAAAGGAGTTTTTTGCTTGATTACTCTTTATTTTTTGAGCTTTGTATAACTTTTTCGGCAACATTTGACGGAGCTTGCTCGTAACGGGTAAACTCAAACGAGAACATACCTCTGCCCTGACTCATAGAACGCAAGTCGGTCGCATAACGGAACATTTCGGACATAGGCACTTCAGCCTCAACCATATTAAGTCCCTCTTTATCGCTTTCGCCCATACCCATAATCTGACCACGGCGTTTATTAATATCACCGATAATATCGCCCATAATATTTTCAGGAATATATACTTTCAAGTAGCCGATAGGCTCAAGCAAGACAGGGTTAGCCTGTTTCAAACCCTCTTTGTACGCGATAGCCGCCGCCGTCTTAAATGCCATTTCCGACGAATCGACAGGGTGATACGAACCGTCAAGTAATGTAGCTTTCAAGTTCACAACGGGATAACCTGCAAGCACACCTTTCCGGCACGAATCACGCAAGCCTTTTTCAACGGCAGGGAAATAGTTTTTAGGCACAGAACCGCCGAATACTTTTTCTTCAAAAATCATATCTTCCGACACACCCGGCTCAAATTCAATCTTTACGTGACCGTACTGACCGTGACCGCCCGATTGTTTCTTGTGTTTGCCTTCAACGGTAGCCTTGCCCTTGATTGTTTCGCGATACGGAACAATAGGGTCTTCCAAAACTGCACCGACACCGTATTTTGATTTTAATTTGCTTATAATAACGTCAATATGCTGTTCGCCCTGACCGTTGATAAGAGTCTGCTTTGTTTCGGTATTGTTTGTAATTGTGAATGTCGGATCCTCCTCCATAAGCTTGTTAATACCGCTTATAATCTTTTCTTCATCGCCCTTAGTCTGCGGTTTAATCGCCATAGACAAAACAGGCTGCGGAAATTCAATACCGGTAAGTATGATATTCTTACCTTTTTCACATAATGTATCACCTGTTTTTGTGCTTTCAAGTTTTGCAACCGCGCCGATGTCACCGGCTTTTATCGACTTTGCGTCAAGCTGTTTTTTACCGCAAAGATTAAATACCTTGCCAATCTTTTCGTTTACGTCCTTGTTCGGATTGTAAAGCGTGCTGTCACCCTTTACCTCACCGGAATAAACTCTGAACAACGACATCTTACCAACATAAGGGTCTGCGATTGTTTTAAATACAACCGCCGCCGTTGTTTCCGTTTCACTCTGTACAAGCTCAACAGGCTCACCTGTGTCGGCAACTCTCGCGATTTCCTCAATTTCCGACGGAGCAGGCAAATACTTACCCATACCGTCCATAAGCGAACGCACACCGATATTATCCTGACCGCTGCCGCAATATACAGGATAAATAACACCGTCCTTAACACCTTTTCTTATAGCTTGCTTAATTTCGTCAAAAGTAAATTCTTCACCGTTGAAATACTTAACCATAAGTGCCTCATCGGTTTCGGCAACAGCCTCCATAATCATTTCTCTAAGCGGTGCGACAATTTCCGCCATACCGTCGGGTACAGGAATATCCACTCTGTCCTGTCCTTCGTATCTTCTTGCCGTCATATCGACAATATCGACAAAGCCTTTGAATTCGTCACCCTCTCTTATCGGATAAACGAACGGAGTTACTGATTTTCCGAACTTTTCTTTCATTTCCTCAAGAGTTTTTTGATAATCCGCTCTGTCATCATCAATTTTGTTGACAAAGAACATAATCGGCACACCTCTTTGTTTTGCGTATCTGAACACGTTCTCCGTACCGACGCTTACACCGCTTCTTCCGCTCAATACAATAAGTGCCGAATCCGCCGCACGGATACCCTCTTTAACGTCACCGACAAAATCAAAAAAGCCCGGTGTATCTATCATATTATATTTCATATCTTTCCACTCTACCGTTGCAAGAGCGGTTGAAATACTGAATTGTCTTTTGATTTCTTCACCGTCATAGTCCGTTACAGTGTTGCCGTCAGCGACTTTGCCCATTCTGTCGGTCATTTTCGCATTGAACAGCATTGCCTCTGTAAGCGTTGTCTTACCGCATTTACCGTGTCCCATAACGGCGATGTTCCGAATTGCGTCCATTGAATACGTTTTCATTTGATTGACCCTCCTAATATAATATTTTTCGTTCATTTTATTTGGCTATCGCTTTTTGTATGTTCTTTTAGACAAAACCTTTATGGTTTTGTCTACTTTATTTATGGGAGTTTGAGGTGCTTTTTCAGTAGTTTTGCCTGTGGCAAAACCGCTCTACGAG
>ERZ827469.3185-NODE-3185-length-11171-cov-6.963656_pt1 | contig 11171 bp, 8 predicted proteins | sample MGYA00519917_ERZ827469 | MGnify/ENA primary metagenome ERZ827469 (study PRJEB31778, sample SAMEA3449314) | human gut metagenome | biome: human gut; feature: human-associated habitat; material: faeces | place: United Kingdom | collected 2010/2012 ... | reverse complement strand
AGGCGGCCATGGCGACTACCATGACAAGCGCGAGCAGCAGTGCAAGTGCCTTTTTCATTGCTTTTTTCCTCCATAAAATTCATTTTTTGGTTTCGCCGGGTTGGCTTCACCGTGACTATATTGTATCAGATACGGATTTTTTTCACAGTCATTTTTCCTCGCGGATTTTCTCAAAAATTTTTGCCGCCTCCAAAAAACGCGCCGTGTTTTTGTGCAAAAAGCCCTAAGAAACGGTAAAAATTGCAAGTACGCCGATCAACCGAAAGAAAACATGGCCTTCTGGCTCTCCATGGTAAACATATTTTCTTTGGTGACGATGGTGGTCGCGGTGTCGATGAGCGCCGTGGAATCGAATTTTTCCCCCTGCAAAACCTGCCACGCCTTTTCTACGCCCAGATACCCCATGGCGTAGGAATTCTGCACCACCAGGGCGGCCACCGCCCCCGTTTGCAGCAGCTCGATGCAGTTGACGTTGCTGTCGAAGGACACGGCGTGCACCTGACCCGTCAGCCCCAGGGAGTCCACCGCCTGGGCAACGCCCACGGCCAGCGGCTCGTTGAAGCCGATCAGCACGTTGATCTCCGGGTGGGTGCGCAGCATGGCCAGCGTGTCCGCGCGGGCACTGGCGGCGTTGGGGTGTGTTGACACGGCGGCAGTAATTTTGGCGCGTCCGCTTTCCGCAAAAGCATCGCGCGCACCCTGCTCCCGGTCCCGCCCGTTGGCACCGTTGACCTCATAGTTGATAAGCCCGACGCAGAGCGCTCCTTCCATGCCGTCCAGTGCGCTCTGGGCCACCATCCGGCCTGCGCCGTAGTTGTCCGCGCCGATATAGGCCGCAACGTTGTCAGAGTTCACCGCGGAATCCACGCTGATGACCGTCACGCCCGCCGCGGCGGCGGCATCAATGGCGGCGGCGTTGGCCTCATAATCAATGGCGGAGAAAACGATAGCCTGTGCGCCGTCCTCAACGGCATCGGCAATCAGCTGGTTCTGCGCCGCATAGTCCTCCTCATCGTCGGGGGCCGTTATGGTCAATTGCAGGTTATATTCCGTGGCGGCGGCCTCTGCCCCGGTAAAGACGGCGTCCCAGAACTCGGAATCCCGATTGTTTTTGGCTATGAGCGCGACCCTGTAGCAGGCCGTTGTGCTGTCCACGGGCTGCATGGAACAGCCTGCCAGCAGCACGGCCAGGGCCGCGGGCAGCAGACGTTTAATGGTTTTTGTCATAGTCGCCCTCCCTGTCCTCCGGCACGCGCGGGGTGCGGATTGTCACCGTAGTGCCCTCGTAGGGGGCGCTTTCAATGGAGATACCGTAGTCCGCGCCAAAGTAGATGCGCAGACGGTCATTGACATTCTTGACGCCGATGCCGGTGCGGTCACTCGGCTCATTCTGCAAGAGGGCCGCGACCTGCTCCGGCTCCATGCCGATGCCGTCGTCCGCGACGATGAGCAGAATGTCATCCCCGTCGGGCTTTACGGTGATTTCAATGTGGCCGGAATCGACCATCAGATCCAGCCCGTGAACAATGGCGTTCTCGATGATAGGCTGCAGCGTGATCTTGTTGCACAGGCAGTGCAGGCAGCTCTCGTCCACCGTAAAGTGGTAGGTAAACTGGTTTTTGTAGCGGTATTTTTGAATTTGCAGATACGCCTCGGCGTGCTGCAGCTCCTTTTCGATCGGGATCAGCTCATGCCCGCGGCTGATGCTGATGCGGAACAGCCGCGCCAGTGCATGGACCATCTGGACAGCATCGGCGTTTTTGCCGCGCTCACACAGCCAGGCGATGGAATCCAGCGTATTGTAGAGAAAATGCGGGTTGATCTGCGCCTGCAGCGCCTTGAGCTCTGTCTTGCGCAGGACAATTTCCTCCTCGCGGACGGTGGTCATAAGCTGCTGGATGCGGCCTACCATGTGGCCGAAGGAGTCCGAGAGGTTCTGCACCTCCCGCGTGCCGCGCACGGCCTGAAAGGCGAAGTGGTCGGCGTCCTGCTCAAACTGCTCCATGGCTGTTTCGAGCTGCTGCAACGGGCGGGACAGCAGGCGGGACAGCACCCAGCCCGCCGCCAGCGCGGCCAGAAAAACAAGCCCCGCCGTGATAACCGTGATGCGCACCATCTGCCGGAAGCTCTCATTGACGGTTTCGTCAATGTAGCTGACACCGACGACGCGCCATGTGCTGCCCGGCACACGCTGTACGCTGTAGATGACCGTGTCCTCCACGTATGTGCCGTCGCCGAGGCAGGCCAGACGCCCGGCCTCCTCCTTCTTTAACCCGGCATACAAAAGCTGCTGCTGCGGGTGGTAGACCATGTTGCCGCGCTCATCCATCAGGTAACAGTAGCCGTGCTGACCGATGCTGACGTTGTTGATCGTTGCGGCCAGCTCCTTGAAGCTCAAATCTACCGCAAGCCAACGGCTGCTGCCGCCGTCCCCCGGCACAGCACGGATGACCGAGACGACCCACGGGTAGTAGCTGTCAAAGATCGACTCTACATGCGGCGTGCTGATGTAGCCATGTCCCAGGCGCCGGGCCGTGGTCAGGTCAAAGGAGAGGTTGCGCAGTATGTCAGATTTCGGCGTGCGGCCCGCCTGGGCCCAGCAGTCCAACAGACTGCCGCTTTCGTCGTAAGTCGTGATGGCCGCGACCTCGGGCCGCGCTGTCAGAAAGGCATTCAGAAATGCGTCCCGCATCGCAGGTTCACTGTCAAGCTGTTCCAGCACGATGCCGACGGCGCTGTCCATCGTGTTGACGTAGTTATCCACCGCGCCTGCGACCTGGCTGACGACCTGGGCACTGTTCGTGCGCGCGCCCTCCACAACAGCACTGCGGTAGCTGCGCAGAAACAGCGTGGTGCAGAGGATCAGCGCCGCCACGGCCACGCCGGAGATCAGCGCTGCCGCCAGGACTACGGTGCGGGGCGGGCGCTTCACGGCCGGGCCTCCCCCGCGGCGCGGGCGCGGCGCAGCGCCACAGGCGACGTACCGCTGTACTTTTTAAAGCAATAGCTGAAATAATGCTGGTCGGTGTAGCCGCAGCGTCGGGCGATCTCCTGAATTTGCAGGTCGGTAGTCAGCAGCAGGGTCTGGGCAGTCTCCATGCGGCGGCGCACCAGAATGTTGATGAAGGTCTCCCCCTCCGATTTTTTGATACAGGCGCTCAGATGGTTGGGGCTGACGTCCAGCATGGCAGAGAGCGATGCAAGGGACAGATCCTCGTCCATGTAGTGCTGCTCAATGATCTCCAGTGCGCGTTCACACAGGCTGCCGGTTTTGCGGGCGTCCGCCGTAAAGCTGACGCCGCCCTCGCCGTCTGCCGCCGCGCGCAGGGCCTCGATTGCCTGTTTGTAGGCATCGTTCAGGTCGCTGAATCGGGCAAATTCACGGCTGACGCCGACGCTGGCACTGCGTCCCAGGGCACGGTCCGCCAGCTGGCAGATCTCATCGGCCAGAATGTGCAGGTATTCATCAAAGTCAGAGGGATTGCCCAGCAGCAAAGCCACGGCACGTCCGCAGCAATAAAATACGAAATGCCGCAGATATTTGTTGGCGCTCTGCTCCACCAGCTGGGTAAGCCCGGCCTCATAGTCCACCGGGCCGTCCAGCGCCGCGGCCATCACCACCAGCGTGCTGCGGTCATCGGTGCCGCGCAGCAGACCGCAGTCTACCGCTGCCTGGCGCAGGCGCGTCTCCAGATTCTCGGGGGCATTTTCATAACGGGCCAGTACCAGCGGAATGATGAGCGCTGCGCGATCCGCATGGGCCGAGTCAGCCCGGCGCAGCCCGGCATAGCGGGCGTCGATCTTCTCGTGGATGGCCTTCAGCTCGGCGGCCAGGCCGTCCATCGTCAGCGGCTTGAGCATGTAGCTGATGATGTTGTACTGGATGGCCTGCTTGGCATACTCGAAATCGTCGAAGCCGCTCAAAAAGGCAATGTGCATCGCAGGGCGGATCTCGCGCACCTGCCGCGCCAGCTCGATGCCCGAGATGAACGGCATACGGATGTCGGTCAGCAGCAGGTCCGGCTCAAGCCGCTCGACAAGCTCGAGCGCGTCCAGCCCGTTGCTGGCATTGCCCACAAGGTGGAAGCCGAGCGCCTCCCAGGGGATCATTGTGCAGACGGCCTCGCGCAGCTCGTCCTCATCGTCAGCCACGACGACGGTGTAGATATTCTTGTCAGCCATACGTCCTTTTCCTTTTTAGGGTGCGCCGTCACAGCCAGAACTGGACCAGGCGGCTCACATTTTCATACAGGGCAGGGTTCTGCCCCATCAGCTGCGGCTCCGCCGCAAAGTAAACACAGAAATTGTAGCAGATGCCCGCCAGTACGGCCAGCGGCAGCGCCGTGCGCAGAGCTTTGGTCAGCGCGGGGATGGGGCGGGCCTGCAGGACACTTTCCGCAAAGAGCCACGCCAGCGCCGCCGCCAGCAGCAGCGGGCCGAGCCAGTCGCTCTGGTAGCGGTAGAGCATTCCGGCCATCTGGCAGTCTACGACGGCCAGCGCTGCCGTACAGACGAGCACAAGCCGGATGACGGTGCGCAGGTCGCGGCGGCTGCCCAACCGGCGGCGGGCCAGCGGCAGCGCAGCCAGCCCCCACAGCAGCGGCAGGCAGGCGAACGCGCCGCCGTAGTACAGCTCTGTAATGGTCAGGCCCATGTAGTTTGTCTGCATCCGCGCGGCAGTCAGGTACGGGAACACCGTCTGCACACCGGGAATGCCCGCGAGGAAGGTCACGGCTGCCGGGGCGATGCGCCCGACGGCAAAGCCGCGGCGGGTCATATCGTTGCTGGTCAGGTTGTAGTTGGCACCAAAGTCAAACGGCGAGCCGAACCGCGCGGCGTTGTACCACATAAGGCCGACGGCCACAAGCACAACGGGCAGGATAAACGCAGCGGCTTCCCCTGCGCCCCGGCGAGTGCACAGGCGCTTTTCCGTGATATAGCGCGGCCAGAGGATGGGCAGGGCCAGCGCAGCAAAAAGCACCATCTGGGGGCGGCAGCCCGCGACCAACGCCATGCAGAGAGAGCCGAACGCGAGGTGGAAAGCCAGCGCTTTGCGGCGGTTTACCGGCGTGTTTGCGGCGCACAGCCACTGCCACAGTGCCCACAAAACGAACGTGGCACCGCAGAGGATCGCGTACTCATACACCGACGGGCGGTGGAGCAGATAGTAGATCTGTGTGCCCGAGGCCGCGCCCGCGGCGGTGAGCAGGTAGGCTGCGGCGCTTGCCTGCGGGAACCAGCGGCGCGCAGCCTGCTTCACAAAGCCAAAGACGGCAAGTATGTACAGCCAGGCAAGCAAAATCATCGGCAGTGCGGGCGGCAGGTCCCGGATGCCGGTCAGTGCCTCAAACGGAAGCTGGAACAGAAGGCAGGGCACGATGCCGAAATAGACGTAATAGCGTCCGTTATAGTAGGCTACATCCCATAGGGCATCTGGCGCGGCGGCCTGCCGGGCGGCGGTGTCGTAGGGGTTTTCCAGTTCAGCCATGGCGGCGGGCGGGTCCTTTTCAAGGTCAAGGCGGCCATTCAGCAGACTGTGCGCCAGCGCACCGTACTGGGCACCGGCGTTGGACGCCCAGTCGTTGATGTGCATGGTGAAGTCGATGCGGCTCGTACCCGACCAGTCGGGGGCGTTATAAAAGCTCGTGGCGACGCCCGCGTTGAAGCGGTCCCCGAAGGGCGCCAGAAACGCCGCCGCGCAGAGCGCCAGCCCCACGGCCAGCACTGCCGGGCGGTATTTTTTCTCATGAGTCAGGTAGGCGTCCTGCCACGCGGCACTGGCCGGGCGCAGGGCGAACGCCGCCAGCGCCAGTGCGAAGATGACCGCAAAGCGCAGGACGGAGAAATCCAGCGGGCGGCGGGCGTTGGCGTAAACCGTGGTCAGCTGAGCATTGAGCGGGTAGCTGCGGTACTCGCCAGTATAGCCCGACGCCGTCAGCGTCAGGGTGGACGCCTTGCCGGAGAGGTCAAGGCTGTGGGTCTGGCTGCGGGCGGACGCGGGGGCGGCCTCCCAGTTCCAGCTCTGGCGGGAGACCGAGCTGGCCTCATCGGTGGCGGCAACGTTGAGGGTCAGCAGAACGTTCTTCTGCTCCGGCGTGTCGCCGTCGGCCAGCGAGGTCAGGCCGTCGAGCTGCAAGTTGTATATTGCAAAGTCGAGGCCCGCAAATTCCAGCGTTGTCTGCTCATCGTTCAGCGTCAGCGGCGCGGCGGGGTCTGCGTCATTGACCAGATACGGGCGCAGGTCAACCGGCGTGTAGCTGTGGGTCGCCAGCCAGTTCAGGTTGCCGACGAATAATTCTATTCCAAGGCTGGCGGCCAGCAGCAGTCCGACAGCCGCCGGGGTGCGGAGCTTTCGCGGCAGTGTGCCGCGCAGCCGGAAGCCGCAGACCACACCGCAGGCGATTGCCTGCATGATTACAATCGCGGCCAGCCGGAAGGCGTCAAAGCCGACGGACAGCCCGGGCTTGGACCAGACGCAGACCGCCCACAGCCAGACCAGCGCCGACACCCCCGCCCCGGCGTACAGGTCCGCGCGGACGGGGCAGCGGTGATGGATACGGGCGGGCAGGAGTGTAAAGAGGGCTGCGAGGGCGAGAGAGAGGAGGATGGTTAGAATCAGCATAAGGATAAATCCATTTTGAATTGTTGTTGCGCTGTAGGGGCCGCACATGTGCGGCCCGCGGCCTTACCGGAAATGCCGTTTTCCGTACAGTTGAGGGCCGGGCATGCCCGGCCCCTACAGCGCGGCGATTACATTTTCATTATATACCATTCCGCAGCGCGTTGTACAGCATTTCCGCTTTGGCATGGCTGATGCCCTTTACCTCCTCGAGATCGGAGATGGAGGCAGCCTTGACGGCGGCGACGGTCTTGAAGTGCGCCAGCAGCGCGGCGCTCGTCTTTTCACCGACGCCGGGAATGGCGGTCAGGGTTGCGGCGTAGGACTTTTTCTTCATTGCGCGCTTACGGTAGTCGTTGGCGTAGCGGTGGGTCTCGTCCTGAATGTTTGTGACAAACGTAAAGATATTGCGGTGGCGGTTGATGGCGATCTCGCCGCCCTCGTCGTCCACAATGGCGCGGGTGCGGTGGTGGTCATCCTTGACCATGCCGAAGGTCGGCACATGCTCCAGCGCTGTGCCGCGCAGGGCCTGCCTGACCGCGCCGACCTGTCCCCTGCCGCCGTCGATGAGCAGCAGGTCGGGCAGCGTCGCAAACTGGTTCTGCGGGCCGTCCGGCTTCTCGCCGCGGCGGGCCATCTCGTACTCCGCCGCGCGGCGGGAGAGCGTCTCTGCCAGCGAGGCGTAGTCATCGGTGCCCGCGACGGTTTTCATCTTAAAGCGGCGGTAGCCCGCGCGGTGGGGCTTGCCATCCTGAAAGACGACCATGCCGCAGACGCTCGACCCGTCGCCCCAGTTGGAAATATCGTAGCTTTCAATCACGCGGGGCGGCTTTTTCAGGCCCAGCACCTGCGCAGCCTCCTCAAGCAGCTTTTCCTCGCGGGTATAGCGCCCGCTCTCGCGGCCCAGACGCTCGACAGCGTTTGTATAGGCCATCGTGACGAGCTTCGCGACGTCGCCGCGCTGGGGCACGTACAACTCCACCTTCGTGCCGCGCGCCTGGTTCAGAGCTTCATTCAGTGCCTCCGCGTCGGGCGGCAGGGCGTCCACGGCAATCGTTTTAGGGATCGTCTCGCCGTCGAGGTAATACTGCGGCAGAAATTCCTCCCGCACGGCGTCGATGTCCGTCGTGTCGCGGAACAGGAACTCCCGCTTGTCGGTCAGGCGTCCGTCGCGGTAGCGCAGCACGGCGGCGCAGACCGCGTGGGTCGTGCCCGCCAGTGCGATGACGTCCATCTCGGTGTCGCTCTCCATGACGACCTTCTGCCCGGCTGCCACGCGGTCAATGGCCATGATCTGGTCGCGCAGCAGCGCCGCCGTCTCAAAGTCAAGCCGCTCCGACGCAGCCTCCATCTTCTCCCGCAGCTGCTTGACAATGTCCTTTTTGCCGTAGCGGATCATCCGCAGTGCGCCCTGCACAGCGTCGTTGTAAGCAGCACAGGTGATTTTGCCGCTGCACACGGCCATGCACTTGCCGATGTGGGCGTTGAGGCAGGGGCGGCCCTTGCCGAAGTCCTGCGGAAAGCTCTTATTGCACCGCGGCAGCAGGAAGCAGTCCTGCGCCGTTTCCACCATCTCCCGCACGGCAAACGACGAGGTGAACGGGCCGATGTAGTCGGCGTCGTCGTCATCCTTCTGCAGCGCGGCGGAGATGCGCGGCCAGGCCCCGCGCGTGACCTTGACATAGCTGTAGCCCTTGTCGTCTTTCAGCAAAATATTGTACTTCGGCGTATGGGCCTTGATCTGGCTGGCCTCGAGGACGAGCGCCTCAAATTCCGACTGGCAGACAATGACGTCAAACGTGAAGGCGTGGGCGATCATCTGGCTGACCTTGGCGTCGTGGGGCACGCCCTCCCGGAAATACTGCGACACGCGGGTTTTCAGGCGCTTGGCCTTGCCGATATAGATGATCGTGTCCGACTTGTCCCGGATGATGTAGACGCCGGGCAGCAGCGGCAGCATACAGGCTTTTTTATAAAGTTCAGCTTTTGTCATGGGGTGTTGCCTTTCCTATACAAAAAAAGCGGCGGGTCGCCCCACCGCTGATTGTTCTGGAATAGATTACTCGGCAAAGCCGGAGCTGACCAGCTTGACCAAGCCGTCAACTGCAGCCTGCTCATCGGCGCCATCAGCAATGATGCGGATGGTGGTGCCGCCGACGATGCCCAGGCTCAGGACGCCGAGCAGAGACTTCGCATTGACGCGGCGCTCCTCCTTCTCGACCCAGATGGAAGACTTATACTCGTTTGCCTTCTGGATGAAGAAGGTAGCCGGACGTGCGTGCAGACCAACCTGATTCTCAACGGTAACTTCTTTAACGTACATAGTTATTCTCTCCTACTTTTGAAAATAATATGCCCCTGCGTATCTACCGTGGGCGACTTCCAGGCGGTCTATTGCGTGTTAATACGCCGCCTTGATTGCCTCTATTTTATCCTATTTAGTCGATTTTGTACAGTGGAAAATTGCAATTTTGGCAGGATTCTGTAATTCCGCCAAATCTTCGTTCTCTCGTTTGTGCAATATTGCCAGTTTATTTTCAACAGCATTGTGGATTGACGACAAAAACAACGGTCAGCCCCGATACTGCATCTCCAATTCCTCACAATATACCGCTGCAAAGGTGCCTTCTTCGGCGGGGTCGTAGCGGTGCAGCACTGTGCCCGTCAGCCGCCAGCCCATCCGCTTGTACAGCGCGATGGCGCGGGTGTTCGTGTTTATGACCCCCATCGTCGGGTGGTCGTGCTCCGACAGCTTTTTGCGGGCAAAGTCCAGCATTTTCGCACCGTACCCCTTGCCGCGGGCAGCCTCGGTCACAAACAGATGGCCGATCTCGCCCGTTTTGTGGCAGACGCCGACCATACCGTCGGCAGCGTCCTTCGTGTAGTGCAGGTAGAACGCCCAGCCGTTCTTTTTCTCGTCTGTCAGGTCCGGCAGCCAGAAGTCCGGCGTCATTTTTTCGAGATATTCCTCGTCGCAGACCGGCGCACAGACCGTGCGGCGGCCCTCGGCCACGAGGGCCGCGCAGAGGGCGAGCTGTTCGTCATTTTTCACAAGGCGCATATTTTCGCCGCGCTTCCACTTGGGCAGCTCGGTCAGCGGGTGGCTCTCGCACCAGGCGTCGTACAAATCGGGGCGGCGCTCGCGGGTGCGCTCCCGGCTTTGGGCCCCGCGCCACTCGTCAATTTTTTTGTGGTCGCCGGTCAGCAGCACGGGCGGCACGGCGCGGCCCTCCCAGACCTCGGGGCGGGTAAACTGGGGGTATTCCAGCAGGCCGTCCCAATAGCTCTCGTCCTGATAGCCCTTTTCCTCGGCCAGGACGCCGGGCTGCAGGCGCAGGACGCTGTCGGCCACGACCAGGCTTGCCAGCTCACCGCCGGTCAGCACATAGTCTCCGATGGAAATTTCCTCGTCGCCGAACGCATCGATGACGCGCTGGTCGATGCCCTCATAGTGGCCGCAGACCAGCGTCACCGCGTCATAGCCGGCCAGCTCGCGGGCCTTTTCCTCATTGTAGGGGCGGCCTGCGGCGGTCAGAAAGACGACGTGCGGCCTGGCCCTGCCCTGCGCGGCACACTGGGCCTGCACGGCGCGCAGGCAGTCGGCAATCGGCTGGGCGTAGAGCACCATGCCGCAGCCGCCGCCGTAGGGGTAGTCGTCGGTCTGCTTCTGCTTGTTTTTCGTATAGCCGCGGATCTGGTGGCAGTGCGCCTCAAACAGATTTTTGGCGCGGGCGCGGCCCAGGATGCTGGCCGAGAGAAAGCTGTCGCACAGCTCTGGAAAAAGCGTTACAATGTCAATGCGCATCGGTTCAGTCCTCGTCGCCGTTGACGGCCTCGGTGAACATGCCCTCGATGGGCGTCACCAGAATTTTGCGCGCTTCGATGTCGATATTTTTGACAAATTCCGGCACAGCGGGCAGCATGTGCTCCCCGCCAGCGGTGTCGGTGACGGTATAGATGTCCTGCGCGGCGGGGCGGTCCACGTTCGTCAGTCTGCCGTACACGCGGCCGGTTTCGGCATCGACGACCTCGCAGTCCAGCAGGTCGTCAATGAAGAAGCGGCCCTTGGGCAGGCGTGCGTCCGCCTTAACCAGATAGTACACCCGGCCCACCTGGGCGCGGGCGGCGTCCATATCGTTGACGCCGTCGAGGCGCAGTAAAATCACATTGCCCTGGGCGCGCACGCCCAGCACGCGGGTCTCCCCTGCGCCGTCGGCGGTGGTGAACAGGCGCTTGAATTTTGCCAGAAACGCCGCGCCGTCGCAGAGCGGCAGGGCTTTCATTTCGCCGCGTACGCCGTGGGTGGACACGATCTTGCAGGCGGGAAGATAGTTTTGCATAGTTCCTCCTGATGTGTTGTAGAGGTCTGTTTGCGGCAGCGGAAACGCCCCGGGCGGATATAGAATCCGCCCCTACGGTGTAGGACGGCATCTACCCGCGGAAGTCTCCGCTGCCGCAAGGCTGCAGCGGGCGAACAATGTTCGCCCCTACATTGAAAAAAAGCACTTTACCCTGCGGCAAAGTGCTTTGTAACGGGTCTTAGTCGATCTCA
>ERZ827469.3182-NODE-3182-length-11178-cov-4.500045_pt1 | contig 11178 bp, 9 predicted proteins | sample MGYA00519917_ERZ827469 | MGnify/ENA primary metagenome ERZ827469 (study PRJEB31778, sample SAMEA3449314) | human gut metagenome | biome: human gut; feature: human-associated habitat; material: faeces | place: United Kingdom | collected 2010/2012 ... | reverse complement strand
CCGACGTCAAGGAATCCATGCGCGAGATCCGTCTGGCGCTGCTCGAGGCCGACGTCAACTACAAGGTCGTCAAGGACTTCATCAAAAAGACAACCGAGCGCTGTGTTGGTGCGGACGTACTCGAAAGCCTCACGCCCGCGCAGATGATCGTCAAGATCGTCAATGAGGAACTGACCGCGCTCATGGGCAGCGAGAACCAGAAGATCAAGATCGCGTCCCAGCCGCCGACCGTCGTGATGCTGGTCGGCCTGCAGGGCGCAGGCAAGACGACCAACGGCGCGAAGCTGGCAGGTCTGTTCAAAAAGCAGAATAAAAACCCGCTGCTCGCGGCCTGCGACATTTACCGGCCCGCAGCCATCAAGCAGCTGCAGGTCGTCGGCGGACAGCTTGGTATTCCTGTTTTTGAAATGGGCCAGACGAACCCGGTGGACATTGCAAAAGCTGCCATTGCCCATGCCGTGCGCCACGGTAACGACATGGTTTTCCTTGACACCGCAGGCCGCCTGCACGTCGATGAGACACTCATGGACGAACTCAAGGCCGTCAAGGCCGCGGTCAACCCGGATGAAATTCTGCTCGTGGTTGACGCAATGACCGGCCAGGACGCTGTCAGCGCAGCAAAGACCTTTGACGAGTATCTCGATATCACCGGCGTTATGCTCTCCAAGCTTGACGGCGATGCCAGAGGCGGCGCAGCGCTCTCTATCAAGGCTGTGACCGGTAAGCCCATCAAGTTCATCGGCACCGGCGAAAAGCTTGACCAGATCGAGCCCTTCCATCCCGGCCGCATGGCCTCACGCATTCTCGGCATGGGCGATATGCTCACGCTGATTGAAAAGGCAGAGGCTGCGTTCGATGCAAAGAAGGCTGCCGAACTTGAACAGAAACTCAAGAGCAATAAATTCACCCTTTCCGACTTCTACGATCAGCTTTCCCAGCTGAAAAACATGGGATCGCTCGACGAGATCGCGGCCATGATGCCCGGCATGAACGCCGGAGCGCTCAAGGGCGCGCAGGTCGATGAAAAGGCGATGGCCCGCACGGCCGCCATCATTCAGTCCATGACCCCGTACGAGCGCGAGAATCCATCCGTGCTCAACTCCAGCCGCAAGCGTCGTATTGCGCTCGGCTCCGGCGTCAAGGTCGAGGATATCAATAAGCTGCTCAAGCAGTTTGACATGATGAATCAGATGATGAAGCAGTTCTCCGGGCCCGGCGCCTCGCGCAAGATGAAGCGCATGAGCAAGTTCGGCGGCATGGGCGGCCTTGGCGGCTTCCCCGGCATGTAAGCATATCGTTTCAGCCGTAACAGATTTGGCTTTACGAAATAAGAAAACTTGATTTATTTTTGGAGGAACAATCATGGTTAAGATCAGACTGAGAAGAATGGGCGCCAAGAAGGAGCCGTATTACCGCATCGTTGTCGCCGATTCCCGCTTCCCGCGCGACGGCCGCTGCATCGAAGAGATCGGCACCTACGACCCGAAGAACGAGGCCAACGCCATCACCATCGACGCCGACAAGGCCAAGCAGTGGATCAAGAACGGTGCACAGCCCAGCGATACTGTCCGCGGTCTTCTCAAGAAGGCAAACGTCCTGTAAGTCTGGGGTACTGGCATGAAGGATCTTTTGCTGTATATGGCAAAAAGTCTGGTTGACAATCCCGACAGCGTTACGGTCACTGAGGTAGAAGGCGAGACGACTGTGCTTGAACTTCGTGTTGCGCCCGAGGATATGGGAAAACTCATCGGCCGGCAGGGCCGCATTGCCAAAGAGATCCGCACGATCATCAAGTCCGTTGCCCAGCGCACCGGCCAGAAGGTCAGCGTCGAGATCGTAGACTGAACGAACAGAATCAGGCACCGGGCCGCCCACTTTGTGGACGGCCCGGTTTTTGCGTGCAGCGCCTGCAAATGCGCATTGCGCGAAAAGCGGTGAGTGTGGAACGCCGCCTCCAACCGTTAAAAAAAGTTCACAATTCGTTCCTTGACTTTTCACATTTCTTGTGTATTATTTAGTTCAATATTAAACAGTTTAATATTGGAGGTCTTAATATGCCGGAACCCCTCTTAACCGCATCTGCCATGTTTGCCAATGCCGCGCGCTTTGCGGATGCTTATCATGCCGCGCTCTCGCCGTTATGCGCAGAAACCGGCCTGCCGCCTGCGGCGGCGGATATTCTGCTGTTTCTGGCCAACAATCCCGGCTGCGAGACGGCGGGGGCGATCTGCCGGATGCGCGGACTGAAGCCGGCCATTGTGTCGTTTCATATTGACCGGCTCGTGAGCGAGGGCTTTTTGCTGCGGCAGTCTGTCCCAGGCGACCGGCGCAAGACGGCACTCGTGCTGACGGAAAAGGCAGAGTCTGTCGTCGAACGGGGGCGCGGGCTGCAAAAGGCATTTGCCGACCGGCTGATTGACGGTCTGAGCGAGGAGGATCTGGCGCATTTCCGCCGCTGCGTGGCTGCTTTTGACCGCAATATTGAACGAATCCGCACAGAAAATTCCAAAGGAACGGAGATTCAGAATCCATGATCAAGTTACTCAAACGGATGCGCAGACGCGAGGCGCTGATGGCGCTTGTCTGCGCGGTTCTTGTTGTGGCGCAGGTCTATTTTGACCTGAAACTGCCGGATTATATGACCCGGCTCACCACGCTCATCAAAACCCCCGGCAGCGTCACGTCGGATATCTTGTCCGTCGGCGGACAGATGCTCCTTTGTACGCTGGCCAGCGCCGTGCTGGCTGTTGGCTGCGGGTATCTGGCGGCAAAGACGGCATCCGGCTTCAGCTTTTCCGTCCGCGCAGACCTGTTCCACCATGTCATGGACGCAGGCAGCGAGGAAATGCAGTCCTTTTCTGTCCCCAGCCTCATCACCAGAACGACCAACGATATTACCCAGATTCAGATGATCGTCGCCATGGGCCTGCAGATGCTCATGAAGGCGCCCATCATGGCAGTGTGGGCCGTGATTAAAATTCTGGGCAAGAGTTGGACGCTCTCGGCTGTGACGGGCGGCTTCGTTGTGGCAATCGTTGTGATGGTGCTGCTCATCATGTCCAGCTGCCTGCCCCGGTTCCGGCAGGTGCAGAAAAAGACCGACCAGATCAACCGCGTCGCGCGGGAAAATCTGACCGGCATCAACGTTGTCCACGCCTTCGGCGCGGAAGACTATCAGAACAGGAAATTCGACGGCCCCAGCCGCGACATGATGAATCTGCAGCTGAAAAACCAACGGCTGTTCGCGCTGCTCCAGCCGATGCTCGGGCTTGGCATGAACGGTCTGGCGCTCGCTATCTACTGGGTCGGTGCGGCGCTGGTTGAATCCATTGCGCTGACGGACCCTGCCGCGCGGCTGACGATGTTCACGAATGTACTGGTGTTCAGCACCTACGCGACCTACGTCGTCATGTCCTTCATGATGCTTGAGATGATCTTCATGCTCGTGCCGCAGGCGCAGGTTTCGGCTGAACGTATCAACGAAGTGCTGGACACGAAGCCGCACGTCGTCCCCGGTACGAAAACAGAAGGGGAGGAGCGCGGTACGGTCGAATTCCGTGACGTCTCCTTCCGCTATCCGGGCGCTGCGGCGGACGAGTTGGAGCATATCAGCTTCAAGGTGCGCAAAGGTCAGACGCTGGCTGTCATCGGCGCGACCGGCAGCGGCAAGACGACGCTGGCCTCGCTCATCCCTCGTTTTTACGACGCGACGGCAGGCACTGTCCTTGTGGACGGGCTGGACGTGCGCGAGTATACGTTCGACGCGCTTTACAACAAGCTCGGCTATGTGACGCAGAAGGCCGTTCTGTTCGCCGGCACGGTTGAAGACAATGTCTTTTTCGGGCAGAGCGCAGCAGAAAAGACGGACGCGTCGCTGCAAGCCGCGCTTTCCCTGTCGCAGGCAGCGGAATTCGTGGACAAATACCCCGAAAAGGCCGCGCACCCCATCGCCCAGCTTGGCCGGAACGTCTCCGGCGGGCAGAAGCAGCGGCTTTCCATCGCACGGGCGCTGGCAAGAAAGCCGGAAATTCTGATTTTCGACGATTCGTTCTCCGCGCTGGACTATAAGACCGACGCAGTGCTCCGCGAGGGGCTTGCAAAGCAGCTGCCCGGCACGACAAAGATCATCGTTGCCCAGCGCATCAGCACTATCCGCAATGCCGATCAGATCCTCGTGCTCGACCGCGGCGAGATTGCCGGGCTCGGCACACATGACGAATTGATGGTATCCTGCCCGGTCTACCGCGAGATCGCCATGTCGCAGTTGAGTGAGGAAGAACTCAAAAAAGGAGGCGTGTCCAAATGAGGCCCAATATGCGTCCAATGGAAAAAACAGACCTCAAAGGCACTTTGAACGATCTGAGCACATATATGCGCAAAAGCCTCGGCGTCGTGGTTCTGGCGCTCGTGCTGGCGGCGCTCAGCGCTGTTCTCACGATTATCGGCCCGGATCAGGTCGGCAAGATTGCAACCACCATGTCCGAGGGTCTGCTTGGCGGAATTGATCTTGCCGCCATTGCGAGAGTCGGCATTCTGCTTGCTGTCATTTACGGCCTGAGCGCGCTCTTCGGCTTTATCCAGCACTATATTATGGCGAGCGTCACGCTCAAAATGTCCTACCGCATGCGCGCGGAATTATCCGAAAAGATTAACCGCGTGCCGCAGAAATACTTCAACTTTCATGCGCAGGGCGATATTCTCAGCCGCATTACCAACGACGTTTCCACGCTCCAGCAGGGCCTGACCAACAGCCTGCCGACGATTATCTCTGCTGCAACGCAGTTTTTGGGCTGCCTCATCATGATGTTCGTGACGGAATGGCGGCTGGCACTCGTCTCGCTGGGCATTACGCTCGTGGGCCTTCTGCTCGTTGTGTTCATTATGTCCCGTTCGCAGAAGTACTTTACCGCCCGGCAGGAAAGCCTCGGCAAGCTGAACGGCTATGTGGAGGAAATGTACTCCGGCCACGAGGTCGTGCGCATTTCTCGCGCGGCCGAGCCTGTCGGCAAGACCTTTGACGCGCTGAACGACGCCGTTTATGATGCCAACTGGCGTTCGCAGTTCCTGTCCGGTGTCATGCAGCCGCTCATGAATGTCATCGGCAACCTGTCCTATGTCGCCGTGTGCGTGCTCGGCTCGATTCTCGCAATCCAGGGAATCATCGATATCGGCGTGATCGTTTCGTTCATTCTGTATGTGCGTCTGTTCACCTCCCCGCTGACCCAGATTGCGCAGGGCATGACGAATCTGCAGACGGCATCCGCCTCGGCACACCGGATCTTCGACTTCCTCGGCAGCGAGGAAATGCCGGACGAGTCGGAAAAGCCGGAACTGCCCCGACCCGTGCGCGGCGAAGTGGACTTTGAGCATGTCCGCTTCAGCTATCCGGATTCGCCGGATAAGATCATCATCAAGGACTTTTCAGCCCATGTCGCACCTGGTCAGAAGGTTGCGATCGTCGGCCCGACCGGCGCCGGTAAGACTACCATGGTAAACCTTCTTATGCGGTTCTATGAAATTGCCGACGGCTGCATTAAGATTGACGGCGTGCCCTCGCAGGATATCCGACGTGAGGACGTGCATAAGCTGTTCGGCATGGTTTTGCAGGATACATGGCTGTTTGAGGGCACGGTTCGGGAGAATCTCGTCTATAATCTGCCGGATGTGACTGATGAGCAATTAAACCGTGTCTGCTGCGCCTGCGGACTGGATAAATTTGTCCGTTCGCTGCCGAACGGGTTCGATACCGTCCTGTCCGAGAGCACCAGCATCTCTGCCGGACAGAAGCAGCTGCTGACCATCGCCCGCGCCATGCTCCAGAATGCGCCGATGCTGATTCTGGACGAGGCAACCAGTTCTGTCGATACGCGCACGGAACTGCTGATCCAGCGCGCCATGGATAAGCTGACGGAAAACCGCACAAGCTTCGTCATTGCCCACCGCCTCTCAACAATTAAAAACGCCGATCTCATCCTTGTCATGAAGGACGGCGACGTCATCGAAAGCGGTACGCACGAAACGCTTATGCAGCAAAACGGCTTCTACGCAGCGCTCTACAACAGCCAGTTCGATCAGGCGTCATAAGCATCTGTATCATACAAAAGCAGGTGCGGCATGCCGCGCGCCTGCTTTTGCGCTGCGCGCTGTACGCCGACGGGTGGACATTTGTATTTGTTCATTCTGCCAAAGACCGAAAAGCGCTGCAATTTCAAGGGAAAATGAAAAAATTATTTTCTTTTTGCGCGTTTTTTTGTTGACGTACTTCGTGATTTCTGCTATAATCCATGTTTGCGTGGGTCTGCCTGCGCGTATTTTCCATGGAGGTGTCTGGATGCCGGAACGGTTGACAAGCAACCGAAAGGTGATCGGTACGAAGCAGCTTCGCAAAGCGCTGAAGGCCGGGCGTGTACGAACCGCCTATGTGGCCGCCGATGCCGACCCCATCCTCCGCGAACCGCTCATTGAGCAGTGCCGTTCCGCCGACGTTGAACTCGTCGAAGTTGCAACGATGAAGGAACTCGGGAGGCTCTGTGGGATTCATGTCGGCGCTGCCTGCGCCGCACTTTTGCGCTGAAATGCGCTTTTTTCTGGTCCCAACGGAATATCTTTGATATTTCGGGATAAAATACATGCTGCACAGCAGCGACAATCCGAGAAAGGAGGAACAACATGCCTACTTTTAACCAGCTGGTAAGAAAGGGAAGAGAACAGTCTACCTACAAGTCCACCGCTCCTGCTCTGCAGAAGGGCGTCAACACGCTGAAGAACCGGTCTACTGATCTGTCTTCTCCTCAGAAGAGAGGTGTCTGCACCGCTGTTCGTACCACCACCCCGAAGAAGCCGAACTCTGCTCTTCGTAAGATCGCCCGTGTGCGCCTGACGAACGGTTATGAAGTTTCCGCTTACATTCCCGGCGTTGGTCACAACCTGCAGGAGCACTCCGTCGTTCTGATCCGCGGCGGCCGTGTTAAGGATCTTCCTGGCGTTCGTTACCACATTATCCGTGGTACGCTCGACACCCAGGGCGTTCAGGGCCGCATGCAGGCCCGCAGCAAGTACGGCGCAAAGCGCCCGAAGGCTGGCAAGAAGAAGTAATTCTTCTGTCTATCATCGCAATTCTGCCTTGTGCAAGGCGATGCCTTGCTGAGAGTTTTTTATATATATTTTTATGAGAACCTCTTGGCAGGCACCCACGGAAGCTTCGGGCTTCCGAAGTACCTATGAAATCATTTTATGAAGGAGGGAAGCACAGTGCCCAGAAGAGGTAATGTTCCCAAGAGAGAGATCCTTCCCGATCCGATCTACGGTTCCGTTCTGGTGACCAAACTCGTCAACAGCATCATGCTCGACGGCAAAAAGGGCGTAGCCCAGAAGGTCGTCTACGGTGCGTTCCAGATCGTGGAAGAGAAGACCGGCAAGTCTGGTCTTGAGGCTTTCCAGACCGCCATGGAAAATATCATGCCGGCCGTGGAAGTCAAGACCCGCCGTGTCGGTGGTGCGAACTATCAGGTTCCGATCGAGGTTCGTCCCGAAAGACGTCAGACCCTTGGCCTGCGCTGGCTGACGAACTATAGCCGCGCAAGAAGTGAGAAGACCATGAAAGAGCGCCTCGCCGGCGAACTCATGGATGCCTGCAACAACACGGGTGCCGCTGTCAAGAAGCGCGAAGACACCCACAAGATGGCCGAGGCCAACAAGGCGTTCTCTCACTTCCGCTGGTAATTACAGAAGGAGAACAGCATGCCAAGACAATATTCACTTGAGAATACGAGAAATATTGGCATCATGGCACACATCGATGCAGGCAAGACCACGACGACTGAACGTATCTTGTTTTACACCGGTGTCAACTACAGACTCGGCGAGACGCACGAAGGCACCGCCACCATGGACTGGATGGAGCAGGAGCAGGAGCGTGGCATCACGATCACCTCTGCCGCTACCACCTGCCATTGGAAGGGCGTGCGGATCAACATCATCGACACCCCAGGTCATGTGGACTTCACGGTCGAGGTCGAGCGCTCCTTGCGTGTGCTCGACGGCGCTGTGACGGTCCTGTGCGCCAAGGGCGGCGTTGAGCCGCAGACCGAGACTGTATGGAGACAGGCCGACCAGTATCATGTCCCGCGCCTTGTTTATGTGAACAAGATGGACATGATGGGTGCCGATTTCTTCAATGTCCTGAAGATGATGGACGAGCGACTCAAGTGTAACGCCGTTCCCATCCAACTGCCCATCGGAAGCGAAGATACCTTCCGCGGCGTGATCGATCTCATCAAGATGAAGGCGTATGTCTTCTATGATGAACTCGGTAAGGACATGCGCGAGGAAGCAATCCCCGCTGATATGGAAGAACTTGCAAAGCAGTACCACGACCACATGCTCGAGTCGATCTCCGACGAGGACGACCAGATCATGACGCTGTATCTGGAGGGCGAGGACATCCCCGAAAAGATGATCCGTGCTGCGCTGCGCCGCGCGACGATCGGCAATAAGATCGTTCCGGTTACCTGCGGTTCTTCCTACAAAAATAAGGGCGTTCAGGAACTGCTGGATGCGATTGTCGAGTATATGCCGTCCCCGCTGGACAAACAAGCAGTTACCGGCATCAACCCGAAGACCGACGAGGAAGAAACACGCGAGCCGTCTGATGAGGCTCCGTTTGCCGCGCTGGCCTTCAAGATCATGACGGATCCCTACGTTGGAAAGCTGGCGTTCTTCCGCGTGTACTCCGGTTCACTGGAGGCAGGCAAGACCGTCCTGAACACCAACAAAAAGCAGCGTGAGCGTATGGGCAGAATCCTGCTCATGCACGCGAACCACAGAGAAGATCTCCCCGTTGTCTATTCCGGCGATATCGCTGCGGCCGTCGGCCTGAAGAATACCACCACGGGCGATACGCTCTGCGACGAAAAGCACCCCATCGTGCTCGAAAACATGGTCTTCCCCGAGCCCGTCATTCGCGTGGCAATCGAGCCGAAGACCAAGGCCGGGCAGGAAAAGATGGGCATCGCACTCGCAAAGCTTGCCGAAGAGGATCCCACATTCAAAACCTACACCGATGAAGAAACCGGCCAGACGATCATCGCCGGCATGGGCGAACTTCATCTGGAAATTATTGTTGACCGCCTTCTCCGGGAGTTCAAGGTCGAGGCAAACGTCGGTGCGCCGCAGGTCGCCTATAAAGAGACCATTCGCAAGAAGGTCAATCAGGAGACGAAGTATGCGCGTCAGTCCGGCGGCAAGGGCCAGTACGGCCATGTCAAGATCATCGTCGAACCCAACGAGAGCGGCAAGGGCTTCGAGTTTATCAACGCCACCGTCGGCGGCTCCGTCCCGAAGGAATTCATTCCCGCGGTCGAGCAGGGCATTCGCGGCGCAATGGAAGCAGGCGTTCTGGCCGGTTTCCCCGTCGTCGATGTGAAGGTCACGCTGTACGACGGCTCCTATCATGAGGTTGACTCGTCCGAACTCGCGTTCAAGATTGCCGGTTCCATGGCATTCAAGGAAGCGTGTCAGAAGGCGGATCCCGTGATTCTCGAGCCTATTATGAAGGTCTGCATCATTGTTCCTGACGAGTATATGGGCGATGTCATCGGCGATGTCACCTCCCGGCGCGGCAACATCGCAGGCCTGACACAGCGCAACGGCGCGCAGCAGATCGACTGCTTCGTTCCGCTTTCCGAGATGTTCGGCTACGCGACCAACCTCCGCTCGAGAACACAGGGCCGCGGCCAGTTTACCATGGAGCCCAGCCACTATGTGGAACTCTCCAAGAACCTGGCGGACGCCGTTATTTCAAAGCGCAAAGGATATTAAGCGCATTAGACCCGTTTGCGTTGGAAATTCTTCTTGTCAAATCGGCAAATGTCGTGTATGATGAAGAGGATGCAAAAATAATACTGTAAGTGAATCAACTAAGGAGGATAATCCAAATGGCAAAACAGCATTTTATTAAGGATAAGCCCCATGTCAACGTCGGCACCATCGGCCACATCGACCATGGCAAGACCACGCTGACCGCAGCCATCACCAAGTACCTGGCTTTCTTCGGCGACGCTGAGTATACCGACTATTCTTCCATCGATAAGGCTCCGGAAGAGCGCGAGCGCGGCATTACCATCAACACCGCTCACGTCGAGTACCAGACCAACGACCGCATTGGCCACAACTACAAGACCGGCGAAGACAACGTCGAAATCAAGGGCCGTCATTATGCCCACGTTGACTGCCCGGGCCACGCTGACTACATCAAGAACATGATCACCGGCGCTGCTCAGATGGATGGCGCTATCCTGGTTATCGCTGCTTCCGACGGCCCCATGGCTCAGACCAAGGAGCATCTGCTTCTGGCCCGTCAGGTTAACGTTCCTTCCGTCCTCGTCTTCCTGAACAAGGTTGACCAGGTTGACGACGAAGAACTGCTCGAACTCGTCGAGATGGAAGTCCGCGAGACGCTGTCCTTCTACGGCTTCCCGGGCGACGACACCCCCATCATCCGCGGCTCCGCTCTGAACGCTCTGGCTTCCGAGTCCACCGACCCGAAGGCTCCCGAGTATGCTTGCATCGAAGAACTCATGCAGGCTGTTGACACTTGGATTCCGACCCCGGACCGCAAGGCTGACCAGCCCTTCCTGATGCCGGTTGAGGACGTCTTCACCATCTCCGGCCGTGGCACCGTCGCCACCGGTCGTGTCGAGCGTGGCGTCATCAAGAAGAACGAGCCTGTCGAGATCGTTGGCCTCGCGGACGAGAAGAAGTCCACCGTCGTCACCGACATCGAAATGTTCCACAAGCTGATGGATTACGCTGAGGCTGGCGACAACATCGGCGCTCTGCTCCGCGGCATTGACAAGAAGTCCATCGAAAGAGGCCAGGTCCTGTCCAAGCCCGGCTCCATCCATCCGCACACCAAGTTCGTTGGCCAGGTCTACGTTCTGTCCAAGGACGAAGGCGGCCGTCACACCCCGTTCTTCAACAACTATCGTCCGCAGTTCTACTTCAGAACCACTGACGTTACCGGCATCATCTCTCTGCCCGAAGGCGTTGAGATGTGCATGCCTGGCGATAACATCGACATGAAGGTCGAACTGATCACCCCGATCGCTATCGAGAAGGGCCTCCGCTTCGCTATCCGTGAAGGCGGCCGTACCGTTGGTTCCGGCGTCGTCATCGAGA
>ERZ827469.3178-NODE-3178-length-11192-cov-35.192511_pt1 | contig 11192 bp, 7 predicted proteins | sample MGYA00519917_ERZ827469 | MGnify/ENA primary metagenome ERZ827469 (study PRJEB31778, sample SAMEA3449314) | human gut metagenome | biome: human gut; feature: human-associated habitat; material: faeces | place: United Kingdom | collected 2010/2012 ... | reverse complement strand
ACGATAAATTGAGATTTGAACAGCTCAGAGCGGCAAATTTTGATTTATCGCTCTGACGGACAAAGGCTGCAAACTCTCGCTGTAGCTCCAATGAGGGCAGGATCATTGGCAGCGTTTTCATCTTTGCTTGTGTGAGTTTGAGTCGTGTTGTCCCGGTCACATACTCCGTCATATCCAGAATCCGGAAATAGATGTTTGCAAACTCAATGTCACAGCATTCTTTCGGGATCAAGACATGAGCATGATTATTCACCCAGCATTTCCCCGAAACAATGTAAGATGTATGCTCTCCAGCACCGTAAGCACCGCAATCTTCCGCAAGGCATATCGCATCGCAGTCCATAAGGTAATCATTGATACTGTCTACCTGACCATTTGCACCGTAATAGGGATAAAGCTGTCCCGTATGCATTTCAGACCGAACAGCATCATTGATTGGCTTTCGAAGGTCATCTCTGATCGTAAAGGCAGTCTCAAAACTCACTGCGTCTGGGCTATTCTTGTGTTCTCCGAACATAACGATAAATTGAGATTTGAACAGCTCAGAGCGGCAAATTTTGATTTATCGCTCTGCCGGACAAATGTTGCGAACTGCTCTTGTTCCTGTAGTGGGACAACCAACATGGGTAAGTTTTGTACCTGTTCAGAATTTATGTGTGGTTGGGCTGCTCTTACTGTTAGAGGCTTAATAATTGCTTGCATATAATGCGTATTCATCAACTCATTAAAGAACACTGGGTTAGCGATCTCTAGGTTCAGAGTAACGATGATATCATATCCTGCATACTGATCGCGGTATTCGTCTGTAACGACACAGGTATCGCCAGTATTTGCGCCACTTCTGACAATTATTATCTCATTGCCGTTAAGCCTACATTTTTCGATTTTGGCAGCTTCATCAGCAGAAATCCTCAATATACCATTTTCTGTTATCCGGCCTGCTTTGATGTTTGTTGCTCGTATAAACTTGAATTCTCCTAACTCATTGAAGGTAGGCGGTTGGCTTGTCCCATATCGAATATCCAACATAAAGTCCTTAAATGGCCGAACTTCACGCCCTTGAGTATTGGTCACGGGATCCCCGAACAGCTCCATAAATTGAGACTTAACGAGTTCGTCAGTAGCGGCGATCAGCTTTTTATAGGTCTCCATCGTATCATTGATTGACCAAAGAGTTTCAGCCAACTTGCGCTGAGTCGCTAAATCAGGCAATTCAAATTCAAGCGTTTTAAGGTCGCGCCAGTTAATAGTTGGTGATAACGATCCAACGGAGATCTTGATGGCAGCATCCAAGAAATAGTCCGAGCTGATAAACAGCGGAAAGAAACTCTTGTCAATTACGTCTTCTCTAGGTCGCAGAACCATTCCATGTGCAGAGAAAATACCATCAAATGGTGCGATGGCAACTTTCTTCTGGTAGGCTCTACGTTTTCCGAAGAGCACATCTCCTTTGTGCATCACCAGTTTTTCACCGATTGGAGCTACCTCAGAACCGAATCGAGTAACTTTGAGGCTTCCTGAATCAAGATGTTCAAGACCAAGATAGGTGAAGCGATCTTCTTCAACAGGCTTTTTCTTTTCAGTGCTGTTGATTGCAATCTGTTCAAACCGATATTTCGCCATTATGCACACCTCCTTGCGGAAGCGGTATGACCGGTGAAATCCTTGTGGCCAGCTGGCCCGATAAATTGAGAATTGCAAACAGCTGACAGCATTATCCGATGTATTTTCTATGCGATTCCTTCACGTTATTCTGGTTCACCATAGCATATTGCAATGTCGTATCAATGCTTTGATGACCCAGAAGTTGCTGCACCTGCTCGATAGGCATACCCTTGTCGATGGCCATTGTAGCCAACGTCCTACGAAACTTGTGAGGATGTACCTTATTAAAGTTCAATTCACGACCAATTTTCCGGAGACGAATTTCAACACCGCTGATTTGCAAACGCTCGTAAGGCTTCAGAAGGGATACAAACAGAGATTCGTTACCATCTCTACGTTCTGACAGGTAACGTTGCAAATGGATTTTCGTTCTTGCGTCAAAGTAGACCTTCCGCTGTTTATTACCCTTGCCAAATACAATGCACTCGCGATTCTCAAAATCCAAATCAGAACGATTGAGCTTAACCAATTCACCGACACGAATGCCAGTAGAAGTCAATAGATCAATCATTGCAAGGTCTCGCGTATTGTCGCAGTGGTCTCGCATAAGCTCCAACGCTTCATCGGAATAGGTCTCTTTCACCGTTTTCCCGGTCTTAACCTTGTGAATCCTTCTCACTGGGCTTTTAACAATATAGTCCTCATCCTCCAACCATGCAAAAAAAGAAGAAAGGATGCGTCTTACGTTATCCAAAGTGACCTTGCTGACAGTGCCTCGACGCTGGTATGTATCGAGATAGCCTCGTAAATCTTCAGTGCTGATCTGGCATTCAGGCTTATTGATGGTCTCCAGCATATTGCGAATCGTTGATTCATAATAACGCAGAGACTTTTCAGAGCAGCCTTCCACACGCTTTGCAGCTATAAACAACGGAAGCATATCATTCTTTATACTTTCTACCGCGGCTTTTTCCACAGTCAACATCGGCAGATGCTTATTTAGAGTCCTCGATAGCGCTTCCATTTGATCTGGTGTTAGGATTTGTGACAAATCTTGTTTTATGTTTGTGATTATCTGATTGATCATGGTGCTTCCTCCTTTTCGTACCCTCCGTTATCCGGTTGTCCACGAGCCGGAGGAAACTACATGACCATATCAATTAGCCAAGATTCTCTGCAATGATGCGTTTATATGTTGCGGTCAGCTCAGAAAGAGCCTTTTCGAGTTCAAATTTTGATTTATCGCTCTGACGGACGAAGGCCAGAAAACATTCTTGCTGCTCCAATGTTGGTACTGGGATCAATACTCTCTTCAGATCTGACCCCTTAATACCTGATATGGTTGTTACAGCTCGAATCGATATTATTGCTCGCCTTCCTTCATCTGTATCAAACCATGCTTGTACGAAGCGTGGAAGGACTCTTTCTGTATCGAGAGTGATTCTGAGCAGAGAAGATTCGAAGGCAAGCGGTAGAGTAATATCCCCGACACGCCTACATTTTCCTGCTCCTTCGACTACAAGTGAACGTCTACCGAACAGGAGGTCGTCAGGTGTAAGTTCAAACCGCTTTTGTTCATTCGGTGTCATATTCACCATATCGAAACTCGTCTCATCGGCAATACATTCATTTGCAAAAAGCTCCTTCATTTTAACAATATGGGTATTAGGAACACTCCCATCCGCTTTGCGATAAAACCCATTCTGAGGGCCGTTTATTGATAGTGCTTCAAGCGTTTCCCGCTTTTTTACATCGCTAAACTGCTCCATAAATTGAGATTTCACCAGTTCATCCGTAGCCACAATCAGCTTCTGGTAGGATTTCTTCGTGTTATCCATAGCCCAGAGCAGTTCAGCCAATTCCTTTTGTTTCTCCATATCTGGGAGCTCGAACTCATAATTCTTCAAGTGTTCCCATTTTACACGAGGCGAAAGGGAGCCTGCGGATTTACCGACAGCAAACTCAAACAGATCATCGTTCTGGATGATGAATGGGAGCAACTCCGGCAAAATACGGTCAGGTTTTGCTTCGATAACAGTGATATCACCAGAGCAGATGCCATCAAATGGAGCAACAGCAGCCTTTTTCAGGTAGGCTCTTCGGCGTCCAAACAAGACATTACCCTTGCGAAACATCTTACTGAACGTGTTTTCGCTGCCTTCATTCCAAGCAGTCAATGTAATCTCTTCTGGGATCAGGTGTTCCAGACCAACGATAGGATAGCCATCCTTGCTGCCTTTGCATGTCTCCTTATGTTCTACAGCGACATCGCCAAGAAGGACTTTACTCATTGACATCTGCCTCCTTTACTAATAGTGCGTTCAATTTTTCATAGCTCAGTTTCATCATTTCGGAAGCAGCCAGCCAACTATCATAGTGTTCCTGAACATTGCGGTTATCTATTTCTTCTTCATTGACCTCTGGTTTCACATACAGAGGAATGCTCAAGGAGAAGTTGTTATTTGCAATATCCTGAATAGTAGCCACCTTTGCAAAATCAGCATCATCGACATAGTTGTCATAAGCAGTAGCGATACGAGCGATGTGGCGTTCTTCCAAATAGCTCTGTGCGTTTTTACGCTCAACCTCATTTACCGCATTGATGAACAACACCTGTCCACGACGTTCAGGGCGCTTATTCATCCGACAAATCATGATACAAGCTTCCATCGGAGAGTTGTAGAAAAGATTCGGTCCGAGACCGATAACACATTCTACTTTATCGCTGCGCACCAGTCTTTCACGCATCGCACTTTCCTCATTACGGAAAAGAACTCCGTGTGGGAACAAGATAGCGCATCGACCAGTATAGTCCTTCAGACTTGCGATAATGTGCTGAAGGAATGCATAATCAGCACGGCCTTGCGGAGGCACACCCAAGAAGTTACGACCATATTTATCACTTTCAAATGCTGCGCGATCCCACTGACTAATTGAGTACGGTGGATTTGCCAGGATAAGGTCAAATTTCTTCAGTCTACCGTTCTCGACGAAGGCCGGTGCTTTCAAAGTATCTCCATTTACGATATTAAAGTCCTTAACTCCGTGCAGAAACAGATTCATCTTGCCAATAGCAGAGGTAAGCGCATTGATTTCCTGACCGTAAACAGCCACATTTCGCCATTCCTTACCTTGCTCTTTTAAGTACGCAATAGCAGAAATAAGCATACCTGCACTACCACAGGTCGGATCATAGATAGATTCCCCCGACTCCGGCTTCAACATCTCGGTCATCAAATGCACAACAGTTCGATTGGTGTAGAACTCCTGTGCTGTGTGACCGCTGTCATCCGCAAACTTTTTGATAAGGTATTCGTATCCTTGACCCAGCTCGTCTTCCGGGCAATTGGCAATGGAGAGAGTCTTGGTACTGAAATGTTCCAGCAGATCTTTCAACAACCTATCAGGGAGCCTATTCTTATTTGTCCAGGCACCATCACCAAAAATACCTTGCAGCTTGTCAATGTTCGCATTTTCCACCTTGCGGAATGCCTCAACAATGGCCACACCAACATTTTCGGATACGGCACGAACATCGTTCCAGTGATATCCCTTGGGAACCACAAAGGTGTGGATTTCGTCAGCATCAAATTCGGCAGCGTCATCACCATATTCTTCGATAGCAATGGCAGTTTCTTCATCGTATACATCACAGATACGCTTAAAAAACAGCAGAGGAAAAATATATTGCTTATAGGCACCAGCATCAATGTTGGTTCTTAGAAGGACAGCGGAGTTCCAAAGATAGGATTGCAGTTCCTCAATGGTTATTCTTTTACTCACTGATATAACCTCCTTCCAGCAAGAGCTTACGCATCTTTTCTTCGGCTGCAATCATTTCTTTGTAAGCCTCAAAATACTGTCTACGGATTTCTGCCGGAGGAACAGTTTCCTGCTCCTTCTTTTCGATATAGTTGTTAATAGCAAGAGAAAAGTCTTTCTCCCGAATTTCTGGAATCGTAACGATTTTGACCTTTTCGATAACATCTTCGTATTCCGTATAGTAGTTGAATACGGTTTGGATATCTTCTTCGGTCATAATGTTCTGTGCTCTCTGGGGAGTATAAATTCCGGAGCCATCAATCATACAAATACGGCCACGATGCTCAGGAGCTTTATCATTATTCAAGAAAAGAATGCAGGCAGAAACACCAGTGGAGTAGAATACACCACTGGCCATCGTAATGATAGCTTCCAGTTTATCGGATTCCACAAGGTGCTTGCGAATCTCACCTTCTTTACCGCTTCTAAAGAGCACTCCCTGCGGCAGCACCACAGCACAACGACCAGTTTTCGGATTCATAGACTTAATCATGTGCTGGAGCCATGCAAAATCACCATTGGAATCGGTCGGGCATCCCCAAATATTTCTACCGTAAATATCGCTGCTGAATTGTTCAGCTCCCCAGTTTTTGAGCGAAAACGGAGGATTTGCGACTACGCAATCAAAGGTCTGCAATGATCCACGTTCCAGATAGTTCGGGGATCGCAGAGTATCGCCCTGTGTCACTTTGAAATCTCGTGCACCATGCAAGAACAGATTCATTCGAGCAATGGCAGATGTTGCCAGATTCTTTTCCTGACCGTAGATTTTTCCATAGGTCAACTTGTCATCATGCATGTACCGAATAGCCTCAATGAGCATACCACCCGTACCACAGGCTGGATCGTAAACGGTCTCTCCGGCCTTGGGAGCCATTAGCATAATAAGTAATTTGACAATCGAACGCGGCGTGTAGAATTCACCGGCATTCTTTTTGGAGAGATCAGCAAATTTCTTAATCAGAAATTCGTAACTGTCACCCATTACATCTGCGGAATAATTGTTGTTGCCGACCTTGATTTTAGACATATGTTCAATCAGGTCTTTCAGACGTTCGTCAGATAGTTTTGTTTTGTCGGTCCAGTTTGCATCGTCAAAACTGCTGAACACGCCACTCAGCGTATCAGGATTAGCACGTTCAATTCCATTCATGGCTGTTACAATAGCCACACCGACATTTTCACTTGCTTCACGAACATCCTTCCAGTGGCAGCCCTCCGGAATGACAAAGCGGTGATTTTCCGGGAAGCTAGCGTATTCCTCGTCACCACCGGATTCTTCGAGAGCAACTTGAGTTTCTTCATCATAAACATCGGAGAGACGCTTGAAGAAAAGAATAGGCGTTACATAACTCTTATATTCGTCCTGATTGATGGGGCCACGCAGAATATTGCAGGCTTCAAACAGGTGAGAAAACAGCTTCTGACTGGTTGTTTCTTCCGGATGTGCGGCACTGGCTTCCAATTCCATATCAGCTATATCCATAGCAGATTGCATCATCTCAGCACGACCTCCTGTCTTTACTTTTTTACCGGTGGAAGGTTTTACACCTACGCTACCACTTTCTTGAATTTTCTCAAATTTAGCAGGATACTTGTTTTCAAATTCCAGGAGAATTTTCAGGAGACGCTCGTCCAAAAATGTAAGAGCGTGTTTTCTGATATTAGTAGGTACACCATAGTACGCCTCGGCAACAGCACCGGTGATAGCCGCCAAGGTGTCACTGTCACCTCCAATAGAAATGGCGTTGCGAATAGCATCCTCAAAACTGGTAGACTCAAAGAATGCTTCGAGTGCCTGAGGGACGGTATCTTGGCAGGTTTCGTTAAACTGGTAGGTATCACGAATGGAATCTAAGGTGAAGTTAATCGGATAGTAGTTCTTCACGATATAATCCTGAATTTCCATCAGACTGCTTCCAGTACGAGCCAGATAGACTGCAATGGCAGTAGCTTCCGCCCCCTTAATTCCTTCTGGGTGATTGTGGGTTGTCTCGGTAACTGCTCTTGAAAGTGCTGCGGCTTCCGCAACAGAATTAGCTACATAGCCACATCCTCCGACACGCATTGCTGCTCCGTTTCCGTAGCTGTTGTATGGTTGAGGATTGTCCGAATACATCCAACGATAAAAGGAACCACCATAACCACAATGTGGATAGGGACGTCCAATTCGCTGCATAGATTCAATCGTTATATTACTTAAATCACTGTAGTCCGGCTTGCAATGCATCAAAGCATCACATACAGCCAGAGACATGACGGAATCATCGGTGAAGAAACATTGATGCGTAAGAAAATCAAAATCTTTCGACCTATGATTATCCCATTCAAATCTGGAACCGACGATGTCGCCAATGATTGCTCCAATCATCTAGTTTTCTCGCTTTCTTTTTTGTTATTAGTAATACTGCTCAATATAGCTATAAGCCTTATCAAAGACATCTTTATCCTTGATTTTGTATTTGATCCAAACAACACTGCGAAGGGCTTTCTTGACTTCCTGCTTACCAGCAGTAGTGCTCTGCCAGCCATCGAAACGCACAATTTTTACAATGCTGTCAATATCAGCAACGATGCGCTCAACAATAACAGGAGTGCTTCGGTTTTTCAAACCGTTAAAAAGTTCCGTCAGTGCAGCGATTCCCTTATCAACTTCCTGCTCTGGCACTACTTCTTTTTCTGCCTGTGCTGCTTCCTTCGCCAATTCCAATAGAAGTTTCAAGAACTCGATGCTGGTCACCAGACCCTGTTCGTGCTTTTCTCGCAATGTTTCCAGCTTTTCACCAAGCTTGATGAATTTCGGATCCTTGGTGTGATTCATGATTTTGGCTACGAGATTGATTTCGATCTTTTTGGTGGTCTTCTTCAAATCTTTCTGCTTTTCTAAGAACTCATCAATCAGGTCGGCATCCATTGCCAGGATTTCCACGTCCTCATCCGCTTCGCCAACGGTCAGGTTCTGATGAACAAGCTCAATCGTTTTTGCGCCCAAGGATGCCCAGATCAATCCACCACGGCCATCCGTCGGCTTCACAGATTCATATACACGAGACAGCCACTGGTAATCCGCTTTATAAGCATTCAGAAAAACGTCTGGTGATAACGCATCCCACGCACGATTCAGCACACGGTAGTCAGCAGCAAACGCGTCTTTTTCTTTATTTGTTGGTAAGCACTCCTGCGCTGCCATGAGACCTTCCCAACCTTCAATTGTTCTATCAACACCCAAGAAGTATCCCAGGCATTTTTTTAGGAGTGTCGGAAGCTGCTTCTTGATTTCTTCAATGTTGGTGATGATCTTACGCATACTGTTTTCGTCAAAATCCAGTGCACGTGCGACATCATCAAAAATACCGATATAATCAACGATCAGACCATGTGTTTTTCCTTGGTCATAGGTACGGTTGGTACGACAAATCGCCTGTAGAAGGGTATGATCCTTCATGGGTTTATCCAGATACATTACCTGAAGAATCGGTGCGTCAAAACCAGTCAACAGTTTAGCTGTTACAATAACAAGTTTTAACGGGCTTGCAGGATCACGGAAAGTGTCTAAAACCTTTCCCTCAGCATCACGATCTCTGCGATATTTCTTATAACGATCTTCTTTATCGTTATTGGTATCCATAACAATGGTGCTGGCTTCTTCGCCGAGTAGCTCATCGAGGACAGCCTTATACATCAAGCAGCATTCACGGTCATAGACAACGACCTGACCCTTGTAGCCATTCGGCTCGATTTTCTCCTTGAAATGTTTAGCGATATGCTCACATACCTTGCGAATTCTAGCCGGGTTGTACATGATTGCCTTCATGTTTACCCTGCGAGAAAGTTCGTTCTTTTCATCTTTGCTAAGTCCAGCCTCATCGGTCATAGCCTCAAATTCACGATCCAGCTTTTCCTTATCCACATGAAGCTCTACAGGAACCGGCTCAAAGTGAAGAGGAAGCGTAGCACCATCACGAATGGAATCAGAAAAGGAATAGCGGCTCATATAGCCAGTGCGATCTTCCTCGGCACCGAAGGTTGCAAAAGTGTTTTTATCAACACGATTGATAGGCGTACCTGTCAATCCAAAGAAGAAAGCATTTGGCAGAGCCATTCTCATTTTTTCACCCAGATCACCTTCCTGGGTTCTGTGAGCTTCATCGACCATGACGATGATGTTATCACGAGGATTCAGCTCACCGCTAACCTCACCAAACTTAAAAATCGTAGTGATAAGGATTTTTCGCATATCACCACGGAAGAAGGAAAGAAGTTCCTCTTTTGTGGCTGCACTGGTTAGATTCGGAATGTCTGATGCATTAAAGGTTGCAGTAATCTGCGTTTCCAGATCAATGCGATCATCCACAATAACAACGGTTGGATTTTTGAGCTCCGGAATCATTCGCAGTTTCTGTGCTGCGAAGACCATAAGAAGAGATTTACCGGAACCTTGAAAATGCCAGATTAGACCTTTCTTAGGGTAGCCAGCGATAACACGATTCACAATCATATTAGCGCCTTCAAATTGCTGGTAACGACAGATAATTTTATATTTACGATATTTTTTATCAGTGGCGAACATCGTGAAGAACTGAAAAATGTCCATGACATTCTTCGGTGAAATCATATCCTCCACACTGATTTTTACATCTGCAAGACTGCCTTCCGACTTATGAGTTGCTGTGTGCCACGGTCCCCACATGTTAATAGGCATATTGATAGAACCATAGCGATAGCATTTGCCTTCAGTAGCAAAATTAAATACGTTGGTTACAAACATGGCGGGTATGCTTTTTTCATAAGCAGAAATATCGCCAGCCGCATCCAACCAAGTAATGGCACTACGAACCGGAGTTTTCAATTCACCGATAGCAATCGGGAAGCCGTTAATCAAGAGCACAATATCTAAGCGCTTGCCGCCTTCGGCCTGAGGATATATCCACTGATTGGTCACAACATATTCGTTGAGAGCAAGATCTTCTTTACGCATAGTACCAAAGAAACGAATCGGAACCATGCGTCCGTCCTTACCAAAAGGATAGGAGTTTTCCTCGAAAATCATTTTCTTGAAAATCTCATTCTGAGTGACAAGGTTATGTGGTTGAACAGACAAAATAAGTGTCCTAAGTTTATAAATAACTTCATCTGCCCGGGATGGATCTTCCGCAATTTCCGGATTAAGGCGAATGAGGGCCTCTTTTACCATTGATTCAACAAGTACATCCGAATACATACGAGGAAGTTCCTCGGCAGGAATATATTTCCACCCATTCTTCTGAAGAGTAGAAAGCATCATTTGCTCAATGGTATTATCTTCATTAAAAATAGTAGCCATCTGTATTCCTCCTCCAGTCCAATCAATCTTATTTTATCTTTTCGTCCGTCCCATAATCTGGACTATCCGGTAAAATTTCTAATATGTCATCTACTGTGCAATTCAGTTTGAGGCAAATCCGTGCAATTACTTCCATAGAAACTATTTCGCCTCTGCCCATTTTGCTTATCGTGCTTGGGCTCACATCTGCCAACTCGCATAATTCCTTTTTCATCATTTTTCGATCAATAAGCATTTTGAATAATCTATTGTAGGAAACCGCCATATCATACCGCCTTCTTTATTCATACCAACACTTGCAACTATAAAAGCTCATGATAAAATTATAGCACACTCGCTTTGCTAAGTAAATCAATAATGGTGACTTCTCGCAAGTGCTGCTCTTCTGCAAGCAGGGCTTTCGTGACACGAAAGCGATTTTCTGCTTGTTGGGGAAATTCCC
>ERZ827469.3177-NODE-3177-length-11194-cov-2.929886_pt1 | contig 11194 bp, 8 predicted proteins | sample MGYA00519917_ERZ827469 | MGnify/ENA primary metagenome ERZ827469 (study PRJEB31778, sample SAMEA3449314) | human gut metagenome | biome: human gut; feature: human-associated habitat; material: faeces | place: United Kingdom | collected 2010/2012 ... | reverse complement strand
TGCGGGAGAGACGTAGGCCTTTGCCCTGCGGCTCTCCCTTTCTGCTTGGATTGGAGTGAGAACATGTTAAAGTTTATCTTGAAAAAGCTAGCTCTCATGATCCCAATGCTGCTTCTCATCAGTATTATCGTTTTCTTCGGCTTACAGGCAACCGGCGTCGACCCCATCAACTTTATGGTCAGCCCGGAAACTTTGTCTGCTAACGCTGGGAACATTGATGCGCTGAGAGAATCGCTGGGACTCAATGATCCTTTGATTGTACAATACTTCCGCTGGCTCGGGAATTGCCTGACTGGCGATCTGGGCTATTCCTTCAGCGGTACCCCTATCGCCGACACCATCGCTGTCCGTCTGCCCTATACTCTGGAACTGGCCGGTTATTCGTTGATTCTTTCGGCGATTATCGGCATCGGCATCGGTATCGTCTCCGCTATCCGTCAAAACGGCATCGTCGACTACGTGGGCCGCGTTTTTGCTGTTTTGGGCCAGGCGGTTCCGCAATTTCTAGTCGGTATCATCCTGATTCAGGTGTTCTCCATTAAGCTCGGCTGGTTCCCGGCGGCAAACCGGGTGAGTCCCGGAGCGACAAACGCATTCTGGGATGGATTCATCCACCTGTTCCTGCCGGTGCTCACGCTGACTATCGGTATGGTGGCGGTTTTGATGCGTTACGCCCGAAACACCATGCTGGACGTGCTGAGCAGCGATTACATCAAAACAGCACGCAGCAAAGGAATCCCCGAGTGGAAAGTCTACTTAAAGCACGGGTTCCGCAACGCCATGAAACCGGTGCTGGTCATTGTCATGTTCCGTATCCCTATGCTGATCGGCGGTTCCGTCGTCATTGAGAGCGTGTTTTCTTATCCGGGTATCGGGCTCACTATGACAAACGCCATCACTTCCGGTGATTACCCGGTGGTTTTGATTACAACGCTGATTATCGCGGCCGCCATGCTGATTTGTTCGTTTATGGTGGACGTATTAAACGCCCTGCTGGACCCCCGCGTCCGGTTGGGAGAATAACGGGAGGAGGAAAGAGTTATGAGTAGTCAAGTAAGTATCAAAGCCCAGAATAAAAGTGCTTCCTCTTCTTTGCTGAAACGCAATATCCGAAAATTCATGAACAACAAGCTGGCGCTGTTCGGTCTGATCGTTGTTGTGATTATGACGCTGGCCTGCGTCATCGGCGCCATTGCGGGCGTGGACTACGCCACCCCCGATCTGACTTCCATGAAATCCGGACCCATGCCGGGGCATCCCTTCGGAACCGATACTATCGGCCGGGATTTGTTCGCCCGTGTGCTATACGGCGGCTGTTTTTCGATTTTAATCGGCGTTTTCTGCGCCGTTTTAAGCTCGGTTATCGGCGCGATTTTGGGCGCGATTTCCGGCTATTTCGGAGGATGGGTTGATAAAGTTATCGTCCGTATTTCGGAAATTTTTCAGGCTTTTCCCCAGCTCGTTCTGGTTATGATGCTGGTTGCAATCCTCAATAAGCGTGGACTGGGTAATCTGCTCTTCATCTTCGTCGTCACCGGATGGATGACCACTTTCCGTATGGTGCGAAATGAATTTTTGAGCCTCAAGGGAGAGACCTACGTCAAAGTCTGTGAAGCCTTCGGCATGAGCAAGTCAAACATCATGTTCAAGCAGGTTTTGCCTAACGTTATGAGTCCCATTATTGTGTCGACGACGACGAACGTTGCCTTCTTCATCTTGCAGGAAGCGGCCCTGTCCTTTATCGGACTGGGTGTTGCGGACACCACCCCTACCTGGGGAAATATCCTCAACGCGGCGAAGTCTGTTTCGGTCGTTACCGACCAGTGGTGGATCTGGGTGTTCCCGGGCCTTGCCATCAGTTTATTTGTCCTTGCCATCAACTTTTTGGGCGACGGCCTGCGGGACGTTCTCGACCCCAAACAGCAGTAAGGAGGCGGCAGTATGGATAACAGAGAAATCATATTAGATGTCAAAAAGCTGAACACCAGCTTTGTGTCCGACCGCAAGGAAGTCCGCATTGTCAAAGACGTGTCCTTTCAGTTAAAGAGGGGCACTGCTTTGGCTGTGGTCGGTGAATCCGGCTGCGGCAAAAGCGTTACCATGAACTCCATCATGCGGTTTACCGGCCCAAACGCTAGGGTATCCGCTGAAAATATTCAATATAACGCTTTAAAAGACGGAAAAATTATAGAACACCATTTGGAAAATATCAAAAAGCCAAACGGACCGGAAATGCGGGCTCTTCGAGGCCCCGATATGTCCATGGTATTTCAGGACCCTATGTCCAGCTTAAACCCCGTTTATAAAGTAGGGGATCAGGTGGCGGAGGGCCTCATCCAGCATACCGGTATGAGCAAAAAAGAGGCAAAAGAAAAAGTGCTCACGATGTTTCGGAAGCTGGGGATTCCCGATCCCGAGGAGCGTATCAACTGCTATCCTCATGAGTTTTCCGGCGGAATGAAGCAGCGGGTGGTCATCGCCATCGCCATGATATGTAACCCCGAGCTCATCATCTGCGACGAGCCTACAACGGCTTTGGATGTGACCATTCAGGCGCAGATTATGGAACTTTTGAAAGGTTTGCAGATTAACGAGGGAAAATCCATTATCCTCATTACCCACAACATGGGATTGGTGGCAGAAATGGCCGACGAAGTCTGCGTCATGTACATGGGCCGGGTAGTGGAATTCGGAACCCTCGAAGATATTTTTGACCACACGGCCCACCCTTACACCCAGGCGCTTTTGAGAAGCGTTCCGGTACTGGGATTGGCAGACGGGCAGAAACTGGAGACGATTCCAGGCGCAACGCCCAATCCGGCGGATTTAAAAGAAGGCTGTGAATTTGCAGACCGTTGTCCCTACGCGCAGGAAAGTTGCCGGAAGGGCAAAATCCCCGCCTTTGAAATAGCACCGGGCCATCGGGTGCGCTGCCTGAGATACGATACCTTTCCGGAGGTGGATTAGTTTGAAAGCAAACTTTCAAACCCGGTTTTGTGCTTTTGCCGCCAATACGGCGGCGACAATTTTGCGGCGAAGCCGCAAAAACAGCCCAATTCCCAGAAAGGAATGGTTATTGAAATGAGTGCTGAGAAAAAAGAAGTAATTTTTAAGATAGAAAATCTGAAAACATGGTTTCCAATCACCAAGGGAGCTTTCAAAAAAGTCGTCGGTCATGTAAAAGCGGTGGATGACGTGAGCTTGGATGTTTATAAAGGAGAGACTCTAGGCATCGTCGGCGAGTCCGGCTGCGGCAAATCCACCTTGGGAAAAACAGTTATGATGCTGGAAAAACCCACCGACGGAAAAGTCCTTTACAATTACGACGGCGAGTTTAAGGACGTGACAAAATTTAATAAACACGAGACGTTTGAGTTCCGCAAAAAAGTCCAGATGGTGTTCCAGGACCCTTATTCGGCTTTGAACCCTCAGAAAAAGATTTACACTTCCTTCGAGGAGCCTTTAAAAGTCCACGGCATCAAAACCCAGGAAGAGCGGGAAGCAGCCATGCAGAAGGTGCTCAAAATGGTCAACATTCAGCCCGATTATCTGATGCGTTACCCCCACGAGTTTTCCGGCGGTCAGCGGCAGCGGCTCTGCATTGCCAGAGCACTGGAAGTCATGCCAGACGTGCTCATCTGCGACGAGCCGGTATCGGCGCTGGATGTTTCGATTCAGGCGCAGGTTCTAAACCTGATGAAGGATATCCAGAAAGAACTGAATCTCACCTATCTGTTTATCGCTCATGATTTGTCGGTGGTTCAGTATATGTCCGACCGCATTGTGGTCATGTATCTGGGGAAAATCGTCGAAGTGGCCGATTCCAAAGCGCTTTACGACGAGCCTCTGCACCCTTACACCAAGGCGCTGCTGTCGGCGATCCCTGTGCCGGATATTCACAACGAGAAAAAGCGTCAGGTGTTGGAAGGAGAGGTTCCCAGCCCAATCCGCAAACCGTCGGGCTGTGCATTCCACAACCGCTGTCCCAACTGCATGGAAATCTGCAAAACGGTGGATCCCGCCATGCTTCACCGCGGTAAGGAGGGCCATATGGTCGCTTGCCACCTGTATGACGACAAGGTGGAGCGGGAGTCGTAAGATGCGGCTTTCAAAATCAAAAAATTTTGATGTAATTGTGGTAGGGGCCGGCATTGCCGGCATCCGCGCTGCGATCAAAGCGGGGGAGGCCGGGTGTTCGGTATTGCTTTTAAGCGGAGGTCCCATTTTTTCCGGTTCCAGCTTTTATCCCGGCACCTGGGGATTGGGACTCATCGGGCCGGAAAGTCCTGCCGACGAAGAAGATTTGGTACAGAGTATCCTCAAAGTCGGGTGCGGTATGGCGGATGAACAGTTGGTGCGCAGCTTTGTTTCCAGTATCGGACCGGCCATCTCTGAGATAAAGGGGATGGGAATTCAGCTTAAGGAAGCAAAAGAGCAAAGTGAGAAGGATTTTATCCCCTGTTTTGACCACAAGCATCGGGCTTGGCACGGTATTTTGTTCGAGAGCGCAAAAGAAGTATTTTCTAAAAGGCTAACCGAATTAACAGTGGAGCAGATGCCTTTCAGTGAGCTTTTGGAGATTACCAAAAGGGACGGTCGAATTACAGGTGGAGTAGTTTTCCAAAAAGGGAAAGGCATCCAGTGGTTTGGCTGTAAGGCGCTGGTATTGGCGACCGGCGGATACGGCGGATTATTTGAACGGCGGCTTACAACCAATGACGTAACGGGAATGGGCCAGTGGCTTGGACTGCAAAGCGGCTGTACCCTTATCAACATGGAGTTTATGCAGATGATGCCCGGATACATTGCCCCATGTTCAAACACCATTTTCAATGAAAAGGCCTTCCGATTTTCCCGCTTGTATGGACGAGAGGGAGATGACCTGCTGGAAAATTCCCCGAATCAGCGGGAAATCCTCATAGAACGTTCCACCCACGGTCCGTTTACGTCGCGGCTGTCTTCCAAAGAAGTGGATCTCGCCTTGGCACGGGAAGGGGAGGCACAGGTGGAGTACCGGCCTGAAATTCAGGATCATATGCCGGAATTTATTAAAACCTATTTTGACTGGCTTTGGGAGCAGAAGCATCTGACTATTGACGACAAAGTGCGAATTTCCATGTTTGCGCACGCGGCAAACGGCGGTATCCGCATCAGAGAGGATGCATCCACCGGAGTAGAAGGACTGTTTGCCTGTGGGGAAGTGACTGGGGGAATGCACGGCGCCGACCGGATCGGCGGATTGTCCACTGCCAACGGGCTGGTTTTTGGCGGAAGAGCGGGAGAATCCGCGGCGGCTTATGTTGGGAAAACCGATTCCGTTCCGACAAAATACCATTCCTTTGATTTGTGGGAGATTCCCAAAAGGGAGATTATCCGCAAGGGAATGCAGGCGACCATGACCGAGGCGGGAATGGTCGTCCGGGATGGTAAGGTGCTGACAAATGCAGCGGAATCCATGGACGTATTGATGGAGAGATGTGTTCAAAAACCCACAACTGACCCTAAGACGACAGCGGCATCTCGCAGACTGTGGGGGCAGCTTCATTTGGCCAAGGGCATCTTACAAGCTGAGCTTTTCCGCAGCGAAAGCCGTGGCTCTCACTATCGCAAGGATTTTCCCCAGCGGTCTGCGAGCTTTGAACGGCGGATAGAGATATGTCTGCGGGATGGCGGCCTGCGAGTTGGCTTTGAACCCCGTTAGATTCGAGAGGAGGGGAATACGGTGATTTATACAGATTTCAGTGATTTATTCCGGTATTTCGGGATATCGGAAAACTTGGATACGGCTCTGAGTTTTTTACAAAAATGTGATTTAAAAACTCTGGTACACGGACGCAACGAGGTAGATGGGGAAAAGGTCTACATCAACCGGTTTGATTATGAAACGCTTCCTTTTGCGGAAACTTTTTTTGAGGCCCATGAGGAGTATGCCGATATTCATCTGCTTTTATCCGGGGAGGAGAATATCGGCGTATCGGAGCCGGGCGTTCTCCGAGAAACAGGACGGGACCCGGAGACGGATTTTATCGGTTATGAGGGAGAAATAGAGTCATTGTGCAAAATGACGCCTCAGAAAATACTGATTGCATTTCCCGGAGAAGCACATATGGTCAAAATGCAGCGTTCCGGTCCGGTCAAGGTGGAGAAAGCTGTTGTGAAAGTGAAGTTTTAGGAGAAAGGTTTGACGATTATGAAATCCATGGAAAAATATTGCGGTATCATTCCGGCGTTTTACGCCTGCTATGACGACAGCGGCCGGGTGAGCGCTGACCGAGTCAAAAAATTAACCCGCTATTTCATCGAAAAAGGGGTAAAGGGCGTTTATGTATGCGGCTCTTCCGGCGAATGCATTTATCAGAGCAAGGAGGAGCGGATGGAAACCCTGGAAGCAGTCATGAGCGAGGCCAAAGGAAAGCTGACGGTAATCGCCCATGTTGCCTGTAACAATACCGAAGACAGCATGGAACTGGCGGCACATGCCGAGAAACTGGGAGTCGATGCCATTGCGGCCATTCCGCCCATTTATTTTCATCTGCCCGAGTACGCCATCGCTCAGTATTGGAATGATATTTCTTCTGCCGCTCCCAATACCGATTTTGTCATCTACAACATTCCGCAGCTGGCGGGAGTTGCTTTGACCATGAGCCTGTTTAAGGAAATGAAAAAGAATCCTAGGGTGGTCGCCGTGAAAAACAGCAGTATGCCCACTCAGGATATCCAGATGTTTAAAATGGAAGGCGGTAAGGACTTTGTGGTGTTCAACGGTCCTGACGAGCAGTTTATCGCCGGCCGGGCGATAGGTGCGGACGGCGGGATCGGCGGTACCTACGCTGTGATGCCTGAGCTGCTTTTGAAGGCAGACGAATTGTTCCGTGCAGGCGAGATGAAGAAGGCGCAGCAAGTACAGTACGCTATCGATGAAATCATTTATGCCATGTGTGCCTGCCATGGAAATCTCTATGCGGTGATGAAGGAAATTCTTCGCCGCAGGGAAAACCTGGACATTGGCACGGTCAGAAAGCCACTGCCCAACCTCATTGCGGAGGATATGCCCCAGGTGGCGAAATGTATCCAAATGATTGATGAAGCTATTGAAAAATATTGCTAGAATGGTAAGAAACGAAAGGAGCCTGCCGGTAAGGTAGGCTCCTTTCGCTGTCTATAGGGGCAAAAACCAACAAAACAGCCTTTGAAAATTGCGTAAGTATACAAAAAGTTTGGAATTGGGTTGACAATGCAGCCGGTTTGTGATAGCCTGTAAACAGAAATAAAAAGGAGGCTATACACAAAGTAATACACTTTGGCGTGCAACCCCTGGCAATTTCCATTGTTGCTGATGGTTCTACTAGCAATAAAATCACAGTACGGAAAAATTTTGTCCAGAAAGATGGTGAACGATTCGATGTACGCAATCTGCCTCACTTTTGTTTACTTTATTTGTAAAGCGAGGCAAAATATTGATGATCGGCAATCAGGATTCAGAGATTATTGAAGTATTGATGAACGAGCTTTCCGCACAAAATGCGTCTGATATGATGGCGTCGTTGAGAAGAAGAGTGGAAAACACCATCGAAGAAGTGTACGGGGACCTTACAAGACACATAGATACCATGCAATTTGTTCCAAAAGAAGAGCGGGAAAAGCTGAAGAAATTTATCGTAAACATTGATTTGATCCAGGGGTATTCTTATACCACCCTTAATAAAAGAAACGGCTGTGTTTCTATATTGGAACTGGAGGACAGCCGAACGAAGCCAAAATCAAGGGCGAATTACAATGACATTGAAAAGGCGGCTGGGATCGTCATAAACGGAGGAAAAGTCAGCGTTTCCAGTACAGACCGGTATGATATCTTAGAAAAGGCAGTTAAGGATGGGCTGGAAAGTGCTGTGAGGAATGATATGAAACGGCTCGAATATCTGGAAGAAGTGGTCGGAGGCCATTCCGAAGATTTTCTGGAAGACGTGTATCGGATGGTGAAATACCAAAAACGACCTGATGATTTAAAGGGTAGATGCTGGAAGATCATTTGCAGCGACGACTATATTGCCGAGATGGAGAAGCAGGTTTTTGGTTCTAAGGCGTTGGATTACTTTAAAAACTGCGACATGATGTACGACGCGGTGATTCAAAAGGGGTTGGAAGCATTTTCTAAAATGCAGGATAATAAAGTAAATCAATCCTCAGAAGATACTGATAAAATTTCGAAAAATGAGCTGATGATGCAAAGTGTATTAAAAACATCCAATTTTCCTACAGTCGTTAGCAATCTGAACAATCCGGTGCTGTTGCTTCCCTTGTTCACTCTGCCCACTCCTTTACATCCGCTAAATTTTCTTTACGATGAAGAACAGGGTATATATTATGCCGATGTTCCAGCGTGGCAGTGGTTTGGTGGGTATAATGATTTTTATGACATGGTTTTCAGGCTGGTGGATTCTGATGCTCAAAAATTTATTTTTAAACAAGAACTACAGAATGAAATAATTCGATTTTGGCGATTAGAGTTTTGGAAAGGAAATTATCCGGGGACCTATGGCCCAACAGCTGTTGGCGCAGAAATTGGAATATACTATGTAGATATGTCCTCAGAAGAGTATCTGAGATTTCAAAATGATCATGGAGAGGATGGAGTTCCCTTTCATTATCAATCAGCCGATCCAGAAAATTTCTTGACGATGTCTTTTTCAGTACTTGATGATGAAGGCAATATACTTTTTGAAAGAGCACCGACACAACATTGGTGGTTGACAGGTTTCCTGCCTGGAAAATATATACAATCGAACAAACTTGAATTGGCGGGAGATGTGACTTTCAAAGATTCAGAAATGTTTCAGGCATTCGTGAATTCATTACCACAAAGTAAGGAAGAATCTATTAATCAGGCAAAAACTCAAGATAGGGTATGGACTGGTAAGATATATATGGACAATGGTTTTTATATAACAGGTATAAACGGATTGACAATCTCTTTTAAATGGCGGTAAAATGAAATAACTCATAGTCTACTTAATCGCATTATTCTTGGAGGAGTATACCATGAAGGTTAAATTATCTGTTCTCTTTATAATTATAGTGAGCTTTTTAACCGCTTGTCGTCCTTATAATTTAGAACACTTCGCTCCAGTTATCACATCGGATAAAGAAAAGGCGTATTATGGAATTCTTGGCGGTGGCAATATTGAAATGGTAAGGGATTACATAGAAAACGGGATGAGCGTTGATCAAGTACGCTTACATTCGTTGGGAGTCAATGGCGTGAGTACATTAAAAATCGCTTTTGATGCCCATGATACAGCAATGGCAAAAGCCCTATTGGAGATGGGAGCAAATCCGAACTTTTCTGAAAAATATCATAATACAGTCTTTATGTGGGTTTCAGGAGCTGGTGCGGGAAAAAATGGAGTTGTTCGTCGAGAATATAGTGAACTGTTGTTAGAATATGGTGGCGATGTTACTCAAAAGGATATTTTTGGTCTTACTGCCCTCGATTATGCCGCTAAAGCCGGTGAAACAGAGATTTTCGATCTTTTGCTGGAACATGGCGGAGCAGTCAGCAAAAAGACGTTTCCCCTTGTGTGGAAACAAAGGGACAGTGTTACATATTTTGGGATTGTCAATCGTGTTGCTAAAGAATCATTGTCTGCCGATATCGCATTGGATATAGATCCTATACTGGAAGCGGCTGTGACTGGAGACACAGTAAAAACAAAGACCTTGGTACAGCAAGACGGGTTAAATGAATCGAACGCCGATATGGTTCTTCGTTATACAGCGGCTTTTGGGACGGCTGAAACGCTGGAACTCATATGGGCAAAGAGCGCCGAACTAACAGGGCTCAAACTTTCTGACCTTTTGTATCCTGCTGCCCTATACAATAATCTGGACATTGTGCAGTATCTGCTTCAATATGTATATGTGGATGAAGGAAGTTTCCGTGGTCGGGCAGCTTTTCCAATTGCGGTAGAACACAATTACTATGATTTAGCGAAATATCTGCTGGAACAAGGCGCGGAAGTAAATCCAGAGACGGGAGATACGTTGTCTTCGATTGTACCGCCGATGGAATCCGCCGTCCAGACCGGAAACCTCGAAATGGTAAAGCTTCTGCTGGATTATGATTATCCCTTGGATGAGGATACCGTTAATTTCATGATGGCACAGGCTATTTCTAACAGAAGCAATGATATTTTTGAATATTTTGTGGAACTTTCGGAATTCAAAGGCTTTACAGTAGATAAGCAGTATCTGCTTCGTTTCGCGTGCTATAACGGAAATATGGACGCGATTATCAAACTGATGGATTTAGGCGCGAATCTGAATCAGACGGATGCCAAAGGAGAAGCGGCGCTTTTTTTCTCGGTATCTGCATATCAGCCAGAAACCGTTTCCTTTTTAATCGACAACGGGGCGGTGGCGTCCGGCTATAATGGAGAAAAGGCCGCCTTAGAAGCGGCGGGAAAGGGGTATTTTGACATCCTGAAAATATTGATTGGCAATGGCGCAAACGTAGACTGCTGTGAGGAAGATTTTGGACGTTCCCTTTTGATGAAAGGGGTTTTTACAAGTACACGAATGACCGAATATTTAATTGAACATAATGCCTCCTTGAATCTGCAGGATCAAGATGGCAACACTGCTCTTATGCTTGCCGCTGAAAGTGGCCGGACGGAAAACGTTCATTTGTTACTGGAAAATGGTGCCGATCCAAATGTAAACAACAACGATGGAAAGACAGCCTATGAGCTGGCACAGGAAAATAAGCATCAGGAGATTGCCAAACTCATAAAGACCTATTTAGATTAAGGAAAACGCGGTTATTTTGGAATCCTTGCCGGTTCAGTTGCTTGTATAAAACAAAAAGTCAGTAACCAAAACGGTTACTGACTTTCTTTTTGGTGGAGATGATCGGGATCGAACCGACTACCTCTTGAATGCCATTCAAGCGCTCTCCCAAGTGAGCTACACCCCCACAGGTGATACACGAATCAAGTGCTTTATTATAATACCAAACCTCCCGCTGTTTGTCAAGGGTCATTTCCGCTTTTTTGAGAGATTTACAGAATGCGGTCTTTTTTCCTCTATTTTCTCAAAATATTAACCAGTTAACATACTTTTCTATGAAAATTTGCTAAATTCAAGGTGATTGATGGCATGATCCATATAGTTTTCGATCAAGGAGGCCGTATTATGA
>ERZ827469.3175-NODE-3175-length-11195-cov-3.403860_pt1 | contig 11195 bp, 8 predicted proteins | sample MGYA00519917_ERZ827469 | MGnify/ENA primary metagenome ERZ827469 (study PRJEB31778, sample SAMEA3449314) | human gut metagenome | biome: human gut; feature: human-associated habitat; material: faeces | place: United Kingdom | collected 2010/2012 ... | reverse complement strand
ACCCCTGTCTGGTTCCGTGCGTGGGATGCATCTGCTTCGTCAAAAAGAAAGTATACAGAATCTGCTCCGGTGTAATGCCTGCATTACTAAAGCACAATCCATCCGTTTTCTTCTCATTCATAATATAGGGAATGGACTTTCGTAAATGTTCCTCTGTCTTAATGGTATCCATCTTAATAATGAGCGACATTGCGATCACCTTTCATAATCCGTATGGTATGTTTCATCATTCCGTAAACTTCATCCAATTTGCAGAGCAGTTCTTCACTTGGTTCCACATAATTGTGTTCGTTATACTTTTTTGCAATCTGATTGATATTGACACCAATCTTGTTGATCTCATAGATCATCCGCACGATGGAGGATTCAAACTCATCCCTCGTCACATCCGGCGGGCACTTTGCCACACTCCGAATATACTCGCTCATGGTTTTATGATGCAGGCTTGCCTGCTCATTCAGTGCTGCCTTTTCCTCCGGTGTCATTCGTACTCGGAGAATCTCTGTTTTCATGTCATTCAAACAATCACCCCTTTCTTCTGTCTGGACATTTTGTCCAAACGCTGTCCATGTTCTTTTGATCTGATTCCATCTGGACATAATGTCTAAACGCTAACCATATCCTTTTCCATTTGAGCCTGTCTGGACATAATGTCCAAACATACCATTTTTACTGCTTTTTTGATGTTCATTTTTGGCACATAAAATGTGCTTTTTATCTCTTCATTCGAGCCCTGCAAGATACGCATGATGTGGACACATCCATGCACATATCTTGTAAGGGGACTCGTCTCCGCTCCGCTTCGGTCCGTGCATAACAGACATCCACAGGATGTCTTGCACCCCTTATACCCCCTAAGCAGGTAGTAATAGCGTTATTTTTTATGCTTTTGTCCGGAATTCACTTTTGACGACTTTTTCCTGTCCTTTTTTGTCTTATGTGATTTCTTTTTTGCTTTCTTCTTTTTATGAATCGCCTTCTTTTTTGCCAGCTTTTCCCTTTCCACCTTTTGCTGCTGTTCCAACTTAGCCTGTTCTTCCTGCAATTCCTTTTCCTTCATCTGATTGACTGCCGCTTCATCGTATGATGTTTCTGAAAGTGACATCTGACAGCTTTTCAGATTGTAGTTGCACTGATAGACACTGCCATCTGACAAAAGAACAAAGCTGGTTACATCAAATGCCTTCGTCTGCTGATAGGTCAGTTTTTTGACAGATCTGCATTTCCTATCCTGACATATTTTAATCAACTGATTCTTCAAATCTTCATAAGCTGTGTCCGACATAAATCCTAAAAATGTATTAAGATTTGTGGTATCCACGGCAATTGCTTCTTTGGTTTCTTCCGGCAGCTCACGATCCGGAGCAGTCTCTGTCGCAGTCACAGATGCCCCCGATGCGGTTTCTGTAATGACCGCTGCACCGGTTGCCGTGTTGTTTTTATGAACCGTTTGTAATCCCTCACCGTGTCCTCCCATCATACTTTTTATGATAGCTGCCACAATAATGGCAACGAAAAGAAAAAATACCAACACTCCCATAACAGTCTTTCTTCCCTGTCCCCTATCTCTTTGCTTCCAATAAAATCTTCGTATGTTTCTTAACATGATTTCCTCGCTTTCTGTCCCGTTTGGACATAATGTCCAAACGCTACTTTTTGTCCCATTTCTTTAACCGTCTGAAATAAGTAAAATTCGTATAAACACCAAACATCGGTCCCTCTGTATTTCCGGTCAATGAAGAACCGCTGGAACTGGTGCAGTGAAGCCAAACCACTCTGCCGTCTTTCATTTTTCCACAATAGATCCCAACATGATTTGCCCCACCGGTTCCACCTGTCTTACTTTTCAGTCCAATGTCTCCCGGCTGTAACTGGTCGGCAGATATGTCCTGAAACTTTTTGGAACCGATAAAAGTTGCCGTCGTAGAACCATACGGCACACTGGTCACTCCTGCTTTATGAAATGCCCATGCGGAAAAAGCAGAGCAGTCCAAGAACTCCGGTTTGTCCCGCCCATCCGACTGTCGTTTCTCCATGCTGTATTTCACCGTCCCGATCAGAGAAGCCCCTTTTTCAATCACCTCCCAAGCCTCCGCCGGCGCTGTATTATTTTTCTTCAATTCTTCTAAAATCTTTTTGGCGGATTCATTGGATACACTGGTTTCTTCATTCATCACATAGTAACGAAGTACATGAGGTACATACTCGGTATCACCATAAGAACTGTACCCAAGCTCCGCACACATCTTTGCAGAAAAGATCCCGGCATTTTCTTTGGTGTAACAGCCATAATTTTTTAATGCCCAGTCAATGTAACCATTTCCAAAGTTGTACCCCTGCAGGGCAAGAGAAATTCCTTTTATGTCATTCGGACTTTGACACTTCGCTTTTGTCAGGCAGTCAGATAATTCATGCGTTCCGCAGTCAATACTTTCTTCTGCACTGTCAATCGGCGGATTTACATTGTAATAAGATTGTGCCGTCTGCATGACATCCGGTTCCGTTCCGCTGCTTTCCTGTTCAATCACGGCTAGACACAGATCCACATAATCATCAATTCCATATTTCTCGCAGTATTCCGAGACAAGTTCACGGAAACTTTCTGTCTTTTCAGATACCTGTGCCTGATAGGTTCCATCCTGTGATTCATTGGCAGCACCGCCGGAGCCAACCACTGCTCCGATTGCTCCCACGATAGCTGCCATAAGAATACTCAAAAGAAGTGCTATCCATACAGCCGGATTTGCCGCTACTGCCTGGACAACACTTTGTATTGTCTTTGCTAAAGATTTTCCTGCCTGTGCTCCTGCTTTTGCTCCTGATTGAACAGCCTGTGCCGATTTCTCTGTTGACTTTCTTGCAGCCTTTCGTTTTTCCCTGCTTTGCAGCTTTTTATGCACGAGTGTTTTCATGCCGCCCACTGCTGTATGTGCGCCTTTTCTAGCAGTTTCTTTAGAAAGCCTAATGGGGGTATCTTCTGTATACTCCGTATTTCTTTCTTCATAAGAATCATCTGCCACACTGTTTCCAAGCAGCATCAGATGCATGGATTGCACCATAAGCTTCCTTGTTTCATGAATAGAAAAAAGGACACGCTCACTTTTGGATGAACTGCCCTTCTTCTGCTTTTTGCCTTTATTCCATTTTTCAATGTCTTTTTTCTTAAAACGGCTCTTTTTCCGCCGTTTCATTTTCTCTGTCTTAGCCATTTCTCTGGCTTTCTTTAACATTCGCTGTTTGGAACGATAATCCAGACTTTTGAACACACGCTTCGCCGGTTCACTTAATGATTCAATGACCTCTTTATCTAGATGATCCATTCGCTGCCACCTCCAATTATATTCAGTGGGCTGTATGTATGCTTTTGATTTTTCTGTTGAATGTTTTGGGGAAATATGATATATTGATATTAGAAAAGGAAAGTACCCACTCCAAAGTGGATGCTCCCAGGGAAATTTAGATGTCCTTACGGACACCGCCTATCCTGTTGGCAGACAGGATAGGCATTTTTATTTTCGCTTGTTTCTCTTATTGAGAAAGGCAAGCAACGCTATAACAAGACTACCAAAGGCACATAACAATGTTAATATGCCGATGAAAATCGAAAGGATTTCAAAAGCTGTCATCTGCGCCACCTCCCTTCCTATGTATTCCGGCAAGCCGGTCATTCGGTGTTGGGAGGCTACCTCTTCGCTCCGCTACGGTCGGCGCCAAACAAGCGTCCACCGGACGCTTAGCGCCCTGTCATGGGTATTTTCCTATGGCTTACGCCATGTAACTAATATATCATTTTTTCTGCCATAATTCAACGATTTTCGTCAATTCATTTGCCCTTATTTTCCCCTATTTGCCTAATATTTTTTTATTAACCATCTCATGGAAATTGGTATTAAATAACTGGTAAAGACTACTGTCTTTTTCCATTGTATTATCAAACGGGACAATCTTATCGCCAAACCGGATAAGTCCCATTCCCGGCTCTGCTCCATTCACACAGGCAAGCTGCTCGGAAGAAATATCAAACAAATCTTCTACCGCTTCCTTGTCCATTGTTCCCTGATCCAGCAAAAGCATAAATTCGGAATTGGAAACCATTGTTTTCGTAGAACGGTTTCTCTGTGCATCGATTAAGTTCTGGCTCATTCCGGTACAGATACCGCCACGCTTTCGGACCTCACGCCACATCTTCTCCAGTGCATGTAAACTGTATTCTTCTCCCCAAAGTTCGTGCATCTCATCCACATAAACCCATGTAGCAACTCCATCCGACTGATTATATTTGATCTTAGCCGTGATACTTTCAATCATCACAAGCATTGCCATTGCCCGCATTCGTTTTCCCAGTTCCGAAAATCCATACACGGTAAAACGGTTCTCATCGGATATGGACTGCTCTCTGGCAAAAATATCAAGCGTACCATCTGCAAATACTTCCAACTGGTCTACGATCTCCTGTGCTGCCTCATTTCCATCGTAATGCTCAAGAATATAATCTCTCATCACCGGAATTGTCGGGGATTCCGGACGGTTTCTTGTCCGTCTTTTATCTTTTCGCTTCTTAAAATATTCCTCATACATATGACTGACTGCCTTATCAATCACAGCGATATGTCTGCTGGTAAGCGGCACCGGTTTCAGCGCCTGCTCACAGATAGCATACGCAAACTCTGCTTTTTCTGCCACAAAGCGGTCAATGTCCGGCACAACATCCGGTACATGAAACGGATTGACATAAAAGACATTTTCCGCAGACTGTGTCAGATTGATATACTGACCGCCCCACGCCGCAGCAATGTCTTTGTATTCTCCCATTGGATCTACCACGATAATGTCATCCTTTGAGAAGCATAACACCTGCCCCATCTCTGATTTCTCATTATAGGACTTTCCGGAACCCGGAACACCAAACACCATCCCGTTTCCATTCTTTAATAATTTACGGTTTCCTATGATCAGATTTTTGGATACCTTATTAAAGCCATAGCAGTATCCCAAATCATCATGAATCTCCTGCACATTAAACGGAATGAAAATGGAAAGTTCCTCAGAGGTAATTGTCCGCATCGTATCAACAAATCTTGCTCCCGTCGGCAATGATGTATTTAAGGCATCAAGCTGTCGATAGGAATGTGGAACAATATCCATGTTGTGTGTTTTTCCAATGATACGCACCTTTTCTGTCCGTTCCTCCAGTTCTTCCATTGAAGCAGCTTTTACCACAATGGTGATCCCCACATAAAGAAGCCGTTCATCAAATGAAGAAATACGGTCAAGCATCTCTTCCGTGTCTCTTTGCTGCTTTCTTCTCTCGTAATTGATGTTGGTAGAATAATCTCCATTTTCGTTTTTCAACTCCTGCTCACGGTTAATACTTCGCTCATTGGACATATACTTTTTCATCACCATCTGATATGCCACATCATTGTCAAGTGGCTCCACATCCATCGAATAAATGATCGGGAAGTCCATGTTTGTCAGTTCATTTAAAAATTGATCCGTCAAACCGTTCGGATATTTTCTGATAAACATCACACAGGCACAGCTTCCACCCTCCATTTCCAGATATTCCGGATGCTCCCGCAAAGAAGTATTGATAATGTCATTTCTCCAGTCCCGTTTCAGATGCAGATATTCATTCCAGTCAAAAGAAAAAGATGCCTCGTCACCCATGCGATAATAACTGTGTAATGCTCGCAAGCGTTCCGTGGCATCCAATGGTATCAGGCAGCTTCCCAATCGGTGAAATAACTGCTGTATGGAAAACTCTATGGTGTTAAAATAATTTCTGGCACTTTCATAATCCGGCTTTCTGCAACTGACAATGAAATACATGGATTGCAAAAGTCCTCCCCGTCCTTCCTGCAATCGCTTTTCAATCAGTTTGTGATATTCTTTCGCCAAAGGCTCCATTTCTTTGCTGACTGCCTTCTGCAAAATTTCTTCCCGAAGCCTTCCATTGTCGGCATAATGATTGGATACAATGACCTTGTAGCTGACATTCATTGACCGAAGCAGCGTTTCAAACCGCTTGCCGGTTTCTTCTTTTTCTTCCTCATCCTGCGTGGAAAAGTTAATATCCTCAAACAGATACATCCTGTCAAACTGATGAATTTTCTTTTTCCCTCCGTCTTTGTTTGTCGGACTCTCCAACTCAAAGATACCATTTTCCGAAATTCGATAGATCGGTATTGTATCCTGGATACACAACGGAACTTTGTAAATGCGTTCCGTCTGTGGAGTCAGCGAGTCCATTCTGAATAATTTTAACATTTGTTTTAACCTCCTGTTCTTGTTGTATCTATAAATACATTCTAATCAATTTTCTTTATTGAACCTCTACATTAAATCACTATTTTGATATACATCTGTTAAACCCACAAGCTTGTTATAATTTAATAATCCATCCACATCAATTAAGGCATCATAAATATTGTCACCTCTATCTTCTAATTCCGAAAAACATTCTAACATAATATCAGTAATTCGTTCTTCATAACGAGCCACAGTTTCTTCCAACATCTCATCAAACAGTTTTTCATTTTCCTCAAAATAGAGCCGAACATAATTACGTAAAAATCCTAGCCTTATTGATGTAGATGCTTCAAATGACTCTTTAGATACATACATATGTTGCATAGCTAACAATTGTAAATTCATCATTTCCAAAAACAAAGCCTTGCCAGTAAGAAGTCTACGATTAAAATCACCAGAATAGATTTTATCAATATATGAAAAAATTATTGCATAAGCAATCGCATCCGCAAAACATTCTTGGAATATTTCATTGTTTTCATTAACAAGACATTTTTGTTCACGAATCAATTCCACATACTCCTCTGATTTGAATTTGCTTTCATATTCTTCATATAATTCACACAAAATAATCCTAATATTTTCCAAAAACTGCTCCCACTCTTCATCAAAACTAATATTAAATACGCTTGCACTTTCTCTATTTTTTGCCACCTTATAAATCCAATGTCCCAATTCGTGCCCAAAAACATATCTTTCCTGAATATCTAAAATAAAATCTAAATCTATCTGTTCCTTAACTTTTACATTAAATGTCCCTAAAGCAACTTTATTCAATCCATAATATGACACCAAAATTTCGTTGTCTTCCAATAATGCATCTTCTGCATACAACTCATATGTAAGCTTCCAAATGTCATGCGCAGAATCATTATTATCTAGATAAAGTGCATCAATCAATCGATTAATATGATTCAAATAACAATCATATAAAATATAATACTTATAATTATTTTCACGCTTTTTCACCGGCATAACCATGCTATATTTATTATAAGTATTACATATAATTAATGAAGGCATAAATTCCTCATCATATTCCTTTATAATTGCAAATAAACAATCATCAAATAAAATCTTTAATCTATTTTGCTCAGATTCTGATAATTCATTTGTATACGCACTATATCTTGTAATTTCAATAAATTTAATAACCATATCATCATATATAGCCATACTATTTCCCCAACAATAAATTATTTAATATTTTTTTTGCTTTTTCTTCTTGTTTCTGTTCAATAAGTTGCCCAACCACCTCTAATACCTTGTCTTCACCGCCTTCAACTTCAAAGCCACCATCTGTTACCTTTATTTTAATTTTTTTCCTATTTTTTATTAATTCAATAATAATCAATGTAACCCCTGAAATTGCATAGGGAGCCAGCTCAACTCCAAGTTGAATCACAGTACTAAGATCACTACTAAATGATTTTGGATCATCAATTACAATACTCATATTGGCTAATCCACAGATTCGATCAGCATACTTTACATCCTCTTTTTCCATTTCAAAAATAATCATATCAATACACACTCCTCTTCTCATGTTCACTTTAATATACTAACCACCGTTTGCGCACTTTATCAAAAAAATCTGTTTGCTTATCATGACCATCCATTAATTTCCAATTATGTATTGCTAATCATCAGTGACTAATACAACCTCTTTGATAACTTGCTTCAACGAATTTTATATTTCATTATAATATAGTTTCAAGTAATATTTTACCTAAAAAACATCAAACCATTTTAAAAGAGGATTATATACTTTTTCCATATCAGAAACGGCATGATTATTTTGTATATATTTTTCAGTTTTTGCCTTATATACATCCCACTCTTTTTTCATCCCTTCACAATCATATACATCTATTATGTCATCGAACACACGTACCATAACAATTAGAACGGAATTTAGCAATAAAACATGATTTTCAAACATCCTAAATGGTTTAAATTTAAACTTCTCATTTTCAATTACAATATTCGTTTCCATATGATTAATCTGATGCGTTTCAATGCACAAAGGTGTGTAAAGCTTAGTATATATACACTTCCAACCAATCTTAGTAAACAATTTTTTTAAATTAATTTCCTTTCCCTCGCAATAACAATACCAATTTGAAAACTTCTTTTCTGTCTTTAGTAAATCAACATAATCTTTATAACAGTCAGTTTTCTCCATTTGTTTCCAAAACATATCCTCATTATCTGCAGTCCTTTTTATATCTAGCATTTGCAAAATAGTCGCTCTTTTTTGCATTTCATCCTTATCCGATGTTATATAACATAACTGCACAGCACTTTCAATCAACGAGCGCAAAATAATAAATCCAGAATTAATTAAACTATTTTCAGTCATAACTTTTAAAGTATCCAACAACTCTATTATTCTGTAAATAGCTGAGTAAATGGTTAATTCATAATCTTTTATTATATCCTCACCAAAACATTCATCTAAAACCCTATACCCAAATTTAATTAATTGTGCATAAAATAATTTATGTGCTTCAATCAATTCTTTCTCTTCTTCTGTTAACTCATATATATTGTTTTCCCATTGCATAAATAGTCCCCTCTCCTCATATAATCGTCCCACATTCTCTTATCCCACCTTTTCCCTTTTTAGCAAAGAGTACCCTTCGCATTCAACTCAGTCAATAATTATAGGTTCATTATATACCTACCTCTATTATAAGGAAAGCACAAAATTATTAACATTATTTTACAAACCTCCCCTTTCCCATCTTCACCTCTTCTATCTCCTCCCTTGCCGTAATCATGGCAAGAGCAACATCCTGGTTTCCAAACTTCTCCTGATAACAAATACACCTTGCTAGTCCTTTGGTTTTCGGCATGTCCTTCACCTGCACAGCATATTCCTTAATCAAACTTCGTTCTTCCTCATTGTATATCTCCTGCTTTGGGTCAAATTCACGAAGAATCAGTTCTGCTGACACATTCTCCGGCACTTTGCCGACCAACTCTACATCATGGAGATTTTCAACCAACTCACAAATCTTTTGAATAGCGGCTTCTTCCGTATTGATTTCTGGATAATACCGTATCATATCCAAATCCATCGTCTTGCCGGACACCAGATCCACTTGCACATCTTCCAGTTCTGTTTGTCCGGGTGTATGTACCAAAATGCCAATGCTCGGAACGCCATTAAGAGTTCCTTTCTTATACTCATTCCAAAAAGCGATTGCCTCATTGACGTTTTCTATATTATCTCGGTATCTTCCCATGGAATGAAACTCACCGCACTCAGCAACCGTATAAGTGATTTTCGGTGGAACATACTGACTACGTTCTACGGCTTCTTCAAATTCATCTAAGTTGACCGGAACCAGTGGTGAATCTTTTCTAACACTTCCTTTTACAATATTACCATCCGGATATTCTCGCAGATCTGCTACGATTTCATCCAGTGCCTCATAGATGGATATGTCCGAATCATCATATACGCCACCGTCAATCTCTTTCATATCCAATCCATAAATGGTATAGTCATACCCTTCCGTTGCATTCTGGATATAGATATACCGGTTTCCAACAGAAAACACCATCTCACTTTCCATGTAAATTGTGGCTTGCTGCAAAAACTCTGCGATATTTCCGGACTTGTCCGCTTGAATCGGATTGATATCCACCTTATGATTTCCTAGGAAAAATTCATCCTCATGGAACAGATTAAATAAATCATCTTCCCGAATGTCTCCCTTGTATTCAACTACGATGTCGATGTCCGAAGTCGTTTTTTCTGTTCCCTGGCATCGGCTTCCATAAACCATAACCTCACCAATCTGTATCAATAAATCTTGTCGTCTTATCGTATCCATCAGATAATCCCGAACCGCATCTTCCACTTCTGTTGCATTCATCCCTTCTACCGGGCGAAAATACGTTTCTGTTTTCTCACGGAAACCGGCAATCATTTTCTTCTGTTGTTCCGTCCGTTCAAACCTTTCCACAAAGAAGTCTTTCAATTCAGAAAAGCCAAACGAATCCACATAGAATGCTTTTTTCTCACTCTCGGATTCCAAAACGATCACATCGCTTACCGATAGCGAGTGCCCAGTAAAATCCTTCGGACGGTGGATATTAAACCGTTCATATATGGTGTCCAGGGTTTCTCCCGGCTTCAATTCTTCCTTATACATCGACTCATAATCTTCTGCCTTTACCTGCAAGCCACCCGCCTGCACATGACTCATTTTGAAAAAGCGATAGGCTTCGCCATTGCTCCCCTCCCTGATCTGCAGAATCTCATAAGTAGTCGGAGGCATCCCATGATAAGATGCCTCCTCTCTCTCACTGTCTGCCACCTGAGAAAGGGAACGTGCATAACGCTTTGAATCAAATAATTCTGGTACATTTTCCCGCATACTAAACAATTCTCCTGTTCTTCCTGCCACTATGATATGGTCATAAAAATCAATGTCCAGCAATATGCCGGCATACATCATTTTCTCCGTTATATTGCGGTCTGACATGCTCATCTTAAGATCCGACGAAGGATGGTTATGCAGCATGATCATTGCTGCCGCATTTGATAAAATAGCAGATTTATATAACTCTCTTCCTGTCACAAAGGAAGTATTGACACTTCCGATACTGACTACACTGAAATTAATGGGACGTCCTTTTCCATCCAGATTGACAACACAAACTTCCTCCCGGTCAAGTTCTGCTGATACCGGTGCCAAAACAGAAACGGCTTTCTCCGGCGTATCAATAACTTCCCTGCTGAACACACTCTCTTTGTCGGTCAATTTTAACCGAACGTCCACCTGCTTTAATTCATGACTCATCCGAAACCACCTCCATTGTTATAATCCGCCTTTCTGCTTCGCGAAAGTCACCAATAGAATCATGAA
>ERZ827469.3167-NODE-3167-length-11206-cov-2.756345_pt1 | contig 11206 bp, 10 predicted proteins | sample MGYA00519917_ERZ827469 | MGnify/ENA primary metagenome ERZ827469 (study PRJEB31778, sample SAMEA3449314) | human gut metagenome | biome: human gut; feature: human-associated habitat; material: faeces | place: United Kingdom | collected 2010/2012 ... | reverse complement strand
TCAGCCAGTCGCCGTATATCAGGTCTTCATCTGTGCCGCCCAGGTATACGCACCAGTCTCCTGGCTCCATCCGATAGCCGTCCCCGGAGGGCGAGAGTAGCAGAGTCAAAGTGATTCCAGACCGGTTTTCACCATAGCCGTACTCGTATTTCTCGTAAATGCCCTCCGCCGCGTCCAAAACGGTGTCATAGTCGCTCTGGGCCAGCACATCTACCCGCAGGTCAATACCATACTGCTGGGTTAGAGCGGGCAGTGTTGTCTCTCCCGCATACACCAGCGGTTCTGAACGCAGCTGTTCCGTCTCGTCGTAGATCACGCCGTATTCCGCAGCCGCCAGAGCCGGAGTTACCAAAAACAGGGACATTAACAGCCCCAGAAAGGGAATCGTCCATTTCCGTATCATCTCTCGCCCCTCCTTATCACAAAAGCAGTAGGACCGCCGCCGCACTGATAGCCGCCAACGGTGCCGCGATGGCGGCGAACAGGGCCCAGAATCTCCCTTGGCTCACAGGCAGATCGCCCACCAGCTTGCCGGTCTGACCGTTCATGGCAAAGAGGAAGTCCTTTCCGTTCCATTTGGTGTTGAGCATCCACACCGGCATGAGAGCATAATGTACCTTGCCGCGTCGCAGACGGACATGGCTGTTTACGGGGATACAGGTTTGATAACCATGAACGCTGTTCTGCAAGGCCCTCTCCAGCGTCCGTTGGCACCGCTGATCCGCCCTGTCTCTGCTCTGTTCTACCGTCATATCGAACTTATCTGCCAGAAACCCCGGCAGATAGGCGGTGGAGAAGGGCTTCAGTTCGCTGTAGTCATAGGGCTCGATGGAATCCATGTGGTCATCCGGCATTTTGGAGGAGGCGTCCACCGGCACCTTTTCAAACGCCACAGACCCGGCACGGAAAATATCGTAGTGCTCCGTTTCGGTAATCTCATAACTCCCGGAACGGTAAGAGCGGGAGAGTGTGCCTTCATAGCGGGCATCGCCCTCGGCAACGCCATCGAACATCCAGAAGGGGACATAGACGCCCTTGATCTCTTGAATGTGGTTTTCGCTGGTGAAGGACCTGGGAAGGAGAAACTTGCCCTTGTAGTGCTGTTTCAGCGCATGAACGGCGTCCTCCTTGCTGAGTTTGAAAGGAAGCACAAAGTCCGGCTTTAGGGTGCCGCTGAACTGCCCTGGCACTACAGTGGGATTGCCGCAGTAGGGGCAGGAGGTGGCGGCAGTGCTCTCATCGCAGATTAGTTCCGCCCCACAGGAGGGGCAGCTGTAGGCTTTCATACCGGCGGCGTCCGCACCCCATTCATCGCTTAGGCCGGAGGTGTCCCAGCTGTCGCCGCCCTCCTCTGCTTTGGCCTGCGCCTTTTCATGGGCTCCGACCGCCTGTTCCTCTTTTTTCTGGTACAGCGCCTCGATCTCCGCCACATCATAAGTGCTCCCACAATACTCACACTCCAGCTTGCCGGAGCTGCCCACGAAATGCAGCGGCCCTGTGCAGGATGGGCACTGGTAATTTGTAACTTGTGAAGGCATCTGTTCAATTCCTCCCTTTGGTTTATTTCATTGGGTCAGCGAGGCATCGCAGAAACGAATCCCGGATCACATCCTTGGGGTACCGCCCCAGCAGAGGCTCATTTTCTTTTCGGATCATCCCGCCAGCCATCTCCGCATGACCGCCGCCGTCACCGTATCCCTGAAGCGCGTTATGGACTAAATGCCCCGCATGAACCGCCGGATCTTCCGAACGGACAGAGAATTTAATACCATCCTCTCGATGGGAGAACACTACGGCGATCTCCACCTCCTGTAGCGCCAGGATAAAATCGGAGAGAATGGCGATCAGAGCGTCCGGGCAGGGGAACGAAACATCGGAGATTCCAACCTTATCATAGATCTCAATGCTCTCAATGGCCGCGCCGTATGCCTTTAGGTCGTTAAATTCCATGTTGTTGCGCTCCAGACGCGCCAGCGTTTCCTGATCGCACAGAGGGAACAGGTAGGCGAACATTTCAATGTCCAGCTCTGTCACGCCCCGCGTAAATTGCAGCGTATCCATCTTCAGACCATAGAGCAGCGCCGTGGCGGTGTTCTGATCCGGTTTGCAGGCAATCTGCCGGAAATATTGAGCAATAATCGTGGAACAGGCACCGGTGAGGTGTATATCCTGGTACTGGTACTCCATGGGGACGAAGGTGGGGTGATGGTCGATGCAGGCGACTTCATCTCCGACAAAATCGGTAATATTTCCGCTGTGCTTCTGTGCGTCAACACAGATCACATAGTCCTCCTCTGCCATATTGGGGCGGAGCTGTTCATAGGAAAACATTTGGATTTGAAACGCTTCCAACATTTTAGACGCGCTCAGCTTGTCGATCCGTCCGTCATAGCAGAGGGTGGACTGCACATCGTACAGAGCCAGAAGGTGCTGCAGGCCAAAGGCGGAGGCGATGGCGTCCGGGTCCGGGAAATTATGCGTCTGTATGTAGACATGCTTCCCTTGGCATAGCGCGGCAAGTTTGGTAAAATCGTTCATTGATCTGCTCACTCCTAATTGAAAGTCTGATCCCGCTATTCTCTGGCTACAATGTCAAAGAAATATTCCGGTTCCCGTCTTGGAGCTGAATCGCGTCCTCTGTAAGTAATCCGTCCTGTTTGCACATCTGCCGCAATACTTCCATTTCCACAGTGAGGTCCAACTTGTCGTTGTCAAATAAATTGGTGTACTGTTTCTCCATGGCAACCCGAATATCACTTAGACAGGCAATCACCTTTTCCGTGGTATCCACAGCGGGTACGCCGCTCTTTTCCAGGCGAAGGAAGCTCAGCAGAATACCGCCCAAAGTAGGCAGATAGTAATTAAAGAACTGACGTACAGTAGGAATATCCTCCGGCTGTTCTTTTAGAGTTTTTAATATCTTGTCTACGATGCCGCAAACATCCTCACTCAAATTGCGGACCTGCTGATCTTTAAGACGCATGGTGAGCTGCCTCAACTCTACAAGATTGGAACGGCCTTTGGCGAGAATAGTCTCTGCGTCTCCATCGACTGGCTTTGCACTTGCTCCCTTTGGTTTTCGGAAGGCGAAGAAAATGACCAGCACCACCAGCAGAGCAACCAGAAGAAGTACAACGCCCATAATCACCAGAAAGATTGTTGTGAGTGATGGAAAGAGATGACGTGCGGCAAAAAATAAGATTACGACCCCGATCAGGCACAATAGTCCCAACCCGCCTGATGACTGGTTATTCAATGCTGTTTCCCCCTTCCATACAGTCTGCAATCACATATATAGCATGATTGAGGGAGCGGCTGCCGTGGGGCAGCCGCTCCCGTTCGCAGCAGTTATTTTTGCCCGGTAATAGATCCGTTTCGCTGTAGGACTCTTTCCTGTTTTACCATCGATTTATTGTTCGGGATACCAGCTATCCATGTCCTCCAGATGGTCGATCTCCCAGGAATCCTCCTGATAGACAATTTCCATCCATCCGCCATGCCCCTCTTCCTCGGATTCCAAATGGGTATGAATCGTGCGGGCGTCTCCTACCCACCATGTCCCATTTTCTGTCTCACCATCGTTTTCGTAGAGCAAGGTTCCATCATCGTGGAATGTAATTTTCCACTCGTCACCAGCGTCACATACGAAAGTGGCAGCCGTAAGGGATTGAAGCAGGACCTCGGGATCAGCACGCTGGTACCAGCACTCACCCACAAGATCGTAGCATGTAAATATATCCGTAAAAACAAAGTCAAACTGTCCACCCTGTGTTTCTGCATCTACGATGTGCTGATCCACCGTCAGAGTCTCAAATGTCTCCCGTTCTGATCCCTCCACAACGGTAAGGAGATCATCGCTGAAAAAGATGAAGCTGATTGGGTTTTTCACCCCATCCACATACCAGTATTGGGCATCCATGGAATCAGAACTCTGATAGTCCCACTCCAATTCATCCGGGTCTACCACAGCGTCGGGGATCTGGACGGGTGCCGGTTCCGGCTGGGCCGTACTCGCTGCCGGAGTCGTACTTGTCGCCGGGGGCGTATCATCAGAGGGCTTGCTGCCCGCCTGATCGTCAGATGGCGTTTTCCCGCCGCAGGCGGCCAGTGAGAACAACAACGTCAGTGCCAAAAGCAGTGCAAAAATTCTTTTCATCACATAGTTCCTCCACGTTTCCTTATCCGTCCAGAGCGCCGCCGCAGAACTCACAGCAGCCATTGGCGTTCGGCGTTGTAGTCGCGCCGCAGTACGGGCAGGTTACAGACGCCTTGGGGGCGCTTGCCGCGGCGGCGGTGTCCCGCGCCTCCTGGCGTACTTGAAGCAGAGCTTCCCGGATTTCATTTCCCATTTCCTCGTATTGCCGGTATTCCACGCTGGCGCGGACTTCATCGGCATTGGACCACACTCCGCCCCGCATACCCATTCCGCCCATCGGAGGACGGCCGGGCATTCCGGGTCTGATTCCGGGGCGGAGGCCGGCGCCGGGCCGGATTCCGCCTCTGGAGCGGGGCATGGCCTGCGGGCCGTCCAGCAGGGTCTCCTCGTCATTGTCCACCGAGGAGCTGTTCAGCTTGAAACGGATCTCGTTGAAATAGGGATTGTTGACATGGATCACGATGTAAAAATCGTAGGAATAGGCGTAGCGCCGGGGATTAAAGCTCTGCCGCTTGCCCTCCTGATCTTTGTACTCGATCTCCGTCTTGCTCTCCTCAATGTCCAACTGGCAGCCGGTCACATCGGAAAAGGATAATACATCCGGGTTGGCCTCCTGCCAGCTGCGAGCGGAGGTCACCATAAATTTGCCGGCATCCTCATCCAGCAGAACCTTGGTGCCATCGCCCAACGTGCGGGTCACATGAAACGCCACCACCTTCTCCTGGTTGGCCTCACGATAGGCCAGCTGCTCCTTGATCTCCTCCACCGTACTCTGCCGTCTGTCGCTGAACCAGGGGGACAGCTTTGCCGCGCATTTTTTACAGCAGTTGCCGTCCTCCAGCTTGCGGTTGCCCAACAAACCAATCTCGCCGCCGCAGATGGCGCACTCTTTTTTGTCAAACAGTTTCCCAAACAGTCCCATGATGGCTGCCTCCTATTTTTATTGCTCACAGATCAGTCGGAAAATATCCGATCTCTTATGGGATTTGTGTACTCCCGCCCGAAAGGGACAGGCGCAAGATATAAGAAAGTTTCTGCTTACCAGAGGCCGTTTATGACATTTTCACTCATATTGCAGGACCAGTACCACTCATCGCCGTCCTCCAGCTCGAAGGAGATGTTGAAGTAGTCACTCCCGTCCTCGGTTTCCCAGCGGTAGGTGTGTTTGGTTTCATCCCAGGAGGTGCTGCTCTTCTTCCAGACAACGCCGTCGCATCCAAGTGCTTCTTTGGCATCCTCATAATTAAACAGATGGTCTGCGGAGCTGCGGTTTTCAAAGCAAATCTTGTAGAGAGCCTGCATATCTTCCAGCTTGGCAATGCCCATCGCATTGGCATTGGACTTGCCGTAATCATCGTCTGTCGCCGCACCGCCCACATCGTTGTCAACCGGCCCGGCAGTATTTTGCCCGCCGTCCTGGTCACCAGTGGAAGAACTCTCTGCGCTGCCCAGCGTATCGGGCATGGCCTTGCCCGCATTCACCAGAGGCAGATACCAGCTTTCATAAGAATAAGGCAGGTTGTCGGGATCATCCGTTGCAACATCATCCCAAAGCGTGCCCCACGGGCGCAGATAGATTTCATACTTAAAGCTGCCCGAATCGTCCTCATACCAGCCGTCGATACAGATGAGGCTGTCGTAATCCATCAGACCGGGGTCCACGATCCAGTCCGCATGGGAAAGCTCGCCATCCAGGAAATAACCGCTCTCGGAGGTGAGGGTGCCATACTCGCCGGTTCCGGCTGAGCTTAGGTTAACAGCGGCCGCACTGAGTGCATTGTCTTTGGGCAGATCCTCATCCCAGATGATCACATTGCCGGTATAGTCCGCGCCAATGCTGATGTTTGCGCAGCAGTCCCACCATTTCCCTTGCCACTCCTCATAGTCACCGTCACCGCTTGCAACCTTCCACCAGCCGTACCAGTCGCCGTTCCACCAGTCGAGTAGTACGTCACCGGTCGGGGCGGCGGTCATGGGCTCATCCGGTTCGGCAGCGGCCGGTTCCGGCTTCGCTTCTTCGCGTGGGAGCGTTGTCGGATCAAAGGTGATCGTTCCCTTATACTTTTCAAGCAGATCGGTGAACGTCACCTCCACAGGGTTTTCCATATCCCGCAGCGTATAGGCGGAACGAACCTCAATCGTCTTGCCGGGGGCAATCTCCGTAAACTGAGAATCGGACACCGTTTCATAGGAATCCTCACTGACATAGACAATAGCGCCTTTCAACTCTGTACCGTCCTGCATTACCTTTTCGAAGATGCTCCACAGGTAATCGGCATTGTCCTTGCCATTGTTCGTGAAATCCATGGTCAAAACAACGGCATCTTTCCCCTCCGAGTCCGTCATGATGCTGGCACTCTTGTATTGCAGCTCATAGTCGCCGATAACGATATGGTTCGGATCAGAGGATTGCTTATTTTTGCCGCATGCGGTAAGGCCAAGCAGCATCAGTGCCGCAAGCAGCAGGCCCAAAAATCTGTTTGCGTTATTCTTCATATGATTTTCTCCCTTGCGTTTTTACTGGCTGCCTTTTGCGGCAACTGATGGTTTAAGTGTCAAAAATCAGCTGATGGAGGAGGTAACGGAACTGAGCGAGCCGTCCGTGTTGAACACCGCCAACAGAGAAGCGCCCTCGCTGCCCTCAAGATACCAAGTGTAGCGGTACTGCCCCCAACTCTCAAAGTATTGGAATTCGGAGGCATCCACGCCGATATGCGCCGCCATGTCCGCATAGGTCTGTTTCGTGACTTCTTCGGAAACGGTGGACAGGCCGTTGGTGTAATATTCCGTTGCCTCAAGGAGTGCTTCCTTGGAAGCGCGCTCGCTTGTCATGGGCTGCAGATCGGCAGATTTATAGTCCAGATTATAGGAGTTGTCGTTCGCCTGTTCGCCGCCGCTGTTGGCGCTGTTGGTGCTATTGGCGCTGTTGCCGCTGTTGCCGCCGCAGGCAGCCAGAGCCAGCATCATCGCAAGTGCCAGAAGGATAGCCAAAATTTTATTCATCTTTTTCATCGTAACCTGTCCTTTCAAAAATAGTTATTTTGTACTGCCAGTTATACATTTACATTGGGCTTCGTTTTCAGCGCACCGTAGACATACAGACCGGGCACCAGCAGATTGAGTGCCAGATTGGTGATTTTGAAGTCTCCGCCGCCGATCAGACCAATCACCATGGAAATAATGCTCAGAACTGCGATCACGATGCCCCAGGTCACGCACTTCCCAGCGGTCTCAGGAGCCTTACACGCCTTGAGACCTTTCACGCCGGCAATGATCTGGATCACCGAGGAAACCGTCACAAGAATGGAACTGGCGTAGAGGAGACCGGTTCCCTTTGCGCTCCCCGAGAGCGCCGCCAGGGCGCTGACGCCGAGGATCGCAATGACCCCGGCGATAACGGCGATGATGCCGCCTACGATCATCAGGATAGAAGTGATCTTCAAAAATTTCTGTCCGTTGTTAGTCATTGTAATTTCCTCCGTTTTTGTTGATTTAGGATACTGTTTCTTCTCAATATCTTTGGTTATTTCCCTTGCTTTTTGAACTCGACTGTTTCACTGCTGTCCGCAAGGCCGATTTCCAAGATTAGTCTGCCGCTGGTATCTTCATCAGAGGTCTCATGGTAAAAGGAAATGATTTCCCCCGCAGGTGACCCATCCTGCCTCTGCAACACGCAGGAATCCAAGGAAAAATCCGTAGACTGAACGACTCCCGGCTGAAGATAGACAAATTGGATATAATCATCCAGCAACGCCTCGCCATCCAGTGAAAGTGTGATGCGGTAGTCGCTGTCCAGCTTTATAGCATAGTGCCCGTCCTCACTTGACCAAGTGCCTGTGATTGCTTGAAGCAGCTTTTCATTATCGACGTATGTATGATCGCCGTCCTGTATATGGACATCATCTGTTCCGTCCACATAGTCCGGATTCATCATGCCGTCCTTGTCCATGATTTGGTCGGTAACAAAATGCTTAAAAAGTCCCATTCCTGCTAAAGTGACCAAAGCCAACGCTGCCAGTCCACCAAATACGATCTTCACTCGTTTCATCCCTGGAGGTCGCCATCGTCAAAGGGATCACCGCACTCAGGGCAGAACTTGGGAGGATGGGCAGGATCGGGCGGCTCCCAACCGCACTTGTCGCACTTGTACTGCGGCACACCGGCGGGCTTAGGCTTGCCGCACTCGGCGCAGAACTTCCCGGTGGCCGTGGCACCACAGGAACACTGCCACGTTCCGGCAGGGGCGGGCTGGGGCTTACCGCAGCTCTGGCAGAATTTGCCCGTGTTGCCGCCCTGGCCACAGGAACAGGTCCAGCCAGCGGGAGCCGCGGGGGTGGGCTGTGGCGGCTGTTGCTGCTGACCCATGGCGTAGAGGTTTTGTGCGTTCAAGCCGCCGGCCTGACCAGCCATCCCCATACCCATAAAGGCCATCGCGGGGCCAGCGTTGGGGTTGGAGGCCGCAGCCTTCATCGCTTCGGCCTGAGCCCGGGCGAGCGCACCCGCCGCGCGGGTAGGATCGGCGTAGACCGCCTCCCGGCGCATTTCCTTCTGCATCTCGCGGATTTCTTTTTCAACCTCTTCATCCGCGCTGACGGAGTTGATGCCGAAGGCGACGATCTCGATGCCACGGAAATCACGCCATTTGGAGGAGAGAACCTCTTTCAGTATCTCCGTCAGCTCGGTGGTATGGCCTAACAGCATGGAGTAACGGATGCCCATTGCACTGATCTTGGCAAAGGCGGTCTGGAGGGCCGTCATCAGATCTGTTCTTAGCGCCCCATCCAATTCCGAACGCCTATATTCATCCGTCACATTGCTGCAGATATTGGTGTAAAAGAGGAGCGGGTTCACGATTCGGTAGCTGTATTCGCCAAAGCAGCGAATGGGAATCTCCATATCTATGGCAGCACCCTCGTCTACCACTCGGAAAGCAATCGGTTTGGCTGTGCCGTACTTGTTGCCCATGATCTCCTTGGTATTGAAATAGTAGATTCGCTGGTCCTTGGGAGCCTCCCCACCAAACGTGAACCTCTTTCCGATGTTTTGGAACACCTGGCTGATGCTCTCGCCTAAGTCACCGGAGAAAATGCTGGGCTCCGTAGACATGTCGTATGTATACTCACCCGGCTCGGCGCACACATCCACCACCTTGCCATGCTCCACAATGAGCATACACTGGCCGTCCGCCACCGCGATAATGGAGCCGTTGGTGATGATATTGTCGCTGCCCTTGGTATTGCTGGACCGCCCGGAGGCCCGCTTCTGCCCTTTGACCACCAGCACATCTGCGGGGAGCGACTCGCAGTAAAAGTATTCCTTCCACTGGTCGGCCAACACACCGCCCGCGCTGCCCAATGCTGCTTTGATAAGTCCCATATTTACCTGCTCCTTTCTTTGTTTGACTCTCGATTTAGCCATGACTCTATGCTATAATAGGAATTAAAAAGGAGGCGGTCTCTGTTCACCAGAAACGAAACCAGAGACTTTCAGCAGGGAACGCAGTTCCCGACCAAACAGGTACCCCTTCAAAATTCAATGGAACCTTGGGCAAAGCCTATACCCTCCTTCGGCATTGCTCACATCCACAATCTAAACGACTTTCCCGTTTTTGTCCCCACCCCACACCCCCAAAAGGGTAGGGTCAAAGAAAAAAATTGATCTTCTTTACCACCCTAAACCCTAAAATGGGTAGGGGCGGCAAGAAGATCAGATTCCGATTAGGGCAGATAACGGAGATTTCACAAATGCAGTGCAAAGGAGAGCCTTATGATAAAATCGCTTCTCATTTTCCGCTGGGAGGTGTTCCCGTATGATTAGACAGAATCAAAAAATGGGCCTGCTTATCACTGTACTGATCGCCTGTGCTGTTCTCGCCCGCGTTTTGGGGAAGTCCGGTGTTCTTCCTGTTCCGCTGGGCTTAGTCCGCACGATGATCTACATCAGTCTCTATGTAGGCTGGGGCTTCTCCGTCAACCGCCGCATTTTGCAGACGCAGGTGCGCCGCTATATGACTGGTGTTTCTTTTCTGGCCGTATTCTGGTTTATTGTACGGTCAATGAAATACTATTTTATCGCTGATCCTGGTGCGATCCGGCAGTTATGGTATTGGTACTATTTCCCTATGCTGTTCATACCACTGTTCTCCGTATTTGTTTCTATGTCCCTGGGCAAGCCAGAAAGCTACCGTCTTCCCAAATGGACAATTCTGTTATATGTCCCCACTCTGCTTTTCCTGCTGCTGGTACTGACAAACGATCTCCATCAGATTGTGTTTTCTTTTCCGGCCGGAAAGGTTTGGAGCGATTCGGATAACGGCTATGAATATGGATATTATCTTGTCATCGGCTGGGAAATTCTCTGTGCGCTGTCTGCTTTTGCGGTTATGCTTGTAAAGTGTCGTTTGGCGCAAAGGAGAAAATATCTGCCGGCGTTTTTGCTGTCCTGCTCCATTGTGTATGCCTTTATTTACGCCAGCGGAGTGGAATGGATGCAGTTGGTAGGCGGGGACATTGCAGCGGTGCAGTGCCTGATGTTTACCGGTATACTTGAAAGCTGTATCCAGTGTGGACTGATCCAGACCAACACCGGCTATGACGAGTTGTTTGAAGCCGGAACCTTTGGTGCGCAGATTGCCGATAACAACTATCAGATTTGCTATGCTTCCGCAAATCCGCCCCCGCTTTCCGAGCAGGTCATGCGTAAAGCAGAGGAGGGCACCGTAAGTCTTGATAAAAACACACTGCTAAAAGGCCACCCCATTGAGGGCGGCCATGTGTATTGGCAGGAGGATATTACAGACATTACCGCCCTGCTTGAAAAGCTGGAGGAAAACAGAGAGACGATTGCAGAAAGCAATCATTTGGAACAGGAAAACTACCGCGTTAAACTAAAGATCAATACCATGCGGGAGAAAAATCGCCTATATGATCTTTTACAAGAGGAAACTGCGCACCAGATCGATCTGCTGAATTTTCTGTTTTCTCAGTATAACGTGGAGGACGCCCCGGAAAAGCGCCGCAGCCTGCTTGCAAAAATGACCGTAATTGGTGC
>ERZ827469.3166-NODE-3166-length-11206-cov-3.028428_pt1 | contig 11206 bp, 9 predicted proteins | sample MGYA00519917_ERZ827469 | MGnify/ENA primary metagenome ERZ827469 (study PRJEB31778, sample SAMEA3449314) | human gut metagenome | biome: human gut; feature: human-associated habitat; material: faeces | place: United Kingdom | collected 2010/2012 ... | reverse complement strand
GGGGGGGGTGGTCTCTGCGGGGCCTCTTTGAAGTCGCACCCGCGCAGGCAAGCTTTTGCCCGTTCACGGATGAAGCAGGTGCGCCCGCTTCGAAACCTACTATTTACAATGCTGTAGCACTCTACTGTGATAAAGTAACAGTCGCCGCGATCGAACGTTGCCCGACGAGCTTCGTCGGTCGAGGTCAAGCACCGCGGAAGCGGCTCTTGCGGAAAACGGGCAATGTAAAAGAGAGGATGGTCGTCAGTGAACCTTGTCACGCCACCGGGTTTCAGGGACGTTCTCGCCGAAGAGGCCGTCGCGCGCGAAGGCATCACGCGCGCGGTCCAAGGGCTTTTCGCCGAGAGGGGGTATCTCCCCATCGAGACGCCGACGCTCGAGGTCATGGACGTCATGCAGGCGGGCGGGCGCATGCCCGGGTCCTCGTTCAAGTTCTTCGACTCGCGCGGCGACCTGCTCGCCATGCGACCTGACGTGACGCTTCAGGTCGCGCGTATGTGCGCGACGCGTCTGTCGGGTCAACCGGGTCCTTTCCGCTTCCGCTATACGCAGCGCGTCTTTCGCGAGGCGGCGCTCGACGCTCAGGCATCGGCGCGTGAGGTGACCCAGATCGGCGTTGAGTGTATCGGCGAGCGGGGGCCTGCTGCCGATGCTGAGGTTGTGAGCCTCCTGGCGGAGGTGCTGCGTATCGGCGGCGTGGGTGCGTTCACGCTCTCCATAGCGACGGTGGGCGTTCTGCGCTCGCTGCTCGACCGATCGGGCGCGCCTGCGGCATGGAGGCGCGCGGTGCTCGACGCCTACCATGCGTCGGATTTCGTCGAACTCGATCGGTTGACCGCGCTCGACGGCGCGGCGGGGGTGGACGTGTCCGGCATCGCGCCTGCCTACGCCGAGGCGGTGCGCAATCTCGCTCGCACGCGCGGGCGCCGCGAGGCCATCGACGCGGTGCGCGCCATGGTGGCGCCGCTCGGATGCACCGACGGCCTCGATGACTTCGAGCGCACTTACGATGCCCTCGTCGCCGAAGGGCTCGAGGACCGCATCGTCGTCGACTTCTCCGTCATGAGCTCGTTCGACTATTACACGGGCATCGTGTTCGAGGCGTATTCCCCTTACGGGGGAGCCGCTCTCGGTTCGGGCGGACGTTACGATCGCATGATCGGTGCGTACGGGACGGATCGTCCCGCCGCGGGTTTCGCCTTCAGCCTCGAGGATGCGATGGCGGCGGCTGCGGCGGAAGAGGCTTGCGCGCACGCCGGGACGCCCGTCGCTCCTGCGGGGCGGAGCCTGCGCGTCGCCGTTCCCAAAGGCTCGCTCAACCCCGACGCCATCGCGTGCCTTGCCTCCGCGGGCCTTGACGTCACGGGTCTCGACAATCCGGGGCGGCAGCTGTTCATCTCGGTTCCCGGGGTGGACTTCATCATCGTGAGACCCTCCGACGCTCCCGCGTTCGTCGCCTCGGGCGCCGCCGATTGCGGCATATGCGGAAAGGACTCCCTGCTCGAGGCCGACCTCGGCGTGGTGGAGCTGGTGGATCTCAAGTTCGGCGAGTGCCGCTTCGTCGTCGCCGAGCCCGAGGGCGCGCGTGGCGCCATCGAAGAGCACTACCGCAAGCTCGGTTCCATTCGCATTGCGACGAAGTACCCCAACATCACGCGCGCCCATTACGCTCAAACCGGCGTCCAGGTCGAGATAGTGAAGCTGCACGGCAACATCGAGCTGGCTCCTCTCACCGGCATGGCCGAGCGCATCGTCGACATCACCGCCACCGGCACCACGCTGCGTGAGAACGACCTTTGCGTCGTGGAGGAGGTTCTTTCGTCGACCGCGCGGTTTTTCGCCAACGCGTGCGCGCTGCGCACGGACGATCGCATCATCGCGCTTTCACGCGCCCTCTCCGCGCAGGCGCAGCTTATGACCTATGAGCCTATACCCGGAGCCTCGTAGCGCTCCAACGACGAAAACGCGGTTATCGTTTCGTCGAAACCGCCCGGCACCAAACCGACCCCCGAAAGAAGGAGCACATCATGCGTCGCGTCAAGCTCAACCGAAACGGAACGTTCTCACCGTCGCTCATCAACCGCACGGGCGCCTTCAACGCGGGCGCTTTGAGCGCTGCGACATCCATCATCGAGGAGGTCCGCGAGCGCGGTGACGCCGCCCTGCGCGATTTCACCGAGAAGTTCGACGGCGTTCGCGTCGAGGAGCTGCGCGTCGATCCCGCGATGATCGACGCCGCCGTTTCGCAGGTCGACCCCGACACGTTCGCCGCGCTCGAGCACGCCGCGCGTCAGATTCGCGAATTCCACGAGCGTCAGGTTCAGCAGAGCTGGCTTTACGCGAGGCCCGACGGCGCCATCGTGGGTGCGAAGGTGACGCCGCTCGATTCGGTGGGCATCTACGTTCCCGGCGGGCGCGCGCTGTATCCGTCCACCGTTCTCATGAACGCGCTTCCCGCCAAGGTCGCCGGCGTCGAGAGGATCGTGTGCGTGACGCCGCCGACCAAAGACGGCACGCTCGATGCCGCCATCCTCGCCGCCTGCAAGATCGCCGGCGTCGACGAGGTCTACACGGTGGGCGGCGCGCAGGCTGTCGGCGCGCTCGCGTACGGAACGGAGAGCATTGCGCCCGTCGCCAAGATCACCGGCCCGGGCAACGCGTACGTGGCGGCGGCGAAGAAGATCGTCTCCGGCGACGTGGGCATCGACATGATCGCCGGGCCTTCTGAGGTGTGCGTGGTGGCGGACGAGGCCGCCGACCCGTCGCTGGTCGCCATCGACCTGATGGCGCAGGCGGAGCACGATCCGCTCGCGGCGTGCTACTTGGTCGTGTTCTCGGATGCGTACGCCGATGCGGTGGAGGCCGCCATCGAGAAGCACCTCGCTTCGTCCACCCGCGAGGACATCACGCGCGCCTCGCTCGACGACCAGGGTCTCATCGTCGTATGCCCGACTATGGACGCCGCCATGGAGACGGTCAACGTCATCGCGCCCGAGCACCTCGAGCTTCACATCGAAAACGCCATGGACCGCCTCGGCTCCATCCGCAACGCGGGCGCGATCTTCCTGGGCGCGTGGACGCCCGAGGCCGTGGGCGACTACGTCGCCGGCCCCAACCACACGCTTCCCACCGGCGGCACCGCGCGCTACGCCTCGCCGTTGTCGGTGGAGGAGTTCGTGAAGAAGAGCTCCATCATACAGTTCAGCCCCGATGCGCTGAAAAACGATGCCCGCGCGGTCATGCAGATCGCGCGTCACGAGGGGTTGTGGGCGCACGCCGAGTCGGTGGCGCTGCGTTGCGCCGCGCTCGGCGACAAGGCGGGCAGGTTCGATGGACCCGCGGAAGGAGGGCTCGGTGAATAACGTTCGCGCGTCCGCCCCTCAGCTTCAGGGGCTGGTTCCCTACGACCCGAAGTACCTTCCCGCCCGCGCGATGCTTTCGGCGAACGAGAACCCGCGCGATGTGGACGAGGAGGTGCGCAAGAAGATTCTCCGCGCGGTGAAGAAGGTGCCCTTCAACCGCTATCCCGACCCGTTGGCCAACGACTTGCGCGACGTCATCGCCGAGGCGAACGGGCTTACGCGCGAATGCGTGCTGGTGGGAAACGGCGGCGATGAGCTTCTGTTCAACCTGGCGCTCGCCTGGGGAGGTCCGGGCAGGACGTTTCTCAACATGCCCCCGACGTTTTCGGTGTACGCCGCCAACGCGCGCCTCACGGGCACGACGGTCGTCGACATCGCGCGCCGCGCCGATTTCTCCTTCGACGAGGAGGCCGTGCTCGAACGCCTGTCGCAGGGCGACGTCGACTTCACCGTCATAGCGAGCCCGAACAACCCAACCGGCTTGCTTGCGCCGCAGCGTTTCCTCGAGCAGGTCCTCGAGGCGACCGACGCCCTCGTCATGATCGACGAGGCGTACTTCGAGTTCTCCCGTCAGACGGTTCGCCCGCTGCTCGACAAGCACGCCAACCTCGTGATCCTTCGCACGTTCTCGAAAGCGTTCTCGCTCGCGGGCGTGCGCATGGGCTACATCCTGTCGAATCCCGCCGTCGTGAACGAGTTCATCAAGGTGCGCCAGCCCTATTCGGTCGATGCGGTGTCGCAGGCCATCGCACGCGTGGTGTATGAGAACCGCGCGCAGTTCGAGCCCGGCGTCGTGTCGATCATCGCCGAGCGCGAACGCGTCATGGAGGCGCTTCGCACGATGCCCGGCGTCTCGGTGCACCCGTCGGATTCCAACTGGATTCTCTTCAAAGTCGATCGGGCCGACGAGGTGTGGGCGCGATTGTACGAGCAAGGCGTTTTGGTTCGCGATTTCAGCCGCACGCCGATGTTGGAGGGCTCGCTGCGCGTTACCATCGGCACGCGCGAGGAGAACGACGCGTTTCTGTCGGCGTTGCGCTCGATCGCCTTCGATCTTCGCTGGTAGCCCCGCGCGCTTGGGCGCGTGGGAACGTGAACGGGAGGATATGCAGTATGACCAGGCAGGCTACGGTTCTTCGCACGACGAAGGAAACCGATATCTCCGTCGAGATCGACCTCGACGGCACGGGTTCGTCCGGTGTGGATACGGGCGTGCCCTTCTTCGACCACATGCTCGACGCCTTCGCGCGCCACGGCCTGTTCGATCTGAAGGTGCGGGCGCGGGGCGATATCGAGGTTGACGCCCACCACACGGTCGAGGACGTCGGCATCGTGTTGGGCTCCGCGGTCGCTCGCGCTTTGGGCGACAAGCGCGGGATCAACCGATTCGGACAGCGCTACGTTCCCATGGACGAGGCGCTCGTGCTCGCGGTGATCGACATATCGGGGCGCGGTCAGCTTCACTTCGAGGCGGACCTTCCCTTCGGCTGCGTCGGCGCCTTCGACACGCAGCTCGCCCGCGAGTTCTTCATCGCCTTCGCCGCCAACGCGGGGATCACGCTGCATCTGCGTCAGGTCGCGGGCGATAACGTGCACCACCTCATCGAGGCCATGTTCAAAGCCTGCGGGCGTGCGCTTTGCGAGGCCGTCTCGTTGAACGCGCGCATCGCAGGCGAGCTCCCTTCGACGAAAGGCTCGCTATGATCTGCGTCGTCGATTACCGGAAGGGAAATCTCAAAAGCGTCGAACGCGGGCTTGCCGCCGCGGGCGCCGACGTCGTCGTGAGCGATGACGCGGCGCGCATCGCCCGGGCGGACGCCATCGTGTTGCCCGGCGTCGGTGCGTTCGCCGATGCGAGCGCCACCATGATCGAGCTCGGGCAGATGGACGTCATCCGCCGCCGCATCGAGGCGGGGGTGCCGTTTCTCGGCATCTGCCTGGGGCTTCACCTGCTTTTCGAGGAAGGCGAGGAGGGTGCTCCCGAGACAGGTGAAGAGGAGGAGCCGATGCGCCCCCGCGGGCTTTCGGTGCTGCCGGGCGTCGTGGCGCGCATGCCGCGCATCGACGCCGCGGGACGCGCGTTCAAGGTGCCCCACGTGGGTTGGAACGAGGTTGTTCCGGCTTCGGGCGACGGGGCGTTCTCCTCGCCGCTGTTCGCGAACGTGAGACCCGGCGAGTACTTCTACTTCACCCACAGCTACATCGTGCCCGATACGCCCGCGGGCACCGCGTGCACCGAGCACGCGGTGCGGTTTCCCTGCGCGGTGCAGTATCGCGACAACGTGTTCGGCGTGCAGTTCCACCCCGAGAAGAGCTCGGATGCGGGCGCGCGCGTCTTGGCGAACTTCGTCGCCATCGCCCAGGGCGACTGACCGCAGGCGACGGATTCACGGAAAGGACCTCTTATGTATCTTCTGCCCGCAATCGACATTCTCGGCGGCAAGGCTGTCCGCCTTGCGAAAGGCGACTACGCGCAGGTGACCGTCTACAACGACGACCCCATAGCCCAGGCTCGCGCTTTCGAGGCCGCCGGCGCACGCTGGCTTCACGTGGTCGACCTCGACGGGGCGAAGTCGGGCGCGGCCGACAACATCGCCGTCGTCGAGGGCATCTTGGCCGCAACCGATCTTAACGTCGAGGTCGGAGGCGGCGTGCGCTCCATCGAGGTGATCGAACGGCTCGTGCGCGCTGGCGTGACCCGCGTGGTGTTGGGAACGGCGCTCGTGCGCGATCCGGCGTTCGCGGCGGAGGCGGTGAATCGGTTCGGCGGCGACGCGCTGGTCGCCGGCATCGACGCGAAAGACGGCGAGGTGGCCGTCTCGGGCTGGTGCGAGGGATCGGGTATCGCGGCGCACGACCTGGCGGCGCGCATGGCGGATATGGGCTATCGGCACCTGGTCTACACCGACATCGCACGCGACGGCATGCAAACCGGGCTCGACCCGCAGGCGTACGTGGACATGGCGCGCGCGTTCGGGCACCCGGTGGTGGCCTCGGGCGGCGTGGCGAGCGTGGCGGATATCGAACGGCTCGCACCCGTGGCGTCTTCGATAGAGGGCGTCATCGCGGGGCGCGCCATCTACGAGGGGGCGCTCGACGTTTCCTCCGGCGTCGCCGCGTGTGCGGCGGCGAGTGCGCAGGCGTAGGGGAGAGGAGATCAGCATGCTGACGAAACGGGTCATTCCCTGCATGGATGTGAAGGACGGCCGCGTGGTGAAGGGCGTCAACTTCGTGAACCTGCGCGATGCGGGCGACCCCATCGAGCTCGCGCAGCGCTATGACGAGCAGCGCGCCGACGAGGTGATCTTCCTTGACATCACGGCCACCAGCGACGACCGTGCGACGACGGTCGAGCTCGCAGGCAGGGCGAGCGAGGAGCTCCATCTGCCGTACTGCGTCGGCGGGGGCTTTCGAAGCGTTGCGGACATGCGCCGCATGATAGCCGCAGGGGCCGACAAGGTGTCGGTGAACTCCGCCGCCGTGCGCGACCCCGAGCTTATCACGCGTGCGGCGCTTGCGTTCGGAACGCAGGCCGTCGTGTGCGCCATCGACGCGAAGGCATGCGCGGGCAACCCCAACAAATGGGAGGTGTACGTCTCGGGCGGTTGCACGGCCACGGGCATCGACGCGGTGGAGTGGGCGCGCGAGGCGGCCAGGCGCGGAGCGGGGGAGATCCTTCTCACCTCGATGGATCGCGACGGCAGCCGCGACGGCTTCGACTGCGCCTTGACGCGCGCGGTCGCCCGCGCGGTGGACGTTCCCGTCATCGCCTCGGGAGGCGTCGGCTCGATCGAGCACTTCGCGGAGGGCGTCATCGAGGGCGAGGCGGATGCGGTGCTCGCGGCGAGCGTTTTCCATTTCGGGGAGATGACGGTGCGCGAGGTGAAGGAGTACATGCGCGCGCAGGGCATCCCCGTGCGCCTGTAGACGCCTTGCGCCCAATTCGCTCGGCCGGTCTCTGGTTTTCCGGCTTTCCAACAGAAAGGAATCCCCATGGACATCTCCGCGCTCACCTTCGACGATCGCGGTCTCATTCCCTGCATCGTGCAGGACGCGCGCACGAAAGACGTTCTCATGATGGCGTGGATGAGCGAGGAGTCCATCGCGCTGACGCTTGAGCGCGGCGAGACGGTGTTTTGGAGCCGATCCCGTCAGGAGCTGTGGCACAAGGGCGCGACCAGCGGTAACGTGCAGAAGCTGATCGAGCTGCGCTACGACTGCGACGCCGACACGCTGCTCGCCCTGGTTGATCCCGCCGGCCCTGCTTGCCATACCGGCGAGACGAGCTGTTTTTTCCGCACGTTGCGCTAAGGCCCGCCCGCCGGCATCGTGCCGAGATGCATGCAAGCTGCGGGTCGGGAGGGCCGATCGAGAAAGCCGCGCCTCGCGTCGGCCGCGCTGCGCCCCCGCATCAATCGTCCCGCTCGATGCTCGGCGGTTTGTTGCGTTGCGGTTCGATGTGCCGCTACGAGTGGAGTCATTGTGCGCGAAAACGCGCCCTCCGATTCCCGCTCGCTCACGATATGCATCATCATGCTCTTGTCGATGAGGGCGTATGTCATCTTGGCAAAATCGAGACCCGGGAAAACGCAGAGCCGGCGATGCGTCATCGTTGTCTCGGCGTGAAACGATGCCGAGGCGGGGTGAAAGTCGTTGAGAATGGGAATCTACGCCTTGAAATCAGTGCGCTGAGCGCACGGGGGAGGGTTCGCGCGATGCTTCGGAGTTGGCGCTCTGGGCGGTTCGGGATGCGCTAGCATCGCGCCGATAAGTTTCCTTGCCCCCTCTGTGAACTTGCGTTAACATAGGTTCGTTTAATCCCCGCACAGAGAGCGTAGTTTTCCGAACGGCTTATCGGATCTTCGCGTCGTTGCGTTCCGAGCGTGTTCTGCGCTTGCGATTCGTCTGTGCCGTTGCAGAGGACTCTATCTGAGCACCAAGACATTCGCTCTCTCATCCCGTTTTCAGGTACGTCTCGTGCGTTCGCGCACGTTTCTTGTATACATCCCTATTGAAGGAGGACCAGGTGAAGTTTTTCCTCGACACCGCTGATCTCGCCGAGATCGAAGAGGCCGCAAGCTGGGGCGCCCTTGCCGGCGTGACCACCAACCCGTCGCTGTACGCCAAGATCGGCGGCAAACTCGACGACTTCCACGCGCACATGAAGCGCATCTGCGACATCGTGGGCCCGGATTGCCCGGTGTCTGCGGAATCGGTCGCCATGACGCGCGACGAGCTTATCGCCGACGGCTTGAAGCTCGCTGAGATCGCCCCGAACATCGTGGTGAAGATCCCCACGATGGTGGAGGGTCTCGCGGCTACCCGCGCGCTCGCCGACAAGGGCGTGCCCGTCAACATGACGCTGTGCTTCAGCGTGCCGCAGGCGATCCTCGCCGCTCGCGCCGGCGCGCGCTACATCAGCCCCTTCATCGGCCGCTTCGATGACATCTCCGAAGACGGTTTGGAGCAGGTGGGCAACATCGTGGCCGCCATCAACAACTACGACTTCCGCGCTAACACGGTCAACGGCGAGCAGGTCGAGATCATCGCGGCTTCCGTGCGCAGCGCCAACCACGTCACGCAGTGCGCGCTCATGGGCGCCGACATCGCCACGGTTCCCTTCGGCGTGTTGAAGAAGATGGTCCAGCATCCGCTGACCGACCGCGGCCTCGATACGTTCCTTGCGGACTGGAAGAAAGTGCAGTAGTAAATGAGCGAAGTCGATCAGTCGATCCCCGCCGAGGCGACGCCCGCCGCCGCTTCGGCGGAACCCGCCGCCGAGGCGAAGCCGGCTCGCAAGCGCGCGCCGCGCGCCAAGAGCGCGTCCGTCGATGCCGTCGCCGAGCAGGTAGCGACCGCTGCAGGCGAAGCTGCGCAGGAGGCGCCCGCGAAGCCCGCGCGTAAAACCACGCGCACGCGCAAGGCCGCCGCTGTCGCAGGCGATGAAGCTCCTGCGGCCGAGGCCGCTCCGGCCCCGGCGGCGAAGCCCCGCCGCACGCGCCGCCCCGCCGTGAAGGCCGAGCCCGTCGCAGAGGCGGCTTCTGCCGAGGCGCTCCAGGAGAAGGAAGCCTCCGTCGCATCCGACGATGCGCCCAAGCCTCGCCGCACCCGCCGTCCTGCGGCAAAGCGCGTCGAGGAGGAGGCTGCTGCGCCTGCGGCGCCCGCGCGGGATGCGGTCGCCGAAGGGGAGGCGGCCGAGGCACCCAAACCCCGTCGCACCCGTCGTCCCGCCGCGAAGGCCGCCGCGCCTGCCGGCGACGCGAGGGCCGACGCACCCGCTGATGGCGCGACGGCGGATGCCGTTGCGTCCGAAAAGCCGGTTCGGGCCGCTTCCGCGCCCGGCGCTGCAGACGCTCCCGAGCCGGGGAAAGACGCTCGGGAAGGCTCCGACGATGCCGCCGCACCCGCAGCGGACGTCGAGACGGCGTCTGAGGATGCCCCCAAGCCCCGCCGCACGCGCGCTCGCAGGGACGCCGATGCCGCCGCGGCAGATGCCGGCTCGGAAGAGCCCGCTTCCGAGCCCTCGGGTGACGAGGCCGAGGGCGATCCCCGTCGCGCGAAGCGCGCATCCGCGCGCAAGGACGAGCGCAAAGACGATCAGCGCGGTTTCAAGAACGACCGCAACGGCAAGAACGCGCGCAACGATCGTAACGATCGCGGTGAGCGCAACGGCAAGCAGAACGATCGCCGCCAGGGCAACCGCAACGATCGCAACGACCGAAACGATCGCGGCGAAAATCATCGTCGCCAGCGTCGCCAGCACGACAACCGTGCGAACCGCGAGGTCATGCCGAGCGTGACGCTCGAAGAACTCGGCGAGATGAAGGTCGCCGAGCTGCGCGAGAAGGCAAAAGAGTTCGAGATCGAGACGACCGGCAAGAAGAAGGCCGAGCTCGTCGAGGAGATCTACGTCACCGCCGCGAAGGCCGAGGGTTTCCGCGACATCAAGGGCATTCTGCAGATTCGCCCTGACAGCTCTGGCATCATCCACGCCCATGGCTACATGAAGTCCAACGACGACGCCTTCGTCCCTGCCTACCTCATTCGCTCCGCGCGCCTGCGCACGGGCGACGTCATCGAGGGCTCGCTGCGTCCTTCGCGTGGTGGCGACAAGCGCGCCGGCCTCGCCAAAATCACGACCGTCAACGGTCTGGATCCCGAGCAGATTCGCAACCGTCCCAAGTTCGGCGACCTCACCCCGGTCTATCCCAACGAGCCGCTGCGCATGGAGCACGGCAAGGACTCCATTACCGGTCGCGCCATCGACATCGTGTCGCCGATCGGCAAGGGTCAGCGTGGCCTGATCGTGTCCCCGCCGAAGGCCGGCAAGACCATCACCCTGCAGAACATCGCCAACTCCATCGCCGCCAACAACCCCGAGGTCCACCTTATGGTGGTGCTCGTGGACGAGCGACCCGAAGAGGTTACCGATATGGAGCGCACGGTCCAGGGCGAGGTCATTTCCTCCACCTTCGACCGTCCGGCCTCCGATCACACTACGGTTGCCGAACTGGCCGTCGAACGCGCCAAGCGTCTTGTGGAGCTCGGCCAGGACGTGGTCGTACTGCTCGATTCCATGACCCGACTGGCTCGCGCTTACAACATCGCAGCCCCTGCCTCCGGCCGCATCCTGTCCGGTGGTGTGGACGCGCAGGCCCTCTACCCGCCGAAGAAGTTCTTCGGTGCGGCCCGCAACATCGAAAACGGCGGCTCCCTGACCATCATCTCATCTGCGCTGGTGGAAACCGGCTCCAAGATGGACGAGGTGATTTTCGAGGAGTTCAAGGGCACCGGCAACATGGAACTGCGCCTGTCCCGCGAGCTGGCGGACAAGCGACTGTTCC
>ERZ827469.3164-NODE-3164-length-11211-cov-3.980638_pt1 | contig 11211 bp, 6 predicted proteins | sample MGYA00519917_ERZ827469 | MGnify/ENA primary metagenome ERZ827469 (study PRJEB31778, sample SAMEA3449314) | human gut metagenome | biome: human gut; feature: human-associated habitat; material: faeces | place: United Kingdom | collected 2010/2012 ... | reverse complement strand
CACCGGCTTTTATCTTCTACGAAGGGCCGCCTTCGGCCAACGGACTCCCCGGCATCCACCACGTCCTCTCGCGTACCATCAAGGATACTATCTGCCGCTACAAAACCCAGCAGGGCTATCTCGTCCGCCGGAAGGCGGGATGGGATACCCACGGCCTGCCTGTCGAACTGGGCGTGGAGAAGAAGCTCGGCATCACGAAAGAGGACATCGGCCACAAGATATCCATCGAGGAGTACAACCGTACCTGCCGTGAAGCGGTGATGGAGTTCACCGGCGTCTGGGAGGAGCTCACCCGCAAAATGGGATATTGGGTAGACATGAAACACCCCTACATCACCTACGAAAACAAATATATCGAAACGCTGTGGTGGATGCTGAAACAGCTTTTCGATAAGGGCCTGCTCTACAAGGGATATACGATACAACCTTACTCGCCCGCCGCGGGTACGGGCCTCAGCAACCACGAGCTCAACCAGCCGGGATGCTACCGCGACGTGAAGGACACGACCTGCACGGCGCAGTTCGAAATCATCCGCGACGAGCGAAGCGAATTCCTGTTCGATGACGCACAGGGTACGCTCTACTTCCTCGCATGGACCACGACGCCCTGGACGCTGCCCTCCAACACGGCGCTCGCCGTGGGCGACAACATCGAATACGTGCGTGTGAAATGCCTCAATCCCTACACGCAGCAGCCCCAGACGGTCATTCTCGCCAAAGAACTGCTTCCAGCCTATTTCACTCCGAAGATGGAGGGAACGTACAGCATCGGGGAACGGATTTACAAGGGTTCGGAACTGGTCGGAATACGCTACCGGCAGCTTATCGACTGGGTGAAGCCGATGGGCGATGCCTTCCGCGTCATCTCCGGCGACTACGTGACCACGGTGGACGGTACGGGCATCGTGCACATCGCCCCCACCTTCGGCGCCGACGACGACCGCGTAGGTAAACAGGCGGGCATCGTGCCGATGTACGTCGTAGACAGGGCGGGCAAGAACCAGCCCATGGTGGACCGCCGCGGCCGTCTGTTCCGCATCGAGGACATGGACCCCGACTTCGTTGCGAAATACGTCGATGCGGAACGCTACCGCGAATGGGCCGGCCGTTTCGTGAAGAACGCCTACGACCCGTCCCTCGGTCCGGACGACCCCACGCTCGACATCGACATAGCCGTCATGCTCAAGGGCGAAGGCAAGGCGTTCAAGATAGAAAAACACACCCACTCCTATCCGCACTGCTGGCGCACGGACAAACCCGTGCTTTACTACCCGCTGGATTCGTGGTTCATCCGGACGACGGCCCTGCGGGAAAGGCTCATGGAGCTCAATGATACCATCGACTGGAAACCCGCCTCGACCGGGACGGGCCGTTTCGGGAAGTGGCTCGAAGGGCTCGTGGACTGGAACCTCTCCCGTTCCCGCTTTTGGGGCACGCCGCTGCCGATATGGGCGACGGAAGACCGCTCCGAACTCAAGTGCATCGGTTCGGTGGCGGAGCTGCGCGCGGAAGCGGAGAAAGCCGTAGCCGCGGGAGTCATGAAAAGCAACCCGCTGGCGGCGTTCCGCGAAGGAGACTTCTCGGAGGAGAACTACAACATCTTCGACCTGCACCGCCCCTATGTGGACGACATCGTCCTTGTATCGGACAAGGGCGAACCCATGCGGCGCGAAAGCGACCTCATCGACGTCTGGTTCGACAGCGGCGCCATGCCCTATGCCCAGGTGCATTATCCGTTTGAAATCAGCCGCGAAGAGTTCCTGAAACGCTTCCCGGCGGACTTCATCGCCGAAGGAGTGGACCAGACGCGGGGATGGTTCTTCACGCTACATGCTCTGGCCGCCATGCTCTTCGATTCGGTCGCCTTCCGGAACATCATCTCCAACGGTCTGGTGCTCGACAAAAACGGCAACAAAATGAGCAAGCGGCTCGGCAACGCCGTAGACCCGTTCGACATAATGGATAAATACGGGCCGGACGCCGTGCGCTGGTACATGATATCCAATTCGCAGCCGTGGGACAATCTCAAGTTCGACCCGGAAGGGGTGGATGAAGTACGGCGCAAATTTTTCGGTACGCTCTACAACACCTACAGTTTCTTCGCCCTCTATGCCAACGTAGACGGCTTCAACGGTCAGGAACCGGAAATACCCGTGGCCGAACGCCCCGAAATTGACCGGTGGATAATCTCGCTGCTCAACACACTCGTGCGAGAGGTGAGCGACAGACTGGAGGATTTCGACCCCACGCCTGCAGCACGCCTCATTCAGGAGTTCGTCGGCGAGAACCTTTCCAACTGGTACGTACGACTGAACCGCAAACGCTTTTGGGGCGGCGGCATGAGCACCGACAAACTGGCCGCCTACCAGACGCTCTACACCTGCCTCGAAACCGTTACCCGGCTCATGGCACCCTTTGCGCCCTTCATGGCCGACCGGCTGTTCGGCGACCTGAATGCCGTGAGCGGAAAATACCGGGATTCCGTACACCTGTGCGCTTTCCCCACGGCCGACGCCTCCCTGATAGACGGGGAACTGGAGGATACGATGTCCATCGCCCAGCGCGTCTCCTCGATGGTGCTCGCCCTGCGCCGCAAGGTGAACATCAAGGTACGCCAGCCGCTGACCAAGATTCTGATACCGGTGCTCGACGAAAAGACGGGACGGCACATCGAGAAGGTCCGTAGCCTCATCATGAACGAGGTGAATGTCAAGGAAGTAGAGCTCATTACCAACACCATGGGCCTCATCACCAAACGCATCAAACCCAACTTCAAGACACTCGGCCCGCGTTACGGCAAGCAGATGAAACAGATAGCCGCACTCGTGGCATCATTTTCGCAGGAACGGATTGCAGCCATCGAGGCGAACGACAGCTTCTTCCTCGAAATAGACGGCCGGCAGTTGCCCGTGACGCGCGAAGACTTCGAGATAACCTCCGAGGATATGCCCGGATGGCTCGTGGCAACGGAAGGAAAGCTGACGGTGGCACTGGACGTAACCGTAACCGAAACGCTGCTCCGCGAAGGTATCGCCCGCGAACTCATCAACCGCATCCAGAACATCCGCAAAGAGAGCGGCTTCGAAGTGACGGACAAGATTCGCGCGGAGATAGGCCGATGCGACCTCGTAGAGGGGGCCGTCACGGATTTCGGCACCTACATCGCCTCGCAGACGCTCGCAGTGGAATTGAAACTAGCCGATACGCCGGCGGGCGACTTCGTTCACGACGTGGACATCGACGAGCATCCGGTCACGATAGCGGTTACGAAAGCCACCGCCTGACGGCCGGCACACAACGGCTTCTGCCGGATACCCGGTCGCGCGGAGGTGCGCTGCAATAATAATGCGATGCAGAAAAGCGTTATGGCAAGGATATAGGAGATAATTTCACGCACCGGCTTGCATTTATGCCCGGAAGTGGTTATCTTTATAATATCGGAATTAAAAACCAAATAAGATACGGATATGTCAGAAGTCGAAAAAACCAGATACTCGGACGAGGAACTTGCCGAATTCAAGGCCATCATCCTCGACAAGCTCGAAAAGGCGAAAGCCGACTACGAATTGTTGCGTTCGTCCATCACCCACACGATGAGCAACGATACGGAAGATACGTCGCCCACCTTTAAAGTGTTGGAAGAAGGGGCCGCTACCCTCTCGAAAGAGGAGTCGGGCAGGCTCGCCCAGCGACAGCTCAAATTCATACAGCATCTCGAAGCGGCTCTCGTGCGTATCGAGAACAAGACCTACGGAATATGCCGCGAAACGGGCAAACTGATTCCGAAAGAGAGACTCAAAATCGTACCGCACGCTACGCTGAGCATCGAGGCCAAAGAGAGCCACAACAAATAGGAGTGCAAACGCACGGGAACCGTGTACGCAGCTCGTTGCCCGACAGGAACAAGGGATGGAAAACAATCCCCTGTTCCTGTTTCCATCTGCAGCGACCGCCCGCCATAGGAAAGTATCGCTTCCGGGATGCCGCCGGAAACAAGACGCGGCATTCCACACGCATACCATACGAAACGCCTCATCCGAGGCTGGCCATACACAGGGAGAACCTCTCTGTTGTTTCCGAATATCCTCAACCGTTTTGCCCCGTTACACGAACGGAACAACCTCTCTTGCCCGAGCCTCCCGAAGGCGGGAAGAGAACGCCAAAACTCTCGGGACAATCCGCCCCACCCCCTTCGAGAGCAGAAACGCCTTGTCGCTCCCGCCCTTTCGCTTCCCTCTTTTTACGAGCAGGAAACGGGCCATGCACGGCAACGGCATTTTTATCGTATCTTTGCCGGACGACCGCAACAGGCGGAACGACGATTGACATGGCGAACAACAAGATAACCATCTATACCGACGGGGCGGCACAGGGCAATCCCGGCAGAGGAGGGTACGGTGTGGTACTGCTTTCTCCGCCCTATCGGAAAGAGCTCAGCGAAGGATTCCGTCTTACCACGAACAACCGCATGGAGCTGCTGGCCGTCATCAAAGGATTGGAGACCCTCAAATTCGACGGCTGCGAAGTCACCGTCTTTTCCGATTCCCGCTACGTGGTCGATGCCGTCACCAAAGGATGGGTGTTCGGCTGGGAAAAGAAAGGTTATAAAGACAAGAAGAATCCGGACCTGTGGCGGCGGTTCATGGTGCTTTACCGCAAACACCATGTACGGTTCGTATGGGTGAAGGGACACGACGGCAATCCGGAAAACGAACGCTGCGACCGGCTGGCCGTGGCAGCCGCCAACAGCGGCGACCTGAAAGAAGACGCAGGCTATACAGGGAAAGAGGAGAGATAGCAAACGGGGCGCTCCGCAGCCATCGCTCCGGTCCATCTTCCCGGCACTACATGCCGACAGGAAACACGGATAGGATACGGTTCCCGCCCCAGATAAAGCCGAGCATGGCTCCGGAGCCATGCTTCCCTGCGCTGCACCGGGACACAGATTATCCGCCACAAAACAAACGCGATTTTCGATGCCCTATCACCCCGGCTCTCTGAGAATGCCACAGAAGGCTCGGAAACGGCGAGCTCCAATCTAAACCGATGATTTCTCACCTGTTCGGCAGAATCACAGCCGAGCAACCAAATACCGCATCAAAGTTTAGCTCGCTCATGACAGAAAAACCCTACATGTTTTCTGTCCCTTCTCCCGGCCTCTACGGTTGTATTATACAAGCTTCTACCACAACATCCGAACGTTTCATCTTATAAGCGGCGAATGTTGTAGATCGTCCTTCTACATCAAACCACAACAAACAACAATGCGACGAAAATTACGAGTGAGTTGTATTGCATCCTCTTTCTACATCAAACCACAACCCTCGGACGCCAGACACTTTGATTTTCGGGCACTTAACAGCCAGTAGACATGACACGAAACGAGGCGGCGTACACCGGGGAAGTCGGTTCGATGCAGTTTTCACATTTTCTACAAATATACGGAAAATTATATTCACTGAAATACGACGGTGCATGTCGGTCCAAAGGGCCGGTGCACGGTTACGAAGCGATTCGTCTGAAGCAAATATATAAAAATAGATTCATTGAACGTCGAGAGCATGCAAAGCATCCCTCGGGCGGCAGCTCAACTCGGCAATCGTACTGCGACTCGCCGGAAGCAAATATCCAGAATATCCGACAACTCCCGCAAGTAGCCGTCACGCACGTCCCGATTCTCTAAAAGCACAAGAAAAACGCCGCCCGAACGATACCCGGTCGGCGCTCCCTGCATTCACCCAAAATGCGGACAGTATCACGGAATACCCTCTCCACGAATCACATCGCAACAGCGACCTGCCCCGATGCACCCCGCATACGAAAAGGGCACGGAAAAAACTTTCCGCACCCCATTTTCGATGACAGCCCACCGGGCTTGCCGCAATGACTATTTCGCGTAACTTACCGAACGCGTTTCGCGTATCACGGTTATCTTCACCTGACCCGGATAGGTCATCTCGTCCTGTATCTTCTTGGCTATATCATGCGACAGCGCATCGGCCTCCTGGTCGGAAATCTTCTCACTCCCCACGATGACACGCAATTCGCGGCCGGCCTGTATCGCATAGGTCTTCATCACACCCGGATAGGCCATGGCGATATCCTCCATCTCCTTCAGTCGCTTGATATAGGACTCCACCACCTCCCGGCGAGCACCGGGACGTGCACCCGAAATGGCATCGCATACCTGCACAATCGGAGCTATCAGCGAAGTCATCTCCATCTCGTCATGGTGCGAACCGATGGCGTTGCAGACTTCGGGTTTCTCCTTGTATTTCTCCGCCAGCTTCATACCGATGATAGCGTGCGGCAGTTCCGGTTCGTCATCGGGCACCTTGCCAATGTCGTGCAGCAGACCGGCCCGCCGGGCGAGCTTCGGATTGAGACCGAGTTCGGCGGCCATGATACCGCAAAGGTTGGCCGTTTCGCGGGAGTGCTGCAAAAGGTTCTGTCCGTAGGACGAGCGGTATTTCATCTTGCCTATCAAGCGAATGAGTTCCGGATGCAGGCCATGGATGCCGAGGTCGATGGTGGTCCGTTTGCCCACCTCGACTATCTCTTCCTCTATCTGTTTCTGAACTTTGGCCACGACCTCTTCGATGCGGGCCGGATGAATACGACCGTCGGTAACGAGCTGGTGTAGCGCGAGCCGCGCTATCTCCCTGCGTACCGGGTCGAAACCGGAAAGAATAATCGCTTCCGGGGTATCGTCCACGATGATTTCGATTCCGGTCGCCGCTTCGAGAGCCCGGATATTGCTTCCCTCGCGCCCGATGATACGCCCTTTCACCTCGTCGCTCTCGATGTTGAACACCGTCACCGAATTCTCAATCGCAGTCTCGGTCGCCACCCGCTGGATGGTCTGCACGACAATCCGTTTCGCCTCCTTGTTGGCGCTCATCTTCGCCTCCTCGACGGTCTCGTTGATATAGGCCATGGCAGCTGTCTTCGCTTCGGAGCGCATATTCTCCATCAGGATATTCTTAGCCTCCTCACTGCTCATGCCGCTTATCTGCTCCAACCGGACATTCTGTTCCTTTATCATCCGGTCGGCCTCCTCCTTCCGCCGTTCCAGCACGGCAATGTGGCTCTCCATCTGCTCTTTGAGCTTGTCGTTCTCGCGCATCCGGCGTTCGAGTTCCTGCTGCTGCTGCCCCAGACTGCTCTCCTGCTGCTTGATACCCTGTTCGCGCTGATTGAGCTTCTGGTTGCGCTCATTCACCGCACGGTCGTGGTCGCTCTTGAGCTGAATGAACTTCTCCTTGGCCTGAAGTATCTTCTCCTTCTTGATGACCTCTCCTTCGGCCTCCGCCTCTTTGAGAATAGCCTCCCGTTTCTTTTTCAGGCTCTTCTTGAATATGACGTTCGTTACCAGAATGTAGACGCCTATGGCAGCCACCGCACTGATAACGCAGGCAAGTATTGTTGCTAACATGATTATATATATTTAAATAGGTTGAGTAATAAATAATTATTATGTCAAATCAACTTTCCGTCCGCATATGGACACAAAAAAAACCCGCACAGAATCCAAGTTTCGTTTGACGAAGCTCCTGTATCGTCATGTATGGGGCCTCCGATAAAAATCGCAAACGTCCAACGGCACCGTACCGCCCGCGAGCGGCAGAGGATGCACCTCCGAAAAGGTTAAGGCCTGTTTTTGAAAACTCGAGTTAAACCCCAAATAGTTTAAATGTTAAGTTTCGCAAAGCTAAATGGAATCCATGCGGGATAATTCCTTCTATGTAAAGAACCTGTCTGTATCGTGTAAGGCCCGCGTACCCCGCGTACCTGCATTATTACATGCAAATACGGTACCACACGGCTACCTGAGCCTGTTGAGATGTTCGTCCAGTCTGCGGTTCAACGCATCGAGCTCATCTATGTCCCGTCCGAGGCTGCGGCTCGCTTCGAGCTCCACGACCTTGACGGCAAGCTGTAACGCCACTACTGCGAGGTAATCCTCCCGGTCGGCCATATACTGCGACTCGACCGCGGCTGTCAGGCGATTGACCTCTTTCTCCGCCCGCCTGAATATCTCTTCCTTTTCGCGTTCTATGCCGAGTGCGTAGCTCTTGCCGGCTACATTCAACCTGATATTGAATTTCTGCATAAAACGTGCTCCTTGTCCCTACCTGTTCATCAGCGCAATGCAACGGTCAATCTCCCGCATAAGCCGATTGATACGCGCCTGCGCACGCCTGCTGTCCGTTCCGCCCGTCAGGCCCTCCTTCAGTTCGAGAACACCGATGCGCCTTTCAAGCTCCGCCACGGTCTGTTTCAGTTCCCTGTTCTCCGCCGCCAGACGTTCCCTGCGAAGTGCGAGCTCCCTGTTTTCGGCAAAGAGCCTGTCATTCTCCTCCATCAGGCGCCCCACCTTACCGGCAAGGGACTCTACAACGGCATTTCTGGCCATTTCTACAACATTTGGCGATAATCCGGCAACAACCGTTACGGTTTACAGCACTTCAAAGTTAAACAAATCTTCGCAATCTCCAAAATCATTTTGCAGCCCTCACGCGAGTCTGCCGTAAAGGTCGTACTCCTCGCATGCCGTGACGACCACCACCCGGAACTCTCCGGGGAGGAGCCGGCCTTCGGCAACCGGTATCAGTATCTCCTGGTCTACCTCCGGCGAATCGTATTCCGAACGGGCCACATAGTAATCGCCTTCCCGGCGGTCCACCACCACCCGGAGCTTCCTGCCTATCCTTGCAACGTTCGCCTCGTGCGAAATGTTGCGCTGCAGCTCCATGATACGCTCCACCCGGGCCTGCTTAACCTCTTCGGGCACATCGTCGGCCATCTCCGCCGAAGGCGTTCCCTCCTCGGCCGAATAGGGAAACACGCCGAGACGTTCGAACCGCTGGCGCTCCACGAAATCCGTGAGCTCCGCAAAATCTTCCTCGCTCTCACCCGGAAATCCCACGAGCAGCGTCGTCCGGATAGCAATGCCGGGCACCTCCCGCCGCAGCCGGGCGATGAGCTCCTCTGTGCCCCGTTTCGTGATGCCGCGCCGCATGGCCGAAAGCTGCCGGTCTGCGATATGCTGGAGCGGTATATCAATGTAACGGCATATCTTCGGCTCCTCCCGCATGGCGGCAAGCACATCGTCGGGGAAACCGGTCGGATAGGTATAGTGAAGTCTTACCCACTCCACGCCGGGTATGGCGGCCAAACGACGCAACAAACGGCCCAGACGGCGTTCTCCGTAAAGGTCCACACCGTAGTAGGTGGTATCCTGCGCCACCACTATCAGCTCCTTTACCCCGCGGCGCACCAATCTCCCGGCCTCTTCGAGCACCTGCTCCTCCGGAACGGATACATGGGGTCCGCGGATAAGAGGAATGGCACAATAGGCACACCGCCAATTGCACCCTTCCGAAATTTTCAGGTAGGCGTAGTGTCCTGGCGTCGTCAGCATCCGTTCCGTCGCAGGCGCCCCCCCTTCGCTGCCGGTCAAGGCCCGCACTACGCCGGAAAAGTCGCGTGCTCCGAAATAGGCGTCCACTTCGGGAATCTCGCGCCGCAGCTCCTCGGCATACCGCTCGCTCAGGCAGCCTATCACGAAAAGCCGGTCAATCGCTCCCTCCTCCTTGGCCCTCACGAAACCGAGAATGGTATTGATGGACTCCTCCTTGGCATCGCCTATGAACCCGCATGTATTGACCACCACCGTCCGTACCTCCGTTCCGTTGGAATCGAACACCACGTCATATCCCGCTGCAGCCAACTGCGCCATAACATGCTCGGAGTCCACCACGTTTTTGGAACAGCCGAGCGTAACGACATTTATCTTTTTTCCCTTTACTTTTCCCATCATCCAATCCTGATTCCGGATATCCGAAACGTTCCTCCGCGGCTACCGTCGGCCAACCACGGCCCGCCCTTTCGGCCGACAGGCGGAACGACAAATCTCCTTCTCTCCTCTATTCGCCGAACAGGGCGTTCACGAACTCCTGCCGGTCGAAAATCTTCAACTGGTCGATACCCTCCCCGATACCGATGTAGCGCACCGGAATCCTGAACTGGTCGCTGATGCCGATGATGACACCCCCCTTGGCCGTACCGTCGAGCTTCGTAACGGCGAGGGAGGTGACCTGCGTAGCATCGGTGAACTGCCGCGCCTGCTCGAAGGCATTCTGCCCCGTACTGCCGTCCAGCACGAGCATCACCTCGTGCGGAGCATCGGGGATAACCTTGGCCATCACGTTGCGTATCTTCGTCAGTTCATTCATCAGGCCGACCTTGTTGTGCAGCCGGCCGGCCGTATCTATCAATACGACATCCGCCCCGTTGGCAACGGCCGACTTGAGCGTATCGAAAGCTACGGAAGCGGGGTCCGCCCCCATCTCCTGTTTTATCATCGTCGCCCCCGCCCGGTCGGCCCATACCTGAAGCTGGTCGATGGCGGCCGCCCGGAACGTATCCGCCGCACCGATATAGACCTTCTTGCCCGCACGCACGAGCTGGGCTGCCAGCTTGCCTATCGTAGTGGTCTTGCCGACACCGTTCACCCCTACCACCATCACGACATAGGGAGCACCCTCCTTCACGTCCAGTCCGAAGCTGTCGCGGCGGCTGTCACTCTGCTGCAGCAGAGCACTTATCTCCTCGCGAAGAATGGACTTGAGCTCTCCGGAATTCATATATTTGTCGCGCGCCACGCGGGCCTCGATGTTGCGGATTATCTTCACGGTGGTATCTACCCCCACATCGGAGGTGATAAGCACCTCCTCCAAGTCGTCGAGCATCGCCTCGTCCACCTGAGACCTGCCGGCCACGGCACGGGCGAGCTTGCCGAAAATTCCCTCTTTGGTCTTTTTCAGCCCCTCGTTTAGCTCCTGCTGCCGGGAAACCTGCTCCTCGGGCCCGGCCTCCTCCTTTTTCTTCTTGAATATGTTGAACAGTGCCATATTACCGGTTATTTATGTTATCCATCCGCAAAGGTACGAAGAAAGCAACGAAGTTTCAATTTTTTTGACGTACCGTACTCTTCCTGCGGCAAGAAGCCGAGAACGCCCCCGACCGTTTCCCTGAACGGGAATTTTTTGGCATCTTTGTATCGGGCAGTTTCGGCTCTGCAGGGAATCGTTTTTCTCCGGAGAAAAAACGGGACGGTCTACGACATATGAAAAGAATTCTGGATTTCCTGCGCGAACTGCAGGAACACAACGACCGGGAGTGGTTCGAAACACACAGGACGGAATA
>ERZ827469.3160-NODE-3160-length-11220-cov-8.211644_pt1 | contig 11220 bp, 4 predicted proteins | sample MGYA00519917_ERZ827469 | MGnify/ENA primary metagenome ERZ827469 (study PRJEB31778, sample SAMEA3449314) | human gut metagenome | biome: human gut; feature: human-associated habitat; material: faeces | place: United Kingdom | collected 2010/2012 ... | reverse complement strand
TAAAACCCATCCGGAAGTTTTACCGCAAATTCTTCACAATTCGCCAGTCTTGCCGCCGCAATCACTTCTTCGTCGGTCGCGTCCTTTCTGCCTATTCTGATATTCTCCATGATTGTGTTGTTAAACAGCGTCACATCTTGAAATACGATAGAGTACAGAGACAGCAAGGTTTCCGGCTCTATTTTCGATATATCCATACCACCGACAGTAATCTTCCCTTTGTTTATGTCCCAAAACCGCGAGGCAAGACGCGACACCGTAGTTTTTCCGCCGCCGGACGGTCCGACTAAAGCGGTAACTTCTCCCTGTTTTGCGGTGAAAGAAACGTCGCGGAGTACCTGTTCGTTTTTGTTGTAAGAGAAGCCCACATGGTCAAAAACGATGTCGCAGCCGTTATTTGTCAGCGTTTCCGAACCCTCCTGTATCGGGTGTTCGAGAATTTCGTTCATTCTTTCGCATTGAATCTTTGAGGATATTATCGCCGCAAGGTTTTGCAACGACATCGTCATCGGGTCGTAAAGTCTCGAAACAAGAAGCAGGAACATAAAGAACGTCAGCACGTCGAGAGAACCGTTTGCCAAAAGAATGTCGCCAACAAGTGCCACAGTCGCTATCCCGAATTTGAGTATCATCTGCGAGGACGAAACGAAAAGCGCCGTTCCGAGTTCCGATTTTATCGCTCTTTTTTCGACCGCGTTTATCTTTTTGTCAAGTCCCGCAAGATATTCGCCATCGGCATTGTTTGAGCGCAGGTCGCGTATGGATTCGAGACACTCCTGAATGCCGTCCGCGCACGCCATATTCGCTTTCATGGATTTTCTGCCGAGCGCGTTCTGTATCTTTGCGGAAAAGATTACGACGCAGAAAGATATGGGGAGCACCCAGAGCGCGGCAAGAGCCATTCTCCAATCAAAGAAAAACAAACTGATTGCTATAATTGTTGTCGATATAAGCGAACCGACAAGTTCGGGTATCCAATGCGAAGACGCCGTTTCAAGCGTTGCGCAGTCCGCCATTATCGTGCTTGTCAGGTCTGACAAGTCTTTTTTGCCGAAGAATGAAAGGGGAATCTTTCTCAATTTTTCGGCAAGAGCCATTCTTCTGATACCGCTTTCCTTGTATGTTGCGAAGAAGTTGGATTTATATTGGAAATACGTTGCCACGAAAATGAGCGCGAGGCTGGCGAATATTCCGCAGATATAGAACGTTCTGTTTTCGTTCATTCCTCCGTTTAAGAGGTCTCTGACCATAAAGTAAAGCAACGCCACGGGAAACATCAGCACTATGTCGTAAACTGTATTCGCGACAAAGGCTTTTATCATATCGCGTGCGCCTTTTTCGGAAAGCGCGAATTTTTTACGAAGCAATTTAATCATTGCGAACACCTACTTTCCAATTTGCGGAACGGTTGTATTCGTCCCACATTTTAGCATAAAGTCCGTCGGACTTTGTTAAAGTGTCATGTGTTCCGCTTTCCGCGACTTTGCCGTTTTCGAGAACATATATTCTGTCCGCGTTCGTAACGGTTGAAAGTCTGTGCGCTATCATGATGACCGTTTTACCTTTCGACATTGCGGAAAACGCTTCCTGAACCTTTGTTTCGTTGTCGGGGTCGGCAAATGCGGTTGCCTCGTCAAGAATGAGTATCGGAGAGTTTTTCAGCATTACCCGTGCGATGGATATTCGCTGCTGTTCTCCGCCCGAAAGATAAACCCCATTTGCGCCGATAACAGTATCAACGCCGTTCGGAAGTTTTTCTGCTATATCGTCGCATTGTGCGTCATGCAGCGCCTTTAACACTTCTTCTTTTGTCGCGTTCGGCTTCGAGAGCCTTACGTTGTCAAGCACGGACATTTTAAGAAGTCTTGCGTCCTGAAAAACGAAAGAAACGGTCTCCGAAAGTTCTTTTTTCGGAATATCGCGCACATCTACTCCGCCTATCAGTATCTGTCCCTCGGTAGTGTCCCAAAATCGCGCGATAAGGCTTGCAAGCGTTGTTTTACCGCCGCCCGAGGGACCTACGAGCGCGATATGTTCTCCCGGAGCGACCGTCAGATCTACGCCGTCTATTGCGTTTTCTGCCGCTTCCGCATATCTGAATTCTACTCCCGAGAGTTTTATTGAGTTGTCTTTCGGGTGCTTCGGTGTTTTTGTCTCTTCAAGAGGTTTCATATCCAAAACGGATTCTATTCTCTTCATCGCGTCGGCAACTATCATTTTGTTTTCACTTTGCCAAATGTCACGAAGGTGTATTTCAGAACTTGGGTCTCCGCCACATCTCGAAAAAATAAGGCCAAATAAGCCAACGCCCTTCTCTTTTAAATAATGGGCAACTTGCAAAATATCATCTTTTCCAATTTCATGCGCAGAATTCTTTGCATCTACAACAATAAACTCTGCTTTATACCGATCTCGAAGGTACATCCAATATCCATATTCTGAGTAATTTGGGATTATATAGTCTCTTCGATTAGCGTAATTGGCATCGGAGTTTTGTTCAGACACAGGATCGAGAGGCGGGCAAAATAGGGCGAATAGAATTTCGCCAACCAATTTTTGAACACGGTTTTACAGTGTTGTCCAACCATTTTTGGGCGGTTTGCCCACCCTGAAGCCCACTTTCTCTGCCACTTTTTGGAATTTGGCAGGGGAGTGGGCAATTTTTTTGAGAAAAAACAGAATAAATCCTGCTGTTTTCAGAATGTTTTCAATTTCCCCGTAGCCATACCAGAACCCGGATCTTTCGACAGAAGAGCGCATCAGCGACCTGATGAGCCGGATGACCCTTGAAGAAAAGATCCTGCAGACAGATCAGTATTATTCCGGCGATTTTACAACGCAGGACGAAAACGGCAAGGTTACCGCCGTGGATATGCAGCGGTTTGATGCACTGATGCAGCACAATAGTGTCGGCAGTGTGCAACTGCGCGGTATGACTGCTGCCCAAGCCAATGTTGTGCAGCGGTAAGAAGGTTGTAAAGCTGCTGGATTATGCTTAGCAAAACAGAACTGTTCATTTAGAATATAAGCCGCTTGTTCTTTGCGGCATAATAAAAGGTACAAATTATATACCAGTAAGGAGGATCTGCATGAAAACTTCATCTATTCTTGACACCTATCAGACCTGGCTGACCCACCGGGAGTACAGCCCCGCCACCATCCAGAAGTACACCAAAGCCCTGGCCCGCTTTTTTGCCGATACCGGGGCAGGGGACATCCCGACCCGCGAGACCGTTGCAGCCTGGCGGGATAGCCTGACCGAAAAGGGCTATACCCCTGCCACCGTGAACGCGATGCTGGCTGCCGTCAATGATTGCCAAGAGAGCATCGACAACGTGGCTGGCAAAGCTAAGCCGCTCAAGCACCAGCGCAGGATCTTCGCCGACCCTGGCCGGGAACTGACCCGCGCCGAGTATTTCCGCCTGCTGAACGCCGCACGCGCCGCCGGCAACAAGCGCACCCAGCTGCTGCTGGAAGCGCTTTGCTCCACCGGCATCCGCGTCTCGGGACTGCAGTTTATCACGGCAGAAGCCGTCCGCCGGCATAAGGCATCCATTCGCTGCAAGGGCAAGTGCCGGGAAATTTTGCTGCCGGCCGAACTCTGCCACCGGTTGACCCGCTGGTGCCAGAAACACCGCATTCATGTCGGTCCGGTGTTTCTTTCCCGTGTTGGCAAGCCTCTGAGCCGCGTAACGGTCTGGAAACTGCTCAAAGCCCTGTGCGAGCGCGCTAATGTGGCCTGGAAGAAAGTTTTCCTCCACAACCTGCGGCACCTGTTTGCGCGGACATTTTACAACCTCGAAAAAAACATCTCGAAACTGGCGGACCTGCTCGGTCATTCCAGCATCGAGACGACAAGAATTTATATCATGGAATCCGGCGCAGAACATGAGCGTCTACTCAATAAAATGCACCTTCTATTGTGAATTTGACGAAAGCATAGTTCCGTTCCTGTCGTTAACAAAAGTTAACATTTAATAAACGTCCGTTCGCGTTTTAAATACCAAAAATGAAAAAGTAAGTAAGAAAAAGTTGTTGGGCAAGCGCTGAAATTCCGCGCCTAACAGTATTTCTATGTGCACTTTTTACAATTTCAACAAAATTGTGTACTTCCCCTTGCCTTTTTCACCTTTATGTGCTAAAATTAGCACTGGTTAATCTATTGTAACTTCTTTTTGCAATTTGTTTTGTTATATGTGGTTAACATGCAATTAACAGAATATGCTTCTGTTTTTCTTTGCTCGCTGCACGCTGAAATGACCGGAACACAAATATTGCAAGGACGATGCAACTTGACATCTGAAATTGTGGGTAATCGCTTGCACAAGTGTGGGCTATGTCTGCCTGGTGGCAGCCAACAGCGATTGTGGTTCGCACAACATTTTGGTTGGAAAGCTAATTGGGCAAGATGGCCGCTCCATTGTCGGCAATAAAAACTTCAAACCACTTTGTATGTGGTGCGTAGCCTAGAGGGTATCTGAAAAATCCCCAGCACTGTCTAATTCTACCGGGGCATCCCCGCACAATTCTCGGCTTAAGCCTAAAGCATCGCTGCGACGGCCGCGGCACATGATCAGCGTTGAGAAAATGCTCGGCAATCCACCAAGGATTGCCTGTGCTTCTCTCTTAGCCGGTCACGCGTCTCGCTCGCCGCATTGGCATTTTGAATTGCTCGGTATTGCCCAAAAGCAGCGTCTGCTACGTTACTCAACCTTGCAATACACCAAGTATTGCGGCGGTCTCGCGCCTTGCATCCGTTATCTTTTAGCGAATTTTCCAGCATTTTGGTTTATCAGAGACACCCGAATAAATTTTGAATCTATCCGCTTATGAAGCTTCTGGCATCAGGTGTGCCGATCCAATGCCTCAAGCAAGGCGCGGTAGAGGCGGTCAAGTGGAACAATAGAACGATGTGTTGCTGATGGTAGCGATATCTACCCACTCTATTGTCTGTCCGTCTGCCTGCTAATTTGTTTGGGAATGAACGGGACGATACGTAAAAATGGCGTTGATTCTGTGCCAGGGCTTTATGTAGCCGTTATTGGGCCGGAAACAGGAGTGTTTGCCAGAAGCGGGTTTGGCCATACGCGCACATGCATAGCAGAAATGTATATCTGCTTGACAAATGAGCGCGGCAGACCACGTTTCCTGGTGGATATAAATCAATTTGAGCGGAGGTGGTGCTTAAGGGAAAGCCCAACCGGATCCCTGTGAAAGTATTTTGCTGTGCATTGAATGGAAACGCTTTGATGTGTAATCCCGGACTGTTCTGTTTGAATCAAGAGCGGCGTCATCATTGTAAGTTCCAAACCTCAAAGGGAACAACAGGGTGCTTTCGGCAAAATTACCCGCTTCGGCGCGATTGATTAGATGCATCTGAGAAAAGAGAAATGAAAGGATGTGCTTTACCAATGAAAACAAGAAGTTGGAAACGCTTCGGTTCATGTCTGATGGCACTGGCTATGGTACTGTCCGGTACCGCATTGCCCGCAAGTGCTGCGACCCCCGGCAAAGACGGGTCAGCGGAGATGAACGAAGCGTATGCCGCACACGAGTCCCTGATGCCGATCGGCCCCTCTTTCAGCGTGGCCACTCTTTTGGAGTGGACGCCGGAATCTGACCCGGACGCACGATACAGCAGGGCGAGCATTCCCATGGCAAACCGAGAGGGCGGTTTTGTCGTGAACCCAAAGGCAAATCCGGAAGCAAAGCTCATGCTCTGCTCCCTGGCTAACTCTTCCCACGACACCACCAGTTCACAAGGCACCGAGAACTTCATGAGCTGGTCCTTCAACTACTGGCAGTACACCGATTCTTTTGTGTACTGGTCCGGTTCTGAGGAGGGCCTGATCTGCTGTCCCACCGGCGAATTTACTGACGCTGCCCACACCAACGGTGTGCCGGTCGTTGCTACACTGGGCTTCCCTTGGGGATCTGGCTCGGGCTATGCGGAGGAAGTTGACGCTTTCTGCCAAAAGGCGGAAGATGGCAGTTTCCCCGTGGCAGATAAGCTACTGGAAGTGATGGATTACTATGGTTTTGATGGATACTTCTTCAACCAGGAATCCTTTGGCTGCAGTGCAGAGATTGCATCCAGGTTGGATGAGATGATCCGCTACATGCGCGCCAAGTGCCCCGACATCTTGATTAGCTGGTACGACTCGATGCTGCCTTCCGGCGGCGTATCTTACCAGAACGCGGTTAATAGCTCGAACCAGCGTTGGATGGAGCGTAGCGATGATGGCTCTGTGGGAATCAATGAGTTCTTTATGAACTACAACTGGTATATAGGGCAGATTTCTACTACAGTCAGCACGATGAACTCTATTAACCGCAGCCCCTTCGATGCTTATGCGGGCTTGGATGTACAGCAAAACGGCATGAACACGCCTTTCCGTGATGAACTGCTCGTGGACGAGGATGGCAAGCTAAAGCTATCCATCGCGCTGTATTGCCCCAACTCCACGTTAGGTAACTCTGCAAACGGAGCGCAGTTCCACGAGGTTGAACAAGACTTCTATGTCAATTCTGCTTCAGATCCGCGGGTAGAAGTGGCTAATGTTTCCTCATCCACTTGGCTGGGTATGTCCCGATTCTTCGCCGACAAGACGCCGATCCTCAGCACACCGTTCGTAACCAGTTTTAATTCCGGCCACGGTGTTGGTTATTATGTGAATGGTGAACTCTCCCGTGACAACGAGTGGAGTTACCAGTCCGTGCAGGACGTTATGCCCACCTGGACCTGGATCATCGATTCTGACGGCTCGAAGCTTGATGGCGGCTATGACTTCACTGACGCCTATAACGGCGGCACTTCCATTCGGTTCTATGGTGATCTGGATGCCAACAAGGCAAACGACATCATGCTGTACAGCACCGATGTCGCTGTGACCGATGGCATGACACTGAGCCTGACGGCCAAGAACGATGATGGCAAGGCCAGGTTGGTTGCCTATTATGGCAATGACAGCACTGCCAGCTATGAGGAATGCGAAACAGTCGCTTACAATTTGACTGCCAGTGAGGCTGATACCTGGACCACCACGGTGGTAGATATTTCTGATCATGCCGGCAAGACTTTGTATGCCATTGGTTTAAAGGTGGAAAGCGATACTGCTGTGTCCGACTACCACATCAACCTGGGCCAGCTTGCCATTTTGGATCAGGATCGCGCGGCGCTGTCCGGTCCTACTTCTGTGGCGCTGGACGAGATCCTGTATCACAACGCCTATGATGCGGAAGCACGTATTTACTGGGATGCTGTGGACGGCGCTGCTTCCTATGAGATCTACAAGGTCAACGCGAACGGGACTTCTAATCTGATCATGGAGACCCCCAACACGGCCTTCTACCTGCCTACCCTGGTTCGTGATTTTGACGAAGACGACGTGACGCTGAAAGTCGTCCCCGTTAATGCCAACGGTGTACGCGGTGAAGGCACCGAACTGATAATCGACTGGCTGTATAGCAATGAGGACTCTGAAGTCTACGAACCAAAAGAATTCGAAAACGTCTGCCTGGGGGCGACGGTAACCGGATATTCTGGCCAGAATAAGAGCGAGCCTGCCTCCAAGGCCATTGACGGGACCTCCCTGAATGGTTCCAAATGGTGTGTTACCAATGCGGAGACCGGATATATGGACATTGACATTGGTCGTGAGGTGACGGTCCGCCGCTGGCGCGTAGAACATGCCCAGTACGGTGGCGAGGATGTGTTGATGAACACCGTCGACTTTGCTCTGGAGTATAAGAATGCGTCTGGCAGGTGGGTAGAGGCAAAGCGCATCCAGCACAACACCGCCGCTGTAACGGATGTCTTGCTGGACGAACCGGTGACTGCACAGGAATGGAGACTGCGCATTTATGATGATGGAACTTCCCCCTGGGGCGGTATCCGCATTTATGAATGGCAGATGTTCGAGACCGCCGAGTTCCCCCAGACGGAGCCGGTGTCCATCCAGTTTGCCGCCGCAGAGAATGGCACGGGCGCCAATGATACCTTCACACTGAAGAACGTGCCTGCGGGCCAGACTGTCACGGTCTACACCAAATCCGGCAGCGAGTATAACAAGATCGGAGAGGCGGTTGCAGAAAGCGGCACTGTCACTATCACCGGCCTTAACTTTGGCACGCAAGAAGCCGGACGTATTTACTACACCACCACCGCCACAGGTTCCGCAGAAAGCATCAAGCTGAGCGCGAGCTTTGAGGCGGAAAATGCCGCAAAATCTGAGGCGGCAAGGGATGTTACAGCGGAAGCTTATTCACAGCCTGGCTCGTTTAGCTCTTCCAACGGTGGCGACATCTATATTTCTCTTACGGTGAATGGCCTGAGTGGAGGCGATGTGGTCTACGTTTACGAGAACAACTCTGGTGAATACACCAAAGCCTCTCTCCCGGTGGCTGCTGGCGAAACCTCGGTAATTATCCGTGGCATTCGGGTCCCGCGTGCGGGCAGTGAACTCACCCTGCAAGTAAAACGCGTCAGTAAGCTGATCTCTGATAAGTATACTGTCGAAATCCCCGCATTCCCGGAACCGACCGCTTTCTTGAACTTGGTGGCGACCAATGCCAAGGGCGAGAAACTGACCGGCGTTACTTATGGCGTTTACAACAGCAACAACGAAAAGGTCTATACTGTGACTACCGGCGAACCTGCTGAGGTTGTATTGGGGACGTACACCATTAAGTGCGAAAATGTTCCTGAAGGCTACCTGATCAACGACACGGTTGTGAAGCGCCTGGTCGTGACCGAAGGCCAGACCTACGATGTGAATGTTACCCTGCAGAGCGGTTCTGTTGAGCCAATCGTTACATCTGTTACGGTATCGCCCGCTACTGCATCTGTGGAGAAGGGCGCAACCAAGCAGTTTGCAGCTATGGTCAACGGCGAGAATATCACCGACCATTCTGTGACCTGGAGCGTGGACGGCGCGGTCTCTGAGGCGACTGAGATCGACGAGACTGGCCTGCTGACCGTTGCGGAGGACGAGACCGCAGAGCAGCTGACCGTTGTTGCGACCTCGGTTCAGGATCCGAAGGTTTCCGGCAGCGCTGCCGTGACCGTCACCGAGCCTGTGGGCGAGCTGGAACTGGTGTCCCAGAATGCGACCATCGTTGGCTACAACGGCAAAAAACTGGGCACTGCCCAGGGCCCCGAAAAGCTGTTTGACGGCGACAAGGAAAACCCCGATACCGGCAAATGGTGCGAGGATGGCAGCAACCTGTGGGTCGCCTTTGACATTGGCGAAGAACGCAACGTCCGGCAGCTGGTCGTCTCCCACGTCGGCGTGGCGGAAACGCCGACGGCCGGCAACGGCAGCATGAACACTGCCAATTACGAGTTCTATGTGCTGAACGAAGAAAAGGTCAACGTGGACGAATTGCTGGCCATGGGGGCCGAGGAACGGAACGCTGTGCTGGCAGACGCTGCGTACTGGACAGAGCGTGCCAAGACCACCGATAACGCGGCCAATGTTACCACCAATGATCTGGGCGATGCGACCGGACGGATCTTCAAGCTGAATGTCAGCCGTACCGATACCACCGGTTGGGCTGCCTGCGTCCGCATCTACGAGGCCGAACTGTACGCTACGGCCAAGCCCACCGAGCCTGTTGTGGACAAGACCATTCTGAATCAGCTGATCGAGCAGGCTTCCGCCCTGGTGGAAGACGATTACACGACCACCAGCTGGGCAGCGTTTGCAACTGCGCTGGCCGAAGCGCAGAGCATCTCTGCCGCTGAGGATGCAAAACAGGAGACTGTCAACAATGCAGCTGACGCTCTGCAGGACGCCATGGAAAGCCTTGTGAAGCGTGCTGACAACTCGAACCTGGTCGCGGCCATCAACAGCATCAAGGAACTGGATGAAAGCAGGTATCAGCCTGATTCTTGGGCTGCCCTTGCCCAGGCTTTGGCAGAAGCTGAGAAGGTCGCCGCCAACCGTGATGCAACCGCCGATGAGATCGAAGCTGCTTATACAAATCTGGAAGCTGCTTACAAGGCACTGGCGCTCCGAGCAGATATGACTGCAATTGATGATATGATCTCCAAGGTGGAGGCCATGGATGCGAACGCTCATACTGCAAAATCCTGGAAATTGGTTGCCGATGCATTGGAGGCCGCAAAGACGGTCGCCGCCAATGAAAACGCTACCCAGGAGGCTGTAGATGCAGCAGCACGGACGTTGCAGGCCGCAGCGGCGGCATTGGTAAAGGCTGGCGATGCCACCGAGTTGAATGCTTTGGTTGAAGAAACCAAGCAACTTGACCTGAGCAAGTATACTGTGGAGAGCGCGGACGCTATCCGCCAGGCAATTTCTGATGCGGAAGCTGCTATCGCAGGCCGCGCAAGTGCTGAAGACTTGAAAGCCGCCCTTGATGCAGTGCGGAATGCTGTAAATACTGCCCAGACCAAACCTGCGGCACCGGTACAGAAACCTGCTGATACTGTGAAGCCGGTACAGAAACCTGCTGATACTGTGAAGGATGAACATCCCGATATTGCGGGAGGAATTGCAAACGGCACTTGGGGTGCTGCGCCTACTGCAAAGCCGAATGACGGCAGTGCAGCGGCATCTGGCAGCGGAGCAACAAGCGCGATTCCTCAGACGAGCGATAACTTCCCTTATGAAGTGCTGTCGATTCTGGCTTGCATGGCCGTGGGTGGCTTTATCGTTGCACTCTACCTGAAAAAACGCAGAGGCAATCGCTGATGTCTACGAGATGAACGTAAACTCCTAATTCTAAAACACATTATGCGCTTGATCGCAATCGACAGATTGACCAAAACTATAAGATTTAATCATATTACTGGCATATCTATCACTGTGTTTGGCAGTCAATCGGAAGGGGAATGAGGCAAGTCCTCGGTGTTGGTTGATGATTAAGGTATAACTGCAAAAGTGCCTCTTGCGGGCTTCGAACCGCAAGGGGCACTTTTGTGTCTACAGGCATGGAGGAAGACCAACAACTCGGAATTCTTGTCAAACAAAATATTGTTGTAGACAGAGGAACGAATGGTGCGCTCAACGCGTTGGTGGACTATAATCCACAGTGCGAAATAATTTTAATCAACATATAGGACCAGAAAAAGCCCTAAACGTAGCCAATGAAGCGGGGATTTTTTGCTTTTCCCGGCAGTTTTCATTTTGTTTTCAAGTTTCCCATTTTATACCTATTTACAATAAGGAGGATTTTCACTATGAGCATCATTATCGG